>ERZ869921.717-NODE-717-length-16964-cov-4.672719_pt1 | contig 16964 bp, 19 predicted proteins | sample MGYA00579310_ERZ869921 | MGnify/ENA primary metagenome ERZ869921 (study PRJEB32216, sample SAMN09231816) | wastewater metagenome | place: USA: Maryland | collected 2016-06-21 | study: EMG produced TPA metagenomics assembly of the PRJNA472060 data set (Reclaimed...
AATTGGATTTACCTCTTGAACTTGAGCAGTTTCTACTCCCAATAAATTGTTAATTAAGTCTTGGACTGGGTTAGTATTATCAACTAGACCATTATTGATGTTATCAACAGAATTGATGTTTTTATTTACTGGACTTCCGAATAATCCAGCATATCCGTAATCTCCTTTCCCGTTAGAGAAAGTTCCACTTCCTACTGGTCTGCGGATAGACATTTCATTCTGATTGTTGTTGATAGATTGGTCTTGCGGTCTAAGTCTGTTAATAGCTTCAGTTATTGGGTCAGAAATTCCTTGTGATGGGTTAGTAAAGATTGAAGTGGTTGGAGTTTTTACTCTATCAGGAGTATTTGTTCGTTTCGTTTGATAATTTGGGTTATCTACATAAGGTCTTCCATCATTTGGAGCATAGTTATTATTTGCTGGACTACTTGGATAACTAGGTTCTATTATGCTTCTTTCACCAGTTATTGGGTCATCGTAAGGTTGTGGTTCTTGAGAAGTGTTATAAATTAATCCCCCTGGTTTTTCTATCACATTATCTAATCCTAAAACTTCAGAAATACCAAAATCAGGTTTTCTTATATTTGTTCCAAAAGTTTGATTAAACTTAGGTAAAATACCAGTTGGATCTGCTAAAACTTGTAATACCCTTCCTATTTTTGTTCCTACATTTGGTCTAACTATATTTGGATTATTATTTCCTTGAGCATTAGCAGTATTTATTCCTCCTAAAGTATTGACTATTTTATTTCCTAAAGAAGGTTGAGAATTACTTTGGGAAACCTGATAAGCTCTTTCTCTATTAGATTTTTGGTTTTCTTGGTCTTTCTTAACGTAATCCAAGATATACTGGTCTTGATAAGCTGGACCGTAAGATTGACCTGATTGATTTACACCACTGCGAAGTTGCATTGTTTCTTCATCAGAAGAACCGCCACTCATTCCATAACCTGTGGGTGGTTTATAAGTAGGTTTTTTAACTGTTATTTTTCCTGATTTATAGTCGAGTTTCCCACCAGCTTTTGCGGCGGCTGCCTCTCTTTTTGAGACTCCTTTTGGTCTTGATATTTTTGCCATATTATTCGTAGAGATTTTTAAATTAGTTTAATTAAATTTCGTAAAAACCACTTTGTCTAAATTCAACAGCCGATACCGCAGCACACCAAGTATAGAATAAATTATCAGCGATTTGGGAAAGACAATTAAGTGGAGTATCAGCCGCACTCACTGAACCATAAGCAGGAAATACAGCATTACCTGAAACAGCGATGTTGTTGAATGGAAGCGTATTTGTAAGTCTAGTGACTGCTGTTCCTGCACCATATCCTTGTCTGCACATATGAACGTGGCAAGTGTTATAAACTAATCGGTAGCGTTCTCCGTTATTAGTTCCTGCACCAGTTGGAGCTCCCCCACCAGTCCAAGTTTTAGTCGGAACAAAATCCAACCACCTCGTCTCATAAATAGGTCTTTGAATAAGATTAGAAGCAGTGAAAGTTGGAACGCTCCAAGTATATCCAGCACCAGCAGAAAGAGTAGCGGCAAAACGACCGATATTGACATAGTTGTCTCCAGCAGCGGCATTTGTGATTGTTGAGATTGAACAGAATTTTTCATTCGTGGCGGTAGCAGAGAAATCTGAATAAAGCGTGGCGTAAGGTATGCGACTAAATCCAATGACTACTCCGTCAGTGGCGTTGTATCCAAGATAAACAAATAAGTCCGTTTCTTTGGTGGCCAATTCCGCACTCCCTAAGTTCATCCAGTTGGTCGCAGCATTTTTCGTTACCGACAAAGCACTCGTAATACTTCTTAAAGTTCCGCCTATCATTACATAAACAGGGTCAGTAGCTGATGGGTCTGTTCCTGCGAGAGTTTTAAGAGCGACTGTGATGTTGTTGGAAGCGACTGAAGGGGTTATTTTTCCATTGATTAAAGTTCCTTCTGGGAAATTCTGCCAAGTGTTTAAGTGAACGGCTGGCAAAATCATTCTCACTTCTTCGGAGGTTGTGTGGTCGTAAGCTAAAGCAGCGTGAAGGACATTAGTTGAGGTGTCCGAAGTGATTAAAGCCACCTCATAATGACCATTGACGTTGGTAGCGTCAAAAGCCAAGTAGTAATGTGCGTCGACTGTGGGGATAGAGTTTATTGGAGTTGTTGTATTTCCAGCAGAAGTTCCGCTCGTAAGATTTGTGGCGAAATTATTCTGGAAGTTGATATTCGGCATATTTTTAAAATTATTATTTACGTTAGAGTCCCTGGCTGATAAATTGGTGGTAGAGGTTTGTAGTGGACATAGACTGCGTTTAGTTCCCATCCTCTCGTTCCTGTAAGGTCTTCCTCTTGGATTTCAAATTGGATATTTCTTCCTGTTGCTCCGATTGCGATTTCTACAAATTCTCCTCCTCCTGTATCCGTTACCGATAGTGAACCACCTTCGACTCCGACAGTATAAGTTCCTACCTTTCCTGCTCCGATACCTGCCGATCCTGAACCTCCTACTTGGACTGTGGTTGAACCAGCGAGAGTTCCATCAACATAAATGTTAATGGTCGGATTTGATGGAGCTTTCCCGAAGTAAAGAAGAACTTTTAAGAAAAACTTTTCCACTGAATAATCTCCGATAGACATTTTTGGTCCATTGTATTCGGTAATAATAGACCACCCAGCGTCTTGTTTTATGGTGTCGTCAAAGTAATAAATTGAACCATCAGTCGCTGAACCGAAATAAAGTTTCGTGTATCCGTTAGCGTCTTTAAATTCGCTGAAACAATTTGCTCCCGTAAGGTTTCCTGAAGCGTCTGATACTTGAAATTCCCACCAGCCTAGGCGTTGTCGGTCATAAACCATTATTGTATCGTTGTAAGTTCCTCCGCCAGAGGTGTAAGAAAGGTAATAATGATTATCGAAGTAAAGCCCGACTACATCATCAAGTCTAGATTTTTGGATTTGTTTTAAGCGTTGGTCTATACGAAGTGAAACGATGTTGGTTCGGATTTGGTCTAGAATATTAGGTTCATAACCTGTGGCATAAACTCCCGCCTCGTTGAACATAAAGTTATCGTTGTCTACTGTGTCAATCGAGAAGTGAGAATCGCACCCTCTAGCTGGATCAATTAACTCTTGGGTAATCGCCCCCCCAGCGTCTGAACCTACTGAAACTCTCCATAAAGACTTTTCTTTAACAGGGTAAAGATAATCTTGATGTTTGAAAAATCCTTTTAAGTCTTGACCATCAGACTGAGAGATATAAACAGAAGTTGCCTTTGGGTTAGCAGTAGCATTATAAGTAAAATTTCCAACTGCTGCCGAAGAAGTTGAACCATCTCCTGACCTGTAAAGTTTTGTTCCGTTTCCTGCTCCTGTGTTTCCAGCAGTCCATAGACAAGATTTATAAAAGATAAGATATTTTCCTTGAACTGTCCCCGTAACCTCACCAAGACTTGTTCCATTATAAGAACGAATGTTATTGCTTTGAGTAGCTACGAATACAGAACCACCAGCCTGACAAAAATCAGCTCTCTCCCCTGAAGTAAAGACTGCGGTTGAAGCTGGAGAACCAGTAATCGCTACGCCTGTTCCGCTTTGGACTTCATAAAGCGTTCCTCCAGCCATAGCCAAAAGTTTCCGAGTTGTTCCGTTATAATAAGTTCCCAATCCGTCAATTTGCGATACTCCAGCGATGGTGCAAAGTTTCACAATACCATCTCGTTTTTTGATAGAGTTTTTACCAGTTGCCCAAATATTATACCCAACAGAACACTCGTTGTCCTTCAACATAGTATCCCTTGTGAATAAGTTTAATCCTTTCCCAAAGTCGTCAAATTGTTTTTCGGTTAATTTTGCCATTATTGCCAAGTTAATTCTAAATTATTTTCGTTAGAGTTTTGAACTGAGATTACTTCTGCTAAGCGTGAATCGCACTCCTGTAAAGATAAGTCAGCGTCTTCAAATGGGTCAGCTTCACTTCGTCTAAGAAAAGAATAAGCATAAGCCACCACCGCTTCTTCGTCTGGGATGATACAGATATCAGTCGTATTAACCATATCTTCAAAATGAACAGCCTGATGAACTGTATAAGTGTCATCGTTATCAGACGGAACATTGAAGTAAAACCCAGATTGGTGATTACCTGAAATCCAATAAACATTTCCCTCTGCTCCTGTGGATTCAGTTTCGTTGATTCTAGTGATTTTTTCTTCATCTGAGTTATAAACTTCCTTAACCATTAAGAACGCTGTCGGACAGACAACTGTTCCACTTGAAGTCGTAAGAGTTGTTGGAGAATTAAGGGCTAATTTACGAGCACAATAATCTTTTCCTCGGTTTAAAATCCTATCCCACAATGCTAAAACAGTGGAACTGGTGGGGACTGTTCCGTTGTTGTGGCGATCAGCGAGTGATTGACGTAATCCTGCTAGTGTTTTTTTTGCGTATGCCATTTTATTTGAATTTATTTATATAACTCGTAATTAACTGTTCTGGTTGGTATCTCTGGGGAACTGATTGAAAGAACTTTGCTCTCCTCGCCTCTTGTAGCTTTTGAGCCTGTTCTTGAGCTATTCTTAAGGCGTTTTGTCTTCCCTGTTCTGCCATTTGTCTTGAATAAGAATTTATTTCGTTTTGAAATTGTTGCCTTAACATTCTATCAGTTGCTTGTTGTTTAAGACCATTTAAGGCTTTTGTTTTTGCACTTGTCCCCATCATTACCATATCCATAGGATTCACTCTACCAAAATTACCTATGCTTTTTTTAAATCCTTGCGTAGTAAATTGTTCTGTAATTGGTTTAATCGATTTCTGTTTAAAAGCCGATACTATTGGCATTTCTCCTTGTTCTTGGCGTGGTTGCATTTGAAAGTTTCTGTTCTGTAAACCACTTAAAGCCATTACACGATTTCGTGCTATATCCCCTTGTTGTTTTTGGTTGTTCCACCAGTTTCCTAATTTTTCAAACATATAAAATACTTATTTCCCTACGCAAACTCTACAATACGTAGGGAAATAAAAACTCCATCAATCTGAAATAAATTGGTAGAGTTTTCTTTTTTCTGTTAAGGCTTTCTGTTTTTTAATGATATTCACAAAGGCTGATAATTTTTTAAGTCTTTCGTAAGCATTTAATTTTGAGCTTCCGATTTCTGTTTCTAGTTCTGAGAGGATTTCTTGCCACTTGGCAGGGGTTTTGTCGTATCCGTTAGCTTCCATTTCCCCTTTAATATACTTGTCTATGATTGAGAATTGAGCATTTAAAGGAAAAGTCTTTCCAATTTCTTTAATTCCGAGATAAGCGAGTCCGTATTTTCCATTCTGGACTTCCCAGTTTTCTAAAGTATTTTCTATCGGTTGCGGAATAAGCGTTGGGTCTTCTACAATTCCCGTGACTGGAGCTGGTTTTTCAGGAGTAGTGTTCGGTGTAGTATCGGTTGATTGTTCGACAGATTCGTTTAATTTCATTTATTTTTAAATTAAGATGAATTGGTAGAGTGATGATTTCCTTAAAAGCTTTTTCGGTATTTTTTAGTTTTTTACTTGGGAATATCGGGTAATTGTAGAGTGGTTTATAATGAACTCCCGTGCCTATTCCGTTGTCTGCGAGATAATCTATCAAACCATCTCTATCGGGAACTCTTACGGTGTATAAATGCCAAGTTTCGCTTTCAAATGGTCTTTCTATCCACTTAGGGAGGTATTTGTTATAGGTATGAGCTATCTTTTTTCGGTATTCGTTAGACTTTTTAAGGACTTTCAGCTGTTCTAGCCCGATCACTGCCGTTAAGTCGTTCATATGAGCCTTTAAACCTGCTTCTTTAATGTCATAATCCCAGTTATATTTCTTTCCGCTTCTTTGAAAGGTGCTTTTGTCTATCCCGCACCACGAGAGAGCCTTGGCTCGTTCGTATAATTTCTTGTCGTTCATCGTAATCATTCCACCATCTCCGCAAGGGAGGTTCTTAACTGAATGAAAACTCCAACAACTAATCTTTCCTTTGTGTTTTGCTCCTCCACTGTGAGCCATATCGTAAATCAAACCTTTACCGAATTGGTTTCCTGCATACATTACTTGAATATCAGCCTTAGGCGTGCAGAGAGATTTATCATCTATATCAACAAACTTAATTTTATATCCAGCGTTCAAGGGGGAAAGAGCACTGGATACAAAAGTAAATGCACTAACTTTTACTGGATTAGGAAGTTTAATCAACCGACAAGCGATGTCTAAAGCTGAAGTGCAACTATTTACTGCTACGGCATACTTAGACCCAGTAAATTCAGCCCACTTTTCTTCAAATTCTTTTGTCTTTGATCCCATTCCTAGCCAATGAGATTTAAATACTTTTTTTAATTCTTTATACTCGGTTCCAGTTTCCTTTGGTTCTAATACGTTTATCATAGAGTTTTTTTAATGGCTAATACTTTAATTCTTGGTATTTCTCTGGTTATAAATTGTTCTACTTCTTTAACTTCCATTCCCGCTTCTTCTAGGTATCTTTCTAGTATCTCTCTAGTAAAAATCATTTTGTGGAAATTCTCGTCATAAGTTTGAGCTCCTAAAATTCCATCTAATAAATTTTCTTCTGGGATTTCTTTCCAGTGAGTCATCAGTTCGCCCATATCCACAGTTTCAATTTGCATAAATCCTTCTGGCCTGAGAACCCTAGCCCATTCTTTAAACAAAGGAGCTATTTCTTTTCTACTAAAATGTTCTATCAAATTCCTATTTAAAATTCCTTCAATTCTTCCATCTATGTAAGGTAATTTTCTTACATCAGCGATTACATCCACAAACGGAGTGTGTCGTATATCAACATTTATAATTCCATCTTGTCCAACACAATCTCCACTTCCTAAATTTAAAATCATAGAGTTTTCCACTTAAATCTTATTATATCTTTTGGCATTTCGCCTGATTCTAGTTTCCTTCTTAAAAGCTCCCTATTAAAATCTGTGTTTCTTTCTAACTTACTTGAGCTTTCTCTAGCAAATACTTTTACTCTGATATTTCGAACTTCTTCTACCTTTAATGTTTTTTGAAAATGTTTAAGGATTAAAATGTCGTCATACCCATAGTGTCCGCTAAAATCTTCGTCATAATATGGGAAATCTTCTTTGTGGATTAAAAATACATTCCAGCTATCGTTATCTTCTCTGCCGAGGTAATAAACGTGTCCTCTTTCTTTCTTTAGTTTTAAAATATCTTCTACATTTTCTTTCGTTACTAGGTGGTCAATATCAGCACAAACTATCCATCCTTCTGCCTCATTAAATCCGAGGTTTCTAGCCCCTGGTTGATTCCAAGGTATATCTGACTCGATTCGGTAGCAATCAGCGTTCCTAGGGCATTGTAGAGGCTCTGGAGAGCAATCATCCACTATGATTACCCGCGTCTTTGGGTGATATTCTGCTTCAATTCCCTTCAGACGTTCTTTCTGTCCAAAATATGTATAAATGATTGTTAGAGTTTCCATAGTTCCAATTTATGTCCGCTTCCATCTTCGCCAATTATTTCTACTTCTTCTCCTATTTCAGACGAGATAAAATACTTTGCGTGTCCTTTCAGCCATTCCTTAAACTCGGCTTGATATTGCCAGTTTCTAAATGAATTAAGAAATAACACCACATCATATTTTTTGTCAGTCTTCACGAAATCAACTACATCCATTACATAAGGCTTAATATCTAAATGAGCCCATTCTTGATTTTCAAATAAATCAAACTGCTCTATTTCCGCTTCGGGCATCGCCCATCTTAATCCGTCAGCAACTATTCCATATCCACAGGCAATATCGATAATACTTTTAACTTCTTTATCTTTTATGGCTTCGTAAATATGAATCATTCTTCCCGAATCATATTTCGGCTGTAAGCCCCATATTCTTCCATCAACTATATTTTTTTCCATTTTATTCGTGTCCTTTAATTAAAAAATCTTCTTTTATATTTCCGCCTATTTCGTAGTAATCTGTGAATACATAAGGGAAACTTAACTGGTCTCTAACGCTATATCTGCAAATTTCAGCCCACCATCTCTCATTTAATCTCGCTGTTTGTAAATTATTTCTTCTAAAAATTATTGGGCAAATTGGTGGGATTCTCTTGGGATAGGAATTGTTCTTATATTGTTCGTGAATTCTCTTGGGATCGTCTTTACCTAATCGGCAACATTCTGCAATTTGGTCTTCAATGGTTTCTATCTTTTCCTCTCTGGTCCAACTTCGATAGTTATAAACGGCAATGTCGTGGTCTTTGAGAAATAACTCAGTCATTTTCTCGATGCTTTTAGTAATCTCCACCGATCCGTCTATCCATATTGTAAATTCGCTGTCGATATACTTGTGAATGAGTATCTTGTGAATCTTAGCGTTCATATGGGGATTAAATTTATCACAAGCAGGTAATAATTCCCATCCATTATCTCGCATTGTCAGGTCGTCAGTAAAACATACATATCTTACGCCTTCTTGGACTGGTTGTCTTTTGAGAGTATCTCTTCCTCCTGTGATTGCAGTGACGACAGTATATTTTTCCATAGTTTTGCAATTTCTTTAGCTTCATATTTAAGGGCGTATTTTCGGCATTTCTCGTCAAATGGCACAAATTTAATATCTTTCCAGTCTTCTAGTGTCTTAACGAGGTATTTTTCTCCCACTCCTGCTTCTTTCATCGCTCTAACATAGTCAGGCATTGGCGAAGTATAGGTTGGAAGTCCGATAGCCCAATTTTTAAGGAGCTTGTGCATTCCTTTACATTGTTCAAAATCTCCATCAGGCAGGTAATACATTCCTAAATCACATTCAGCGAGGTATTTATCAACCATTTCTAGACTCCAAGGTCTTGATTGAACATTTAGAGCAGGTGCTTTGATGTAATTTATCCAGTCTGAGGTGCAAATCAGTCTTATCGGAAATGGTAATTTTTCTATTACAGGGTTTAGGTATTGAGAATTGTTCCCATAACCAGTCCATCCAATCACTCCGTTGCCGTATTCGGTTTTTTTTGTTCCATCCCAGTCTAGCGAGTCAGGGATAACCACTATTTCTTTGCTGGACCACTGTTTTTCAAGCATTTCTTTCTTTTTTGGCGTGTCGGTAGTAATTAAATCGCATTCATTCAACATTTTGCAGAAATCTGGACTATCCCAGTAATAATCGTCAATATCGTAAATTACTTTTGCTCCTTGGCTCTTGGCTTTTCGTAGTTCGTTAATGTCTGGTGCTTTCTGAATTATTAAAACGTCTCCTTTTTGGTAATCATCAGCGATTCCGACATATGAATTTTCTATATGTGGTTGAATGTTCCACACTCTTAATCTTGATGAGGCGGTGTTTTTATCGCCTATTGGTCTAAAAAAAATCATAGAGTTATTTGTGAGAGTTATATTTAAAATATGGATGTCTCCATACACTTGACTCAATAAAATTTACTTCTTCTTTAGGGAAAACTTTTGGAAATGATAATTGGTCTCTTTCTGAATATCTTTCGTATTGTAGCCACCATTTCTCGTTTAGTTCTGCTATTCTTGGGGTGTGTCTTCGAATAATCACTCCACATTCAGCCAGTCCGTTGTGAGGTGGGTATCCTTCTTTGGCATAAACCTTAATTTGTTCGGAAATGTCTTTGGGCGTTCCTCGTTGTAATCCAATACAGGCTTCAGCTTCGTCATAAACGCAATCCCTACCAATGTGTCTAAATACTGCGATGTCTTTGTCTTTAAGAAACTCATTAATAAGTATCTGTGGATCTACCAAGAGTTCAATGTTTCCGTCTAGGTAAATTGAATACTCAGTGTCTATAAAAAGATGTGGCATTATCTTTTGGTATCTTGAGTTTCGGCGGTCATCTCTAAACTTATCGTAAGGTTTTTTAATATCCCAGCCTTTCGCTTTTCTGTCAGTAAAGGCTATGAAATTAGCACCATCGACTCTGGGTTCTTTTAAATCATCGTCTCCCCCCACGATTGAGGTATAAACTGTAATGTTTTTCTTTTCCATTTTTTTGAATAGAGCTTCGTATTTTGGAAGCTGTTTATCTATTAACCAGTCTTTTATAACTGCCTTGTAAGCGTTTTCTCCAATCTCCTTGCGTTTATCTGGGTTTTCAATTAGCCAACTAAGATATTTAATCCATTGGGCTTGAGTGGAAGCTAGGAATCCTGTCTTATAATTAACCACTGATTCGCTGTAAGGCTTCACATCCGAGAGAACCATTGGAGTTTTAAGCATTGAATGTTCTAACCACTTGATGTTTGACTTGGCTCTGTTAAATGGCGTGTCTAGGAGTGGAGCTAAAGCGATGTCTAAATCCATATCAGCTACCCATTGAGGGTATTGAGCATAACCTTTCGTTCCTTCGTGATGAAATCTTCTTCCTTCCTGAATGTCAGCGTGAACCATACCAGCTAAATGAAATTCTACATTTGGATATTTCTTTTCAATCGCTTCAATTACAGGGAGTATCAAAGGCATATCCACTAAATGCGAACCTGAACCAAACCATCCTATTCTAATCTTTCCGTCTTTGCGTTTTTTGCGTTTCACTTTCCAAATCTCTGGGTCAATCGCGTTCGGAATTACAGTCACTTTGTCGTTTAAATGACTTATTGCACTTTTGATGGGCTCAGTAGAAACAATAACGTGATCAGCATTGCGAATAAAATTTTCATATTGTGGTCGGCGTTCCATAAAATCCTTATAAGCATAATGCTCTTTGTTGAGATTAAATGGGTCGTCATCTAAATCGAGGACTACTTTTGCTCCTGTAAATTCAGCATCTACTAAAACTTCCATTGTGGTTGTCGGGCTATCTAAAAGTCTAGTCACCCAAATATCTCCTCGTTCTTTCATTTCGAGAGCAGTCTTAGCACCATAAAGCATATAGGAATCTCTTTGAACATCAGCCCCTATCTTTTCTAAAGGGTTAATGATTCGATACCATCCGCAACCTCCGTATTTTCCTTCGCAACCAGGGCGACCCCAATCGACATTCATACCAAAGACTTTAGCCATAAGTTTCCTCCATATAAGGAGTTCTTTTAATGATTAAGTTCCAATTCTTTATTTGGTGTTCGCAAGTGAAATAATCAGGATGTGGTCTATTCCAACCCATTGGGCGATAACCTCGTTTCATAAATCCATACATCTTTTTCGGGATAGTCATAATGTGATGGTTTTTAAACTGAACCGATAAAATATCAGGTCGTCTTAAAATTCCTACCAGTTTTCCATTCACATATTGGCAGTTAGAAACTTTCTTTATTCTAAAGCCGTATTTCTCTGCGAGTTTTTTAAATCTATAACTTTCCATAAATATCTTCAGAATCTACGATTAAAACTAATGCTTTTTTGGTCTTTAGTGAATTGACACTCACCGCACCATAAGGATTAAAAAAGACAATATCGCCTTTCGTAATTCCTTCCATATTAGATTCAATCACTTTCCCTTCTTGGGATGGTTTTTCTTCTTCATTCTCAATAATGATGTCGCATTTTAAAACGACTCTATTTCCGACTGGTTTTATCATATTTTTTTGTTAATGGACTCCGTAGAGTTCCATAGAGTTAATTATTATCTAAATATCTTTGAATCGTGCTATGAGTTCTTACACCCAATTTTCTTGCTATTGCTCTGTAAGATAAACATTCTTCTTTTAGCTTTTTAGCTTCTTCTACATTAAATTTTGGCTCATAAAATCTATAATCGTATTTCCGATGGCAACTTGTGCATAATTCTAAATAATCTTCTGCATTTCTAGTGTATTTATGATCTTTGCTGCACCATTCATATTTTTTCCTATCAGTTCTTTTGCAATGTTCACATTTTGAAGCCTTACCTCTTATTTTTTTAATCCACATATGCACTCCATCGTATCCTACATTATCTCCAGCCCATCTGTTGTTTTTTTCTCCAGTTTTATATTTACCTATGCACTGATTTGAGCAAAATCTCTGTTGCTCAAAATACTTTTTTGATTGGTTTTTTTTCTTAACCAATTCTTTTCCGCAGATGATACATTTTTTCATTGCTTTCAGACCTTATGGGGAAGTCGGTCTGAACTGACTCCCCAAAGGAACAATTAAGTTTATTATACCTTAATTGTATCACCTCGTATTAGTTTGTCAAGGCATTACTCACTAGGGGCGAGTAACTATTTCGATTAGCCAAGAGCTGTTAAGCACCTTAGCTGCGTATCCTTTAACTTTCCAACCGATAGTTCCGAACATATGTAAAGGGTTAGACACTCCACCACTGTTAGATGGTTCGTGAATAATTTCTACATTTCCGCTTCCTGCTACATCAACTTCGCCCACTGCACCTTTACCTGCTACAAATGAAATGTAACCTGTATCGGTAGAAGAAGCTCCAAGAGTTGCTAGAGAAGCGATATTGTTTGATTCAATCAAATCAATACCTGCCAATCTTTTAATTTCTTGATTCTTAATTTGAGCTAAAGCTGCATCAGAAGTTCCAGTGTTGATCGTAGTGAAATTACCAACTGCACTGTCTCCCATCAGGTTATACCACGAATAAGAGTCAATTACACCTCGGTAAGCTCCACCAGTAATCTTTCCTACTGGGGCTTCAAATTTAGGAGCTTTGTTAATTTTCAAAGTCCTTACAGCTTTTCTAAGTTGAGCAACGGTCATCACGTCAGTTGATCCTACTCCTGTTAAACCACCACCACCCGCATATTGGCGAGTTCCTCCACCTACCATAGCGGTAAGTAAAACGGTATCCATTTTCTCTCCTGCGTATTGACCCATAGTTGCTACTTTTTCTTCCAAACCTGCATCAATAGATGTAAGTTCAAATAGAGAGGAAATAGCATCGTAGTCACCATATTCTGCCACTGTGCAAGAAATGGTCGTAGATGAGAAAGGAGTTCCAGTTGGGTTAGTTCCTTCAGTCAAGGCGGCTGTGCTAATTGTGAAAGCAGTTTGGCGAGTAAAAGCTACGCTTTTTCCACCATTTTTAGGCACATTCTTTTTAACTGTTAAAAAGCTGTAAACCTGTTCTTGAACGGCTCTGTCCAAGAAAACTTTTTCATAATAGGTAGCCATTTCTGAAGTAAGGGTTGCTGTCGTTGAATTTGCTGGTCCTATAACTGTCATTGTTTTTAAAGACGGGGTTCAGCGTGTGGGAGAATTTGTCTAAGTTCTTCAACTGACATCTTCTGCATTTCTTCCAAAGTTATTTTCGGCTTCGGACCACCTTTGCTTAAACCTGTCGTCTGTGTTTGAATTTTGTTTTCAATCTTGTTGTAAGCATCTTGTTGTCCTTGGGCCCGAATTTCTCCTATCCATTCACGAGCAAGTTCTGCGATTGGAACTTCTTCTCCAGTAGCGGGGTTAAATCCGATATTGGGAGTTAAAGCCAATTTCATAATCTTGTCTCTTTGAGCTGAATAAGCTGGATTTTCCTTGATATAGCTGTCAATTTCCTTCTCGACTCCAGCGAGAGCCTTTTCTTGCTCTTGCCTTTGCACGATTTGTTTAAGTTGATTGACTTCATCCAATACTGGAGCTAACGGATTGTTAGCGTAGTATTGTTGCTTTTTCTCGGCTTCCAAATTTTCTATTTGAGCCTTCAGTTGTTCAGGTGTTACTCCGTATTTTTCTTCGATAAGGTTGGCAATCTGAGCTTTTTGGCTTAGTTGTCCAGAAAGTTTTTCGCTTTCCTTATATGCCTTATAAATATCTTCGGGAGCTTTTCCTTTAAACTTTGGGTCATTATCCCAAGGGTTAGATGCTTGTCCTGATTCCGCTTCTACTCCGCCGTCAACGGGTTGGGAAGTTTCCTCAGTCTGGGTATCAGTTGCATCTAGTTGTCCTTGAGAAGCAGTGACGTCAGCTTCTCCTGAAGGGCTAGAGCTTTGTTCGATATTATCCATATAATTTCGATTGTTAATGTTCTACCGTCTAATTACCGTTCCGATAGAGAGAATGCTCGACTAAACATCTCAGAGGAATTAGAGTTTGTCTTCCTCAGAGCTTTCTAGTTCGTCTCTCTTGTTGGTCAGGTCTACGTTTACTTGCTTTAATATGTCAAAAAATTCTTCTATCCCTTGATACTTTCCACCTTTCTTCCAAGCGTCTTTCAGGCTATCAGAAAAGAAACTCAATCTCAGTTCGTCTTGTTTGGCTCGGAGTGGTTTACAAAAATACTCTTGAAATTCTCTACCTTCGATAAAAAACTTCAGGCTGGTTAAATCTTCTATTTCTTGTTTGAGTTTAGAGTTCATTGTAGAGTTTTATAATTGTTCAGTTGGTTGCATTGGCATTCCGTTTCCCATAGCTTGTCCATCTACCATTTCAGGCATTTGGGGTTGCATTGCTTGAGTGATTTCTTCTTCATTTGGAACTAACTTATCGATTTCATCAACACCTCTTAAACTTAAAATCTTACGAGCCCATTCCATTTGATTCTTAGGTGGCAAAACTGCTCCGAATAAGTTATAGGCGTCTATCAGTTGTTTGATTTGGATGTCTTTGTTCTTAGCTACATTAGTTTCCCCTCGCACTTTGATATTATATTTAGCGTTCTGGGCTTCTGGGTTGATAAGCAGTTGATAAACCAATTCCCTTGAAAGCGTAACTTGACCATCTTCTATCTCTACTTCTTTAGGGAAAATCCTTAAAACTTCTGAATCTGGGTTTTGGATATTCTTTAGGATAAGTTGAATCATCATATTAGCCACATCAGCTAAGGCTTGTTTGAATCGTCTGTTGATAAGTTCAAACCTATTAGACGAATAAGTGGAAGCGATTTGGTCTTGACCTAAAGTTTTATTGGACGAAGCACCTTGAATTAGATCATTAGCTCCTGAAGCTCGTTTATGCTCGTCGTCTATCTTGTTCATTATCTGAATTGCTCCGCTCTTAATGTCTGGGAATTGAATGGCTTGGATATACTCGCTTAAAGGTTTATCCCCTTCTACTTCAAGCATTCCTCCTGGACGAACCACAGCTTGTTTCTTGTCTATCTTAGAACCTTTCTTGGCTAGGAAAAATGGATTATTAGTCAAAGCCACCGAGTCTAAGGTTCGGTTCATCATCTTTTGATAAAGTTTTGTGAGTCCCAAAGTGTTTTGTCCGACTCCGTTACCTTCAAAGCGATTAGGAATATCAGCAGGTTCGTGGACTAACTTAACAGCGTTGATAAATCCTAAATAAAGTTTGTCTCTTAAAACTAACTTCTCTTTGCCATCTACAACAGTTTGGATTCTATCGGCGGTTATTCTTTCGTAAATATCCACAGTTCCTTCGGCTGATTTAGCACTATCTAAAGCGTCTCTGGTCACCATTCTAGAGGAGTCATATTGGTTTGGTGAGTTTGATCCTTCTTTGATTTTCTCTCGGTTAAGATTCCCAAGCACATCTGTATAGTCATACATTACATTCGCCTTTACTTCCTCGATAGGGATAACGCTTCTAAAAATAATAGATGACTGATCTTCTACGTTAGCGATAATTGGATTATAAAAACAATCAAGAATGTTAGGATTCTCGACATCTGGTGCGTCATAAGTTGGTTTAAGATATTCTCCTTCTTTAGTGGTAAGGAATTTCCAACAGACCTTTAAGATAGAAGTTCCAAAGACTGTGGCTTGTTTTACCCACGCTTCAATCTTCTCGTAAAACTGAGGAATAATAGCGAATTGATGATTGATAATCTTTTCAAATATTTCAGCGTAAAGCTTATCTTCGTTTCCCACTGGCTCTACCTCTATTTCAGGTTGTCCTGAGAAAATGGAAGGAACGATATAAGATACTTCAGTTCGCATCTTATTGGTTTGTTCTTGACTCTTTGAGCGGTCTTTAGCGTCAGTAAGTTTCCCCGAATAAGTATCGTGGATTTCACTAATCTCATCTCGCTTAGCTTGGTTAGCTTGGCGATATTGGTCTCTTTCTTTAAAGAGTTGGTCAATAATCTGTTGCTCGGTTTGAGTTTCTTCCTTCTTTTCTTCTTGTGGAGTTTCTATTTTTGTTTCTTCCATTTGTTTTAATTATCAATATAATGTGTTCCAAATTGTTCAAAGATTGGATCAACTGGGTCTGGATTAGTCGGCTTATATGAACTTAATCCGTATCTTATAGCATCCATTGGATTAGACCATTCGTGAACTGTGTCGTCTGGTTCGTTTATGTATTGACCAGTAGTCTTATCCTTTCTGTTTAGATAATTCCTATATGCTTTAATTGTTTTTAAACTTCTTGAGGTAATACTTATCTTTTGAGCTTGGACAAACTGTATTCCCTGATTGACTGAACCTTGTCCTTTAGTTGCTCCGATTATATTAACTCCATAACTTCTAATTTCGTCTATACTCTTAGGTTCAGCACTATCAGCGATTGTTAGAACTGTTTGGTCTTGAGCGATTAGAATATCCGCTATCGCCTTATTGCTTAAACCTTTCTGGTAAGTATTCTCGTCTAGGATAAATCCTCCGTTGTATTCGTAAATATCTACTATCACTGTTGGATCAACACTATAACCAAAATCTATTCCTCTCCTAGCTAATCGTGCTTCGTGTGGTATTTCGTCTATTATCTGCCAGTCTTTATAAATCTTTCCCTCTACTTCTCCTAATTCCCCTAATCCATAAACTTTCCACCACTGCGTATTTCCTTTGCGAGATTCAATAAATTCCTTAATACTTCTCGCTAATCCCTCGTTATCTAAATATGTCAATGTTATAAAATCGTGGTCTAGTTTTCCTTTAATCTCGGTGTAATACCAGAACTCCACGCTTGGATTCCAATCTATCCACACATCTCCGCTTGTTCTTTGCAGTAATTGTATAAAAATGTCCCAAGAAATGTTGTTAGCTTCGTTTACAAATAAAATATCCCTTCTTGGTCCGTGTGCTTTTCCTATCTGGTCTATGCTTATAAACTTTATTATAGACCCAGTTTCAAATGTATAAATGTGCTTTGTGCTATTCCAGTTATCGTCTTTCCAATACT
>ERZ869921.718-NODE-718-length-16927-cov-5.244844_pt1 | contig 16927 bp, 18 predicted proteins | sample MGYA00579310_ERZ869921 | MGnify/ENA primary metagenome ERZ869921 (study PRJEB32216, sample SAMN09231816) | wastewater metagenome | place: USA: Maryland | collected 2016-06-21 | study: EMG produced TPA metagenomics assembly of the PRJNA472060 data set (Reclaimed...
ATGTAGAAGCATTAGTAGATACTGCAAGCTTTCTAACAGCAGTAGTCCAATGTGGTCCAGTTTCCCAAACTCTATCATAAACCATATATCTTCCTGTTACAGAATTAGCAAAAGCAAATTCAGTAAGATAACCGGTTGCACCTGAACCATATGGATTAATTTCTGGAAATCCTGCTCTTGTGTCAGTATTTACGAATCCATTTAATGATGGATTAGTTTGGCTATAACTATAGCCAAATGAACCAGCACCAGGAAGACCTGCCTGATTAAATGTAGTATGCCACTGACCAGCAACAGAAGTTGCTGAAGCCTTATTAAAAAATATCTTTTGTTTTGAGCCTGCGATAAGGCCATCTAATGTTGTAATTGCCATATTCTATTTATTTTAATTATGAAATATCTACCCATAAATCCCCAGATGCTGGTGATCCTGGTGCACTTGCTGCTACAGTTATTCTTGTAGTTCCATTTACTTTATTATTTAACGAACCATCAATATATGATATTGAAACACCGGCCACTACACTAACATCTAATAATCCAGAATTCCAATAAAGACCTGTGCCTGTTGATGCTGATCTAATAAATTTTGCTAAAGATCCATCAACATAATTATATCCGGTTTTTAAAGCTAAAGATCCATCTACATATGTATAATTTGCTTTAGAAGCATAATAACTTACATCTAATGCTTGTACTTGTTCTTTAGTAAAAAATAAAAAGTCTATATCTGTTTTACTATAAAAATATAAAGATGCATTTACTACATTTCTATTAAGCCAACTTTGACCGGTATATTGTAATACTTGTGTATTTTCTGGAGACAATATCGATACATCTCTTAATTTATTTAAATATAATGCGTTATTAACGCTAACATTTGTACAAAAATTATAATCTGCTAATGAAGATCCATCTCTCCATACAAAGTCATCCATGTCATATGTAAGAAGTCTACCTTCTTTAGTACCCATAGTTACAGGATAAATACTAACATCTTTTAAATCAGATAAGTAACCTATAAATCCAATAGATACATCAAGTAATCCACTACTATCCCAAACAAAATCGGGTCCTAAACTTGCTTGTTTTATAAATTTATATGATGCTAATGAAGCATTAGTAACTCTTAAAAATAAACTGCCGTCAACATAATTTTTAAATTCACCCATAGTTATATTTACAGATGAATTAGTTGCATATGCACTTAAAGCTATTCCAACTGATGCATTTGTAGCATATGGGCCAAAGGCTAAACCTACAGAAGCATTCGTAGCATAAGGTCCTAATGCTAATGCAACTGAAGCATTAGTTGCATAAACACTTAAAGCTATTCCAACAGAAGCATTTAATGCTGATATAGACCCATCAATATATTCTTTTGTAGCGTCATTCATGCCACTTGCAACACTTGGTTCAAGATAACCTCCAATCCATTTAAAATATGAATCATTTAATGAAATATCAGGAATATATGTAGCTTTAATAATTGCCAATGAACCATCTACATAAAGTCTACTTACTCCATCAGCTATTACACTTACATCGGAATATAAATATCCACCATTCCAATAAAAGTCTCCACTAAATGAAGTATCTCTTACAAAATGTGCTAATGAACCATCAATATATGCTGTAGTTACATCACCACTTCCACTTGCAACGCTTACATCTATCTTATGTGTAACACTATTCCAATAAAGGCCTGTTCCTATACTTGCATTTTGTAACCATCTCGCATCGCCATCACTTGCATCAAACTGATAATCAGGCTGAATAATAATAGGAGCACTTGTACGAGAAGTAGTTACACTTGTTTGTAATGGAGTACCTGATTGTTTCTCTAATATAATTAACGGTTTATAGGCCATTATTTTAAGTTATTTTTTTGGTCTCTTAAATATTCTTGAGCACTTTGTTTAGGCGCTCTTTTTGCTCTATATGTTTTTATAGTGTTATGAATAATAACAACTATACAACCAACTATAACTGCAATACCGAATAAAAGTTCTGGACTCATAATTTAAATTATTTTAAGGATTTACGGGTTTTCATTTTGGAATACCATTGTGTCTGCATATGCAACGTCGTCATCTGTTTTAAAGCTAACACTCCATTCAAGTACATCAACATAATATGATGGATATGATATAGTTATCATTGTATTTCCTGTTCCTGAATAAGTATCTGATGAAGCGCCTGGATTTGAAATATCATAAAGAGTCCAAGATGTATTTGAATAAACATTTATATCAAATGAACCTGCTTCTCCATTAATATGTTTAACGTTTGGATCTACAGCTAAACTACTTCCAACTGGAGCAATACTTGCATCTTGATGAACATTAATCCAAACAGGAGTAAATCCCCATCCTGACTCAGGAATTATAAGAACTGAACCATCTCTTGCATTTCCTTCATTAACACCCGCATATATGTATTCTCTTTGTTTTCCCGTTGTACCTGCATATGTAGTTACCCAAGTATTGCAGTTTGTAGAAACTTCATCAGTCCAATTTAATTTATTTGTACTAACATTAATGTAACTTATATTTGGAGTTCCATTTCCGTCAAATGAAATATCTGTAGGAGTAACAATAAATTGTGGATCAGCAGCAGGCGCTACATAAGGTGCATCTAATCTCCAACTATCATCACCTTGAAATTCAATTAGACTCATTCTATATGCATTTTCTTTAACATTATAGTCATATCCATTACAGATGAATTCAAGTAAAGACCCGTCTTTAATTAACTTCGAGTGAGTATAGATATCACCTAATGTAAATAATGAAACATCATTAGAACGTAAATCTAAATCAAGTAAATATCTTGATTTAGCGTACATTTGTGTTAGATCTTCCATGTACTTATATTGTATATTAGAATAATTATCTGATGGTTCTGCTGATCTCCAAGTTCTCCATTTATTAATAGAACTTAAATTATAACTTGTATCTGTGTTAAAAAGACCATTTACAAATAAAGCAGTTGAAACATCAAATACATCTAATGTTTTTTCTACTATACCAGTAAAAGTTCCTATAGAAGCTTCTAATGTATCATATGGAATATCTTTTTTTATATCTACATCCACATCGCCAAACATTGTATTGAATGGTAAATAACCAGTCCAATAATTACTTTGTCTTGTAATAGGATATATGTCTAAGAATACTTCGCATACTGTTTGAGATGGCTGCGGTGCAACAGTAGTGTTAGTTCTATACCAAATTGTTTTTTGTTCTCTTGGACCTGATTGGTTATATGTTGTATAAGTTTCACCCCACGGCAATTTTACATATTTGTTTATTTTTTTAAAGAAAACATGAGACAAATTAACTTGTTGTGAAACTTCTAATTTATAATTATTTTCTCTTAAATCTTCATATAATATTGAAGCATTAAATAAATAAGGAGTTGAACTCCAATAAATTGAACTATCATTTGGTTTTCTTTTTGCAACCCACCAATCTGTACCTGTACTTCCATCTACAACTCTTAAAGCAAAGTTTCCATTTACTGATTTTCCATTTACACCAATATCTGGAGTTACTGAATATGAATATTTAATATCAACAACTGTATCTTGGTCATCTACTGCAGGTGTAAATTGAAAACTTGAAGTAGCATATTGATTTGCAAAATAAGTCCATTTGTCTGGATTTAAAAGCCAAGCATTTGAAGGATAATACATTAAACCACTCTTAATATTAGGATCTGTATATACTTGAAATCCTAAACTGCCATCAGTTCCTGATAAAGCTTTAGAGGCATCACTCATCATCCATCTTCTAAAATTAGGAGTTGGTTTTTTACTTTTTGTACAATTTGATGGATCTCTAAATTCTACATCATAATAATAGTTTTCAATTAATGATGGCGCTTGTTTGTAATTTAGTTTTGTAACTAACTTTTGTGCACCTGGATTAAATGATAAATTAACACTTTTTGCAATAAGGTGTTGCTGATCTAAAGATCTTCTATTATTTGAAACATCTAATTGGTACTTATAACCACTTGATGCATCAGTATATACAGCATATTCTTTAGTATATTTTTGTATGTCAGCAAGTCTTTCTATTTGCCACTTTCCATTGTTATAAAAACATCTTGAATAAAATGGCTTAAGTATTTTTTCTAAACAAGTTTTGCTATCTTCTATATCATTACTATCTGCAAAATTGTCTGATGATAAAAAGAATGAATTAAAAACAGATGATGAACCATCTCTTGCGTTGTTAATTGTTTCTAAATCATTATGTATGTGAATGTCATTTGTTATGTCGGCATCTTGTAATATATTAGAAATCAAATCAAAAGCATTGTAATATTCGGCTGCTCTAAATGTAGTTGTATCAACTAACATACTTGGTTTATATCTATCTAAAGCAGATAACTGATCTACTCCTGGAATAGTAACTCTTTTGTTTTTTTCCAATGTAGTTGTATACATTTCAGGTAAAACATAACCTTGAAATAAAAATATAGAACCATCTACAAGATTTGAAGTCTTTATTATTTCTATGTAGTTGGTGCGTTCAGGCGCAGTAAATAAATTATCATATTTAAAATAATCATCACTATTGTTTATGACATTAATTTTACATCCGCCGCCAAACAACTGGTCGTCAAAATCTTTTGTAGGATAAGATATAATCAAAGGATTAACATCAAGAAGTAAAAGTTCTGGACTACCAGCAAAATCTTTTTGCTTAATGTAAATATCAATTTTTGACTTTAATGTGTCATAAAAAGAAGCGTAATATCTTGTATTAAATGCCATTTTTAAAATAATATTTGTTTTTGGTCATAAGCCTTTAAAATGCCAACCAAAGCATCTTGTTCAATTACAAATTTAACTGTACCTGCATTTGTACCGATCATATCTTTAAGTTTATTTAAAGGTGCTATAACTTCAGGATTAGAACGAGCTCCTGGATATTCTCCAACTGTTGCTAATGTTGGACCAGATACAATACCACCATTTGCAAATTGTTGTGTAGCTATTACACCAACTTGAGCAGCTGTTACTGCACCAGCCAATCCAATACCAACCCATGTTGCAGGATTTATAACAGAACCAGGAACTGTAGCGAGCATATTTGTTATTGCTAATGCACCATTAATAATTGCCTGTGCAATTGCAAATGCCTTTTGTTTATTAAAATATTTTTCTCTTATTAATGCTTTCTTTTCTTCATTATCACCAGCATTTTCAAGTTCTTTATTCATAGCAGCTTCTTGAATTCCTGATAAAGTATCTACTAACATTGTTGCATTATTAAGCCACTGTTCTACATTTCTTATTTTAGCATCTCTTTCATTAATAGATAATGCTTCTACATCTCTATAATATTGTTGCCAAACTTTGTATTGTTGATCGGCAGCTTCTTGTGTACTTAAAACTCCAGCATTTAAACTTTGTTTTATATTTTCTAATTGCTTATCTCTTTCTTTTGATAAATCCATATAATCAGATTGACCATATGTAATAAAAGGTCTAAGTTTATTTGGAGATGCATTTCCAGCAGCAATATTTATTTTTTGTGGTTGGTCATTTAATTTTTCTTTATTTAACTTTTCAAGCGCATCCTTAGCAGCTTCTGCTGCTTCTTGTGTTTTCTTTAATTGTTCTTGTTTTAGTTTTTCAACTTTTAATAAATAATTTGCATTTATTAATTTCTTTTCTTCTTCAGATGTAGCACCTGACAATGCATTATCTCTTTCTTGTTCTAAAGCAAGCATATTTCTTTTAAACTCATCTTGGATAGCTAATAAAGCGTTTTCTTGTTTTAATTTTATTATCTTTTCTCTTTCAGCTTTATCTTCTTCAAGATCTGTTTTTAAAATACCCTCTTTTATTTTTCTTGTATCTGCATCAACAGCATTTATTTCAGTTTCTGAAATAAGCCATTTATTTAAAAAATCAATATATTTTTTTCTATCGTCATCTGTTAAAAGATTTAATATATCTTGTCCTTTAACGGCCGTATCTATTAAATTTTGAAGAGCTATTACTTTACTTGCACGTTTATCTTCATTAGGTTTAATTTGATTTTCGGCATTTAAAGCATCAGCTAATTGATTTTCTAAAAAAACTCTTTCTTTTAATAATTTATTATATACTTCAGTGTCAAATCCAGGTCCTGCATTTTGTGTATATTGTTTAATAGCTTTATCTGCTTCATCAATTGCATCTGCATAATTATTAATAGTATCTATGATAGATTTTGTTCCGCCATTAGGTTGTGTTAATTGTACGGTAGATATTTTTCCTAAATTAGAATAATAATCACGAAGTGTAGAAACAAGTCTTTGCGCATTTCTATAATTTCCACCTGCTAATTTTGAATTTTGTAATTGTTTAGTTATAACTTGTTCATAAGAAGAAAGATCTTGTTTTGCAATAGCAGCATCTTCTACTGATATTTCTTTTCTTATTCTAATGTATTCTTCTAAAGCATTTGTTCTTTCTTCTAATGATCTTTTAAGTCCTGTATTAGGATCTATTTTAGTTCTAAATATTTGTTCCTGTCTAAATAATTCACCAGATTTTAAAGCTTTATTTAATGATGAACCAAGTTTTCTTTCATCTATTTCATCTAACGCTTTAGCATAATCTCTTGTACTTTCAGCAGCTTCTTTTATTCTTTTTCCAAAATCTTTAAAATCTCCTGAAGCTATAGCTTTAAAAAATTGATTTACTCCACCCTGAACATATGCAAGTGACTGAGCTAATAAATCTGCAGATTTACCAGTAGATGCCATAGTCTTTTGAAAACCTTTAACAACAAGATCTACTGATAATAAGGCACCACCCATTTTTAAAAATGCACCAGCAACTTGACCACCAACATTTTTAGAGTTTTTTTCTAATTGACTTAATGAGTTTTTGGCCTTATCCAATCCAACTTTTAGTTCGGTACTATCAGTTGAAAGTTTTAATACAAGATCTGCAAGGACATTTTTTGCCATATTAATAAGTTATTTTTATATTTATCCTTTTTAAATTAATCCCTTAATTTGAGAAATATCTTTGACTATCTCTACTGTCTTAGCAGGAGCAAATGGATCATATGATTCAGCCATTTGTTTTATTTCTTCATCTGTTAATTCGGGTTCTTTAACATCCCATGCAAATGGCAAAAATTGATTACAGAAAGCTTTATATGATATTGGATTTTTCATTTGTATGGTATAATACAATGATAGACGTGTCCGTTCCCAATTATTATGTATTAACTCTAATTCATCATGTTCAACCTGTTTAAAACACTCCGTAAGCATTCTTGGAGTCATATCAAGAAAATCTTTTCTACTAACACGTAAACGTACAAAAGCCAGCATCATAAGTTCATCATGATCTGCTGGCTTTCTTGGTTCGTTAGAATTTTCTATTTTTTTTTATCTTCTTCAGTTAATTGTCCAAAAAATGATGGAATTATTTTAGTAATTTGAGAATAATTTAAGTCAAGAAGTTTAACATATTCACTATTTTTAATACCAATTTTAGTACCTGTAGAAATTAAGTTCCATATGATTCTTAGAAATGAAGGTGGTTCTAATTCAAAACCTTTACGTAAAGCAAGTATAGTCATCATTAACATAGCTTCATATAATTTACTAATGTCATAAGTTAATGATAATTCAAAATCAATACCGTAAGCTTTCTTGAACTCAACTAATGAGCTCATAGTAATACAAAATGGCAGTTGCCTGCCTTTGTATTCAATATATTGTATCATACTAAATTAGTTTGAGACTTGTGTAAGAGGACCTGCGCCTACTACTGTTCCAGAATATGTTACTGCTGCACCTACTCCACCGGTCATGTTAACGTTTGATAAGAAACCTGAACCTGTAAGATAAAGGTTAGAAGAAACGTCTTCAGTTCTTGGTTTTATAGCTACTACAACAGATGCATCAGAAGTCATAATCTTATTAATAAGACTATCATAATCTATTTTACCTGCTGATCCAACAGTTGTACCTCTTAAGCCTGAAAAGTTAACAGTCCAAGATTTAAGGTCTGGTAAATTAGTTTTATATGCTTCATCAGAAAGATAAGCTACTTCAATCATATCTTTTGTAAAATCGAGACTGAAATCAGTTGCCATTGCTACTACAGATGCATCAATATAAATTCTGAATTGCTTGGAAAAAATTGGTGTTTGAGCCATTTTATTTAATTATTTTTAGTTTATAGTTTATATATCTATGATCCCACATAGATCGCTCCGAACTCTATTGAGTTCTGATAAGCGTTCATTGGTTTAGATAATGTTGTTAATTTTGAATCAGAGATAGTATAAATGTCTGGAAAATTTGGTGTTGTCTTTGCATTTAAGTAATTTACAACTAAATCTGATAAATTATTTAAAACTACAGTATCTGTAGTCGTTATAGTTAGTGAAATTGAATAAGTTGAATAAGCATCATTTCCGTTTAATGTATTATTCTGTTCAGATAAACGATAATCCCATGCGATCCACGTTTTTCTAATGTCAAAATCCTCTGGTAAATGTCCTAATTTAATACCACCAGTTGCCATTGCATTTATTGATGCATCAGCTGTTATTATTGTTTTAAAATCGCTTACGAAACTCATTTTGGTAAATTAGATATTTTTTTATTAACTGATTTAATACGTCTTTCAAGTATTTTAACTATTTCATTCCCTATTTCTTCATTCATAAATTTGATAATCTCATCCGTAGAACCAAGAATTTCTGGTTGAATTTGATTTTTAGGAACTATTGCACCTCTATTAGCACCTTTTTCGGTTTGTCTTATTGCAGTACCTCTATCGGCAAATCTTAACCAAAATGAACTACTTGTTACACCACCATAAACTGCTGTAGGATCATATCTGTCATTTACAATTTCAATTCCCTTTTCTGATTCATTAGAGTAACTTAAAACATTTCTCAAGTTATCTACAATGAATTTTTTAGCAGCTTTACGGTTAAGTGCTCTATAAATAGAAGCTTGCATTTTAACAGGCAAGTCTTTCATTGCTTGTTCCAACTCCTTAAGGCCGTCTATTTTATACGTTTCCATTAGCTAAATTCTTGATTATAAACTATTGCAGTAAGCTTCATGTAAGCTTCTCTATCAAGTACTTCAATATGATTTATTTTATACATCACATTTTCAAACTTAATTTGACAACGATAGTCAATTATAGGATCATATCTTATTGTAAAAACTGTATTTGTGTAAGGTAAATTTCCTAATTGATCATTTTGTGTAGATCCACCAATGACTTTTACGTTAGCATACTTATAACGATAGAAGAGGTATTGTTCTATAGGTGTACCACCAGCATTGTCAGAATTGTCATACTTCCACACTTCGATTCTATCTCTAAAGTCATTCGCGTTCATATTAGAAAAGAATAATTTTATAAAAGTTAAGTATCGATTCAAACACTTTGTTATCTGTAAGTCCACTCCAGTTGAAATCAGCTCTTGCACTATCGTAAAGATCGGCAATCTTAATTAAAATTGCTTGTTTTATTAAAGCAGGAGTTTGGTTTTCTGCATAACCTGACAAATAAGTAATTGTTAAGGGATCAGATTCAATTGAATTAACCCACTCAATTTGGAAAAAGTCATTATGTTTTGATGTTTGATATATCGTTCCTATTGAAGCATTATTAGAATCTAAAACACTTACTATGCTTAAGAAATTACCATCTTTAATCTTAATCCAATCTCCACTGAAATCATCTATGCGTAAAACAGTTTGTGTATTTGCTATGTCTTTTTCTACGTAGTTTTCTGCAAGTTGTGTACCTGCAATAATAAGACTTTCAAGATAATCATCATCATCAATAAAATCGTTATCAATACGAAGATGTCTTTTAACTTCTTGTAATGACAATGGATAAATTAACTTTGTTTTTGTTTCCTGAACAGTAGAAAAATTACCAAGATAAAATGAAAATGAAAGCATATCAGTAGTTTATTTTAATAAAAAGGGAAGGAAATCGAGGTCTCCTTCCCTTTATATCTATTCATCAATTATTATTAACCGATTGAAGCATTGTAAATGTTCACAATACCACGTTTGTTATAAACACCGGTATCTACCATTCCTTCTAATGTAAGGTTAATTAAACCTTTTTTAGCATCAGTAAATGGATCAACGATGATGTTAACTTGTCCCCAAGTTCCAACACATGCTTTACTCCAGTCACCAAATGATATAACTTTTGGATTTTGAGCAGGTACTGAGAAACATGGATAACCATTAACCATACCATCTTCGAAAATTCCACCTTGATTGGTCATCTTAGCAGTTGTAGCTAAATAAGCTCTTGCAGCAGGTGTAACAACATATGCAGGTTTTGCAAGAATGTAATCACCTACAGAAGCTTCCATATTTACTAAAGTAGTAAATGAAAGAGCAGATTCTGCTGTTGGAAGACCCATGTTTTTCTCATTAGTAGATCCACAGTCTGTTCTAACTTGGTCAAAAAGGTCATTAGCAACACAGTTCCAAAAACCGTTAACTAAATTCTGGATTATAGAATTATAGATTGCGGGATTTGTTTGCGCAAGTGTTTCTTTACTAATTGCTTGAGTATGAGCAACACGTCTTGGAGCTAAAGTTAAAGATGATAAAGATGAAGCATCTGTTTTAGCAGCATTAGTATTTTCTCCTGGAAAAGTACCAGTATCTTGGGTCATTGATGGAACAACAAATTGTCCATTAAGTCCTGGGAAGAAAGTTACTCCTAAATCACGTAGGAATTGTTCGCCTGGTGAAGTAAGTACATCAACTCCAGCAAATACTTGTTTATTAAGTATAGTAGTATCGGTTGATGTTAAAATTGGATCAGCACGTAGGGTGATTCCTTTTCCTTCTTCAACAGCTTGTTTAATCAAACTGCGAAAGTTTGTTTGTTCGTCTATATTTTTCATAATTTATTTAATTTAATTTTTATTATGCATTAGCCTTCCAGACAATAGATTTTGGATTAAGAAGTCCAGTGTCAAACATACCAACAACTGTTAAGTTAATTAAACCTGCAGCCGCTGATGTATAAGGATCAACTATAATTTCAATTCCACCCCATTGTCCAATAACACATTTTGAGAAATCTCCCATATATTGCATTGTTGAATTTGCACAAGGAACACCATAAGCATCATAACCTAAAACTTTATTATCAGCATCCCAAATAGGAGCTTGATTTGCCATTTTAGCAGTTACTTTTAAAGTTGCACGGTTAGCAGGAGTTGTAACGTATTTTACAGTTCCTATATTAGTATAAGCAAGTGAAGCTTCCATTGCAGCAATAGCAGCATATGTAATACCAGCATCTTGTACTGATGCAGGAGCATCTGTTTGGATTGTATCAAATACATCATTAGCAACACCTAACCATATACCAGCAATTAAATTTTGAACTATAGAAGCATAAATGCCTGGGTTAGTTTCAGCAAGAGTTTCCTTGCTAATTGCTTGTGTATGAGAAATTCTTCGTGGAGCAAGAGTTAAACTTGCAGGAAGCATAGAAGCTGAAGCTGCTCCAGTGTTTTCACCTGGGAAAGCTGCTGTATCTTCTGTCATATATGGAAGAACTAATTGATTAACTAATCCTGGATATACGGTTACTCCTAAGTCACTTCTAAGGAATGCTTCTGCTGGGGAACGTAGAATATCAACTGAATTAGCAACTACTTTATTAAGAATAGTTGTATCTGTTGAACTTAAAATAGGATCTGCTCTAAAGCTTGGTCCTTTTCCACCTTCGTCAACTGATTTAACAAGCCAATCACGGAATGATTCGCCGATGTTTCTTGACTCTACTATTGGAGTAACAACATCAAGTTTTGATTTATTAATTTCGTCTTGACGTTTTGCTATTTCAATTTCTTCGTCAATTTTGCTTACTTGGTCATTATAACCTTTGTATTGAGCACGTAACTCGTCAGTAAGTACTTCATTAGCAGTAACTTCTTCCATTCTTTTAATGAGTTCGTTTTTTTCGTTTGTTAAGTCTATGATTTTTTTCATGATTTTATTTATTTTTTAATTTTAAAATTTGTATTTGCATACGTAGTTTTTCAATATCTCGTTTTCCACTATCCCATTTGCTTTTACAAATTGCAAATGCTTGTTTATTGTCATCAGTTTCTCCAGAATTCATAACATCTTCAATACATTTGCTAATAAATTCTTGTTCTGGATCTCTTTTGTCTGGTTTTTTAGTTTTACAAGCATCTTCTTCTGGATCTTCAATAACCGGTTCTACCACTGGTTCTTCCATTGGCATATCTTCAGGTTCTTCTTCATCTTCAGATTCTGTAATTGTAATCGTAATAGTTTTGTTTCCTCTATCTACTTTTACTTCATTATCTCTTGCAAAAACATCTGTAGTTGCATATGCTCCTTCGGTAACAACACTAACATCAAGTAATCTTGAGATTTTCTTGATTAATTTAATATTGTTTCCTTCTTCATCTTTACTCCATACTACATTTTCGTTTTTAACAAAAAAAGCAAAGCTATTTTCAAAGAGGTCTCCTCGTGATACGAGGTTGTAAACATCGTTTGCATATGATACTTCTGGAAGTTCAGCACGGAATAAAAGTCCTCTTTCGTCAGTTGATAGTTGTAAAGTTCCTGAAACTGTTCTTGCAATAACTTTATCACGTTGGTGATTAAAGGTCAATATAGTATCATTTTTTGGATCTTTTAAAACTTCGTCAAAAGCTTTAGGATCAATAATTTCGTAGAACATCCTATTATTTTCAAATAGAAGTTTACTGCGAACATTAAATACACTGGCATATCCCACAAGATATTTCTTTCCATTCTCTTCAATTGCGCGAAAAGATATTTCTTCAGATGGAGATACGCTTCTTTGTATACGTTTTTCTTTCATAATTTATATATCATAATTTTATTGGGTAGTTGTAGGTGCTTCAGGTGCAGGCTTTTTCTGTTCTATAGCGCCATAATTTAGAGGTGCATAGTGATATTCTCCATTCTTAAATGTAGGATAACCTTCATTAATAGCAACTGCATTTAATGAAATAGCGCCTAAACTTGCTAATGTTCTTAAATTATTTATACGAGTTGTTGAATCTGTTTCAAGTAAAGCCATTGTATTGAACTCAATTGTCTTGCCATCAAGTCTTTCTTGTGTACTAAGTAGTTTAGATTCAAACTCTTGTCTATACATACGTGCTGTATTTGCAAGTGTAGTTGCTTTAAATTCCAACATCGTTGCTTCAATAGATGAATATTTTGTTTGAGTCATTTCACCAACCATCCAAGCAGGTACACCATATAAAGCTGCAATTTGTTGACTGTTATAATGTAAAGTTTCTACAAACATAGCATCAGCAAAGTTTAAAGCAAGATCTACAATGTCAGTATTAGGTGGTAGTGCAATCATTTGTCCTGCGTTTACTGCACCTGAATATTTAGTTTTAAATTCAGCGATGGCGTCAAGCATCGCTTTTTGGTTCGCACCTGAAATTGTAGACTTAATAGCACGAGGAGATGTGGCATTGTTTTTATAAAATGAATCTATTGTTTGAAGTCCTTGCCATGTAGAACTAACATTAAGACGAATTGCTTCAATTGGATTGATACCTAAAATGCCATCTTTTGTTAAAGATTTAAAATGTAAAATATCTGAATTGTTAAGGGTTATTTCTTTATCTTTTTCGTCTTTTATTGTGTAATATAATTCATTATTTACTACACTATATCCCATCACTCTACTTGGCGGTATAAGTTCTAAAGATGTAACTTGATATTGTTTATTTCTCCAAATTCTTGCATATGCATTACCCTTAAGATTTCTCCAGTACTCAAGTGCAGAAATAAATGTTTGTTGGCTCATGTATCCGTTAGGATTGTAATGAAGAATTGGATATCTATAATCATTTTTATCTACAAGTTTGCCTTCTTCATTCTCTATATACACATTAAGTGGTAGTCGAGATAATGTTTCTGCCAAAATTTTAACACAGATATAAACACTTGATACAGATTCAGCCTTGTTTAGAGCGTCAAAATTAGTGCCGTTGATAAGGCCAGGAATGTATAAGTCTTGATAAACTTGGTCTGTACCGACCCACATATTTTGTAATCCTTTGAAAAAAGATGAAATAGGCATGTTTTTTAGTTATTTTTATATTTATCTACATTTAATTAGATCCATTCAAATACTGCTTAAGCCCTATTAATTCGATGCCGTATTTTGAATCTATGAATCCGGCTACAGCCATTGCAAGTGCTACAACTCCATCAGTTGAGTCATTGTTTCTGTTCTTCATAGGCTTAATGTTATTATTACTATCAATATAAATTACCACATTACTAAACATATAAAGCAAACAAGGATTATCGAAAAATTGGATTTTATCTTCATAAACATATGTCTCAATAATCTTCATAGGGGCATTAAAACGCCTTGCATTTTGTTCAATATTATTACAACTTATTCCTTGTTCTTGTAATCTCGCAATAAGTTGGGGGCTATTGTATTTATCATAGCTTATAGAAATGATATTAAATTTAGTAGAAAGTTCAATTAGTTTTTCATATATTTGGTCTAAATCAATAACTTTACCATCACATTTTATGATATGACCACGTTTAATCCACGGAGATAGATCCTTTCCATTCTTTCTAATCATGTTATTAGGACGATCGGCCATATAAAAAATAGGATAAGCAGTATACATAGGATCATCTTCAGTAGGTGTAAATAAAAGCACGATACCCGTTAAGTCAACTGTAGAAGATAGGTCAACTCCAATGTAAACATCTCTTCCATAATAATCTTCAATGTTAAGCTTTTTGAAATGTGGTGCAAGGTCATCTTGTGGAATCCAAACATCGGCAGAATCTAAGAAAATATTTAAGTTTTTAGTAAGAAAGAAATACTTATCAGCATATGAATATTTACTTTGTTCGAACTGGATTTTTAAATCTTCTAAAGAATTGACTACATGAAGGCTTGGGTTGGATTTTATCCAGATTTCGGGATTAGAAAGATCGTCTGTAGAATCTGGCATATACAACATTCCTAAAATATGTTCATCATTTATGTTTCCTTCTAATGTATTTTGATGACGCAATAAATATTCTTTACAAAAGCCAAATTCATTACTACCTGCTGTACTAATAGAAATAATTAGAGGGTTAAGCCGTGCACCTTGCCCAGTCCTTATTGCATTCATTACGTTTGCATTAGGCCATGCGTGTATCTCATCAGCGATAGTTAAACTCGACCCATAACCCTCAAGGCGAGTACTTTCAATTGTACTAAATATTTGCGCGAAACCTTGTTTTCTATCATCAGCAAATACTATTTTATTTCTATGAATTTTTAATCTTTTAAAAAGATCAGGTGAATGATTTATAATGTCCTTTGCATAGTTTAGACATACAGATGCTTGTTGAGTTGTGTTTGCGAGAAGTAAACTTGTGGGATTTATCACACCGTCGCCTAACATCCCATAAAGAAGTATACTTGAGGCAAAAGCAGTTTTACCTGATTTTCTTGCAACAAAACAAAACAATTCCCTTATAACCCTTTTTTCGTGGTTATCTGCTTCGTAAAATCCAAAAACAAATGCTAAAGTAAAAGCTTGCCAAGAAAGTAATGGCATTTGAACATATGTGTTCTTATTTTCTATATTGATATAAGAAAAGAATTTAAAAAGACGATCTACTTTTTCTACACGATAAAAAAAACGTGGGTCATTCAACATTCTTTTATATCGTTGAACTGCCAATTTAATCCACTTACCACATATTATCGAACCATCTGTAACTCCAGTAATATATTCTTCAACAAGTCCCCACGCATTATCACAATATTCTTGACTCGTTAATCTCATATCTTATGTTTACATTTTTCATTATGATATCTGGCAATAATATTAACTGGAACTGTTTTATGACAGTATATGCAAGTTGATTTAGGCTGTGGTTTTCTATTAACTACTTTCCATTTTTTACCTGTAGCATTTCCAATTCCGAATGAACCATTTTTGTTTCCAATAAGTTTATGCCCCATACCATACATTGGATTTTTCTCACCCGCATTTGCATGATTTAAACTTATTGTTTGTTTTTGTTTATTAATTTCAGCATCGGTTCTTCCAAATTCAAAATGAACATTATAATATCTTGAATTATACTTATTGTAATATTCAGATTTATTGCATGCATTTGTTTTTTTAATCATTTCAAATTCAGCATCTCCTAAATCAAATATGTTTGCAAAATGTTGGATTATGTTAACATTATACTTATCACCATTTTTAATATCTTGTCTAAGTTGTTTTGATGTGCCAACATAATTATCATTCAAATCTTTAGTGCAATGTTGTCCAATGTATTTTTTCCCATTTGTTAAATTAACAATTTCATACAAATAATAAAAAGCGTCTTTCATAGTTTATTCTTTATAAACATTTAAGTATCATTAGTTTATTAAAAAAATGTTAATTATCTAAGATCTAAATCGAAAGTATCGAGTTCATCCTTTACTTGATTCTTTAACATTGCACGTTCTTTAGGGCTTAAGCCTAATGCTGTAAAAATTGAATTTAAAGATTTAAAAACCTGCAAATAACCTGTGAATGAAAGGTTGCGAACCCAATAAGGCTTAGCACCTTTTCTGACTGTTACATTAGTTTTTATACCTTCACTGCGAATTGAGTCTCGGCAAGACTCAAGCATTTCCAGATGAAACATAAGTTCTGATATTAAAGTTTCATCTGCTTCTTCATAATTGCCTTTTGCAATAAGAAGATCACGTATTTGATTTTCAAAGTCTGTCTTCATATACTTATTTATCTATGTGTTAAATACTCCTCTATCTCCCATCCCTCCCCACGCGCGCACACCCACTCAAGTACTAAGACTAACTCAGGTCAACTCC
>ERZ869921.719-NODE-719-length-16904-cov-54.750786_pt1 | contig 16904 bp, 30 predicted proteins | sample MGYA00579310_ERZ869921 | MGnify/ENA primary metagenome ERZ869921 (study PRJEB32216, sample SAMN09231816) | wastewater metagenome | place: USA: Maryland | collected 2016-06-21 | study: EMG produced TPA metagenomics assembly of the PRJNA472060 data set (Reclaimed...
CATGTTCTTTAGACGCGGGTCAAACTGTGTAGAGGTATCCAACACTGAGACAGGCTCAGAGATTGCAAACGCTTTACTTATCAAGTACGACGGTGGATATAGTTACACAAGTGATTCAACATCCATAACCAATCGAGGCCGAAGGGAAGGGATTGTAGATGCTATCGACGCTTTCAACTCTGACCATGCTTTGACCTATGGCGCGGCTAGACTAACGTACCTAAAGAATCCAAAGACTGAACAGGACGTAAAAGTCTATGACGGTATTGGGACTAGGGCGTTTATTGATTACAACTTAGGCGACTATATTACCCTTGACCTTTCGGGTGTGGAAACTTCCAACCGTATCAGGTCAATGCAGTTATCTTGGAGCATGACCGAAAAAGCAGATGTAACAGTCGGCCTAAATTCGGTTGTCTTTGAGAATGAGATAAGACAATCCAACGACATCCGCAAATTGTTTGAGATGTGGCGACGCGCTCACGATGGCTCAAAGCTGAATGTTCCTTTTTGGGCGGCAATCGGAAGTTTGAACAGCCTCGCCACAGTAGGAACACAAATAAACGCGATGGCGGTTAGTGACGCGGGTATTTTGTACGTCGGCGGAGATATTACAAAAGTAGGAAATGTCACCGTAGGATACGCGGCGCAGTACAACATTGCCAGCGGGCAATGGTCTACCCTCGGAGATGGATTCAATGCGGTAGTTAGGGCGATTGCTTGCAAAGGTACTAAGGTTTATTTCGGCGGAGATTTTACAACGGCGGACGGAGTGGCGGCGACAGGTACAGCGGTTTGGGATGAAGGAGCAGAGACACTAACCCCACTTTCTGATAGCGGTGGCTTGGGTTTTGGGGTTTACGCAATAGCGGCAGACCCCTCCAGTGATTACGTTTATTTTGGTGGCGGCGACGGTACAGGAAGTTTGTCAAGCGTTTACCCTGCCATGCGTTATGACTCGGGCGCAGATAGTTGGTACGGAATTACTGGATTTATAAGTGAGTTTACAACGCTTCACGTTTACGCTATTGCGATAAATGGAAGTGATGTATACATGGGCGGGGATTATAGCGACGTCCCTGGCGGTGTGCTTTGGAAGTGGGACGGTAGCACACTGACTTCATTGGGTACGTCGGGCGGTTCAGACGTAAAGGCTTTGTGTGTTGTTGGTGACAATCTGTATATAGGCGGAACGTTCACAGACATAAACTCTGTAACAGGTACAAATGCTCTGGCGGTAATGGATTTATCAACCGAGACCGTATCTTCTTTGGATGGCGGTTTATCCAGCGGTTATGTTTACGCACTCGCAACAGATGGAACAGATTTATACGTTGGCGGGTCGTTCACGGCGATTGGTGCGGCATTCTCTGCCAATAGAATTGTTTCGTGGAACTCTGGCATATGGCAGAATTTAGACACTGGCTTAGATGGAATTTGTTATGCCATTACGACATATCAGGGGAATATAGGCGCGGGCGGTGCTTTTACTCACGCGGGCGGTAAGCCTATAAAGTATGTTGGGGCTTATATCACCAATCTCGATGAACTTGCTGACTACCTAGAAACAGGAAGCGGAAATTCTGAATTGGCTTATGTGCATCCTAACCACTCAGGCGATGTAACCAGCGTAGGCGATGGGGCAACAACCATAGCGTCCAACGCCGTGACGAATACAAAATTGAACGACATGGCAGAGGGAACGGTCAAGGCAAAGATTACAGCGGGAACAGGTGACCCCGAAGATGTAACGCTGGCAGACTTTGCAACCGAGATTCAGCCGTTGGTATTAGCAGGTCAGACGGGGGACAGGGTTGTTGTGTCTGACACTTCTGGGTTGATTACAACAGACTCCAATTTGACATTTGAGTCAACTGGCGACCAATTGACTCTAGGAATCCCATCACCCGCCACATCAAACGGCGGATTTATGCAAGCATATGAGGCCGTTTCTGTTGGTCATTATCTTACGTCTTGGGGTACTGGCGTCGCTTCTTTTGTGCGCGGTATCTTATCAAGAGGCACAAAAGCAAGCCCGACAGCGGTACAGGCTGAAGATGTTGAATTCCGAGTTAGGGCGTCCGCTCATAATGGCACGACTTACCCAGGCTCAAATCTCGAAGTGAGATTTATCGCAAATGAAAATCAGGCGGTAGGGGCTCACGGGTCAAGGATTGAATTTTATACAACGCCCGACGGGTCAACGACGCTAACAAAGGTCATGACATTGCAGGACGATGGAAACGTAAATATCGAATCTGGAAAAAGTTATCTAGTAAACGGCTCTCCCATTTCTGGGGGCGGCGCATCTTCTATGAGGAGTTGGTTTCTATGTTAGTTTTAGACGCAACTAGTAAAAGTTTGAGAATGGTTTTAGGGGAAGCCCACACGACAAACCCCGTAGATTTTACGGTGGCTTATGCTGATGAAGTGTCATCGGTGTTCACGGCGGGCGGCGGGCCTGCTCAGTCCAACGGCACGACCAACGCGGAATTATTAGCCGCACCTGGGGCAAGTACTCAGCGGGTGGTGAAAGAAATCACCATCTATAACAACGACACGGTATCCCACGCGGTTACTTTGTACTATCGTGTCACTGCTACGGATTACGTATTTTATAAAGAGACTTTAGCGGCGGGTGCTTGGGCTTATCCCCTCCGTGACGGAGTATTCGAGGGTTCAGCGGCGGCGGCGGCTGATATGGTCTTATCAGAAATACAAACTGTGACAGGCGCAAAGACTTTTGACAGCGGTAAATTTATCCTCGCTGGTTCATCCTCTGGCACAACCACAGTCAACGCAACAGCGGCGGCCTCGGGTACTCTGACCCTACCAGCGGCTACGGATACGTTAGTCGGTAAAGCGACCACAGACACACTGACGAATAAGACGCTTACGAGCCCTGTAATCAATACAGGCACGGTTGGTACTAGCCTTGTAGCAACAACGGATGACGGTGCAACGCTTGGAGATTCTACGCACCAATTCAGTGACGCGCATTTTGCAGATGGGGCGGTGATTAGCTTCAACGCAGGCGAAACGACAATCACGCACAACACAAGCGGCGGGGCTTTGGTGGTAAATAAGGCACTTAATCCAACGGCGGCTTCTAATCTCACACTAGGCACGGGTACTTCGTCTTGGGGTTCTTTGAGTATAAAAACAGGCGGAAGAATAGAGATGGGCGGCGATACTGTCGGGCAACCAATACTGACTCACTCAACTGGATTGATTACACTCACTAATGGCGATTTCGTAGCTCCAAATTTTACAGCCACCACCGCATTTTTACCAGATGCAAATGACGGAGCGGCATTAGGTACGACCGCCCTGCAATTCTCTGATGTGTTTTTGGCAGAGGGCGGGGTTATCAATTGGGATAACGGCGACGCCACACTTACCCAAGTCGGGAATGATGTCACTTTAGCGGGTGCAAGTCTCACGGCGCGGGTAAAGCCACGCACGGGTGGAACTACGTCAAGCGCAACGCCTACCATAAACACGGATGACGTCGATTACTACGAACTAACCGCACAGGCGGCGGACATTACATCATTTACTACCAACCTTTCAGGGACGCCAACCAAAGCGCAAAAACTCTGGATTGCCATTACAGGAACAGCGGCACGGGCGATTACCTGGGGTGCGTCTTTCGAGGCGTCTACTATTGCACTTCCGACAACCACAGTAACCACAAACCGCCTTGATGTTGGCTTTGTTTGGAATGATGTGACATCAAAGTGGCGATGTATAGCGAAGGGGTAATACAATGGCTGACACTGGATTAAAAGTAACGGGTGCGATAGGGTACGATGGTTCATGGACAAACCTGACCACGACCAGAATAAACACATCGGATAATTCAAGGGCGACTACAGTCTCCTCGTCATTTGACGCTGGCAGTATGTATAACTTCGCCTTTGGTATTCCATCAGGAGCAACGATTGACGGGATTGAGGTTCAATGTGAATTTAGCAACGGAACAGCGGGCAGAACTTCAACCATACAATTTAGTTTATCGCACAACAACGGAACAAACTACACGGCCACAAAAAGCGATACTGTAGTAGGAACGACAGACACGACCAGAACATACGGCGGGGCGGCTGATACATGGGGCAGGTTGTGGACGGATTCAGAATTTGCAGACGGAACTTTTCTAATGAAAATGGAGGGAAAATCCGATTTTGGTTTTACCTGCCAAGTGGACTGGTTAGCGATCAAAGTCTATTACACAGAAGCCGCAACTAGTGGATTCTTTTTACTGATGGGAGTATAGTATGAAATTTATAACGAACGGTATGGTTGTCTCAGAGGACAACGCGATAATTGAGGGGTACGACATCACCAACACACGCGGGGGTGTTGGCTTGAAAATCACAGGGAATAATGTCACGGTCAGAGATTGCTACATCCATGACACCAAAGACCACGGCGTAATGTTTCTAGGCACGAACGGCGGGACATTTGTAAACAACGAGGTTACTCGATGTGCCATGCGGAGCAGGCCGAACACGATTAGTGGCGGCTGGCCTTCACTGGTGAAAGTCCAGTCAGTGGACGAATCCCCCAACGGACTCGCACAGAATATCGTGATTAGAAACAATTACATTCATCACGGATGGGGGGAAGGGATGGGCTTGCGCGGCTCTCATATCGAAGTCTACGGTAACACGGTAGAGGACTGCTATTCATTCGGGATTTACTCAAATTCAGATAATACATACATACATGGCAATTTTGTCGTAGCGCGTGATAAATCCTATTATCGCGGGGGTTATCCTATGGCGGGCATAGGCGGAGCGGAGGAAACATTTGCAAAGTGGGGGGCGCATGGACATGACACGCATACGGTAGTCAATAACATTGTGCTGGACTGTAAACATGGTTATCGGTTCGGTAGATCAGACAATAAGAAAGGCTTAGTTGATACCGTGATAGCCTATAACACTTTCGCGGGCTGTAAGTCCGCCCCTGTCAGTATTACCTACTATCCTAATCAACGCGGAATCCGAATTGAAAACAACCTGTCAAATAAGCCTATCTCCGTTCGTGGCGCGGCTCTCGCGGGGAACGTGGTCAAACAGCAAGCGGGATTCGCCCCCGAAGATTTCAAGCTAACCGCCCCTGTCCCTGCTATGGGCGCGTATTGGGTGGTTGATGACTTCGGGCATAATGCGCGGTTAGGTGTGCCAGATGCGGGCGCGTGGGAGTATAATGAGGGGTAGAAAGGACTCAACATGGAATATAAATTACGTGTGTGTGTAGAGATGTTGAATTACGCTTTTCACGAAACTGAATTACGTGCCAGTGAAGCAAAGGAAGCCTTATCTGTTTTCTTTAATGAAGAAACCATCGAGGAAGCAATAGAAATCCTTTGCGGGACGAGACTATAAGGAAATCCAAACTATGCTAGACCCAGAAGATGAAGCAAACGACGAAATAAGAAACGCCTTCCAAGAGTACATAGAAAGCGACGATTATAAAGACAATATGGAATTACATAAAGTATTTGACGACCCGCAAGGTGCTTTGTGGTGCGCTTTTATAGCGGGTTGGGAAGCAAGAAAGGAAAAGGAAGCCCATGAATAATATTGCATATCCAAAACCAGACTACAAGAATCCGTTTTACAACTGTTACAAAAACGGTGATAACCCCGTGTTAGTTTTCGCGGGCATTACCAACGGCTCACTAAACCAGTGGTACGCGGTCGATAAAGCCACAGGCGAGGCGTTAGACTGGGCGAAGAAGGCAACGGGACAATCAGCCTCCCCCTATCGTGGAATCGTCCTCACACTGCCTACGTTCGGCGGGTGGCGTGTGTACTTCGGTACACGTTACATCACGGCCAAACGCTCTGGCGCGTCATGCGGTAGTGTGACGTTTACACGGATGGCGGATGTGCAGAGATTCAGGGCGGCGGCTCTGAAAACGTTGGAAGTGCTGAGATAAGAAAAATCCCCTAGTTATCTAGGGGATTTTTTTGTTAGGAGTTTATTGTAAGTCTCGCATGTCTCTGACGGTTTCCAGAAGAGAAACCTTCGCCCAATTATGCGCGTCCCGCTCTTTTGTAATAGCTTCTTCAATCGTCTTCACTCCCCTGTCCGCCTGTGCGCTTTGTTGGGCGGAGCGTAACTGCTCGATAAGTTCCGCGACAAGTGGATAACATTTTTCAGCGTTACCATTTGCGTATGGCTGGCGAGTTTCGAGTAAGGTTTCTAATTCTTCAAGTAGGCTCATTTTATTTTCCTTTCCAAACGTGGACGGGCATGACACCCGCCCACTAATCTAAACAGCTTCTTTTCCAGCTTTGTATGCTTTCAGAAGTGCGTCCTTTACCCACGCCAAGCCACGGTCAAAACTGACGTCCTCTGGCTCCATTGCGTCAGAATAATATATTGTCGGTTCACCGTAAATCTCAACCTTCAAATAGGACGCATATCTGTCGGGGTGATTTTCCTTTTCTTCTTCGGGCAAATCTTCATATTCTACAATTGTTACGTTCATTTTTTTATCCTTCGTATTGTGACACCCGCCCACTGAGAGGGGCTAGAACGGGTAAGGCTCACCAAAGGCGATGACTTTCGCGGGGTTGCCTTTTTCATTCACGATGTAATAAGCGGGGCAGTTCAGAGCGTGACCGTCTTTCATGTCGATTTTGTTCGGGTCAATGCCTGCCTTTTCGAGGACTTCCGACCAAACGGTGACGGGGAACTTCGGAAACTTCCCGTCCTCGCCCTTGACCTTGAAGTATTGCTTACCGTCTGTCATTGAAACGACAACAGCAACGGCCTTGAATGAGCGCGGGTCTTCGTATGTGCCAGCGTGTTCTTCCTTGAATTCCTGCTTGTGTTCTGTGGGCTTAGATTGGGGGGTTTGCACACTGCGGGGATACTGAGCGCGGAGGGCGGTAAACGCTTCAATCGCGGCGGTTGTGGTCTTGACAATCTTTTCCGCGCTGGAGTTGTAGCGGTTGGTAATTTGGAAGCGCACAGATTCGCCGTTGATGTCAATGTCAATAAAGGCATTGACGCTGACCTGTTGGTCAACTTGGTACATGAATTCCATTTCTGATTTGACTGCCTGAGTAGGTTCGGTCATTTTCGTTTTCCTTTTTCTATGCCGTAATCGGTACGGCTACCGTTGAGAGTGCCTCTCTGTAAACGGCGGTTAGGCCGATTTTACCAAGTGTTCATAATATTTATCAACCCACGCACGATATGCTCGCGTGTTTAGGTGTCTTGCGACTGACATTATCTCATTTGCTTCCGTCAGTCCCTCCCTTGCCTCTGCAAGCTGGGCGCGGAGGGCGGTGAGTTCGTCGGTTGCGTTATCTGTAACGTATTCATACCCAACTGGTAATTCTTCCCAACCCAGCAATAAAGCGTATTCAATCCAACCACCATCTGTTTCGCTTTTCGGCTTTTTAGCGGATAAAATATTGTCACTCATCGCGGCCTATCCCCTTCCCGCGTCAACGCAGATTCGGCCTGCCATTCGTCAAGGGCGATTTGCTCAGGGGTGCGTGGGTCGAAATACTCAGCCTGTGCCTCTGGCGTGATGTTTTCCAGCAGGCGGATTTGGTCGTTGATGTCGTCAAGCGATGATTGCAGGTAGAACGGTCTTTCTTTCAGGGAGGCTTCGGCAGCAGTGTCGAGCAATTCGCCGCGCAGGTCGTACAGGTCAAAGATGGTAGTCATGGTTAATCCTCTCTTATTTCTACTTCATACAAGTCGGGGTCTTGTCGCATTTCAGCCGCTTTGGTGATCGCGGCTTCGCGGGTCATCGGGTGGGAGAAGAATGCCCAGCGAGAGTCTTTTACTTTCCAGTGGATTCTAACCATGTTCTGCTCCTGTTGAATACATTTCACGACAACCCACTCTCCAAAGATGAGGGCTTCAATGTCAGTATGTCCGCTGCCGTGTTCGATAATGCGTAATGTTTCCATGTCTCAATATTACTACAATCTTGAAAAGAAACATTAATGCCAGATTAGAGTATTTGAAACTGGAAAGATTAGAGAAATATGAGTGTTTTCAATTTTGCTTGACTTTCCCCTCCGCATAGTGTAAATTTAAATTGTTCTTCTCCTTTGGTAGCCAAGCCCGCCGAAAGTCACGCTCCGATAACGGAAAACGAAAGACACCTACCCGAGAAATAAAACCAGATTATTGCGGTCTGGCGGCGGGTGAGGCCGAAGGAAAGCACTTTGACAATTCAAGTCAGCACTAACTCGACCTATCCGAGAAACGATGTTAGTGGCAAGACAGCCGAAAGGCGATAGAGTAGGCGCAACCAGACCGACGGGTCATATGGCAAGCCCCGCGAATCGTACTTAGTGCTGACCTGAGCGGTCAAACGCTCCGTCTGGGGAAGACGTAAAAGTCACCGCGTTAGTCTCACGAAATGAAAACGAGACATTTCCCGCTCTCTGATTGTAGCGGGAAGCGAATCAACCCCGCCGCCGTAGTCCAGAAATGTTTCCAAGTTGGAAAAGGGAGGCGGCGGGGCTTGACATGGACAAAGAAACTACCGCTTGACATTGGCGGAATAGTATGCAATAATTGGACTAGGCGCGTGGCTGGCTACCACAATCAAAAGCGCAAACGGACAAGAGAGAAAAATGAAAACACACTTACTCAAAACGATACAACCTTTTTACTCAGTGGCAGGAAACTGCCGCAAGCCAAGCGGAATTTCTCTTGTCCGCCTGCCTCTGAATAAAGAGGTTGTTTTGTATCTACGTCACAGACAGCGCGTATTGCGTTTGTCGTGGCGTATTTTATTTCAGATCGTCGCCATGCAGTTGCAGGATTACAAGCTGGCAAAGTCTGACGAGGAGCGTAAGTTATGGAAAACTCGAATACTGGAAACGTTGCAACGAATGAACAAGCGGGCGCGAATGTTCAAAAACGCATCATTGCCATTAGGCGTGCCGCCTCCAACGGCGGAATATCTTGCCCTAAGTGTGACGGGGAACTGGTGCTTACGATTGACCGAGGAACTCACCTCGCTATTCATGAATGCCTGAGTTGCGGATATTTTGAAGATTAGCCCTACGGGGCGGAAAGATGAATGAACATGAAAACAAACAGAATTGACGAATATCACAAGCACGGTTGCCACTTTTACGGCACATTGGTATCAGTGGACTACATGGAAGATTTGAAAAATGATTCCAATTTCGGAAAGTTCAACGCTGGCTTGACTTTGGATTACGCTGAAAAGGCTAAAAAGCTGGTTGAAGATAAGGGATATAAAGTCAAGCGCGTTTTATTGTCCATCCCTGAGTATGTTGTAGAAATTTCGTAATTGTCACCACAACGGAACGCCGAGCGGCTTGACGGCTCGAAACACAATTGCAACTGCTAGACGGTGCGGAGCAGGAGCATAAAACAAGAAACTTGGGAAACCGCACCAACTGTTACAGATAAGTTCACCGACTGGCGAAATGGCAAGCAGGCGCAAGCCTCACCCTGGACTAAGCAGATAACAGCAGGGTCATGGAAGATAGCCCGTAAAAGGGCTTGACATGAAAGCGCAGAGTAGCCGACTTACACCCGTAAAAGGGAATGAGAAATCGAGTAAGTCGCTAATACCCAGCAAAGCAAATCAACAATACGGTTTGCCATTAGGAAAACTGTATTAAAAATTAAATCCGTAAAAGGAGCAAAACATGACAATCAGTACAGATACAAAGAATGTAAAGAAGATTGTAAGAGCTATTCTCGAAAGGAATGGCATTTACGCGCTAGGGATTGACGACCTGAAATTAGAGGTTGAATTGTTTAGCGAATGGGTGCGCTATGTCAATGCGAGAGATGAGGGACTTACGCCCGCCGAATCTCGCCAGAAAATTGCAGACGAATTCACAGAAACAGGACAGTCTGCCGCAGGCCAAAACAGAAATATTGTGCGGCAGGAATTCATGGACGTTATGGGGTTGGATTTTGGCAGTGAAGATAATACGGATTGGAGCGATTTATTGACCTTCTTAGTAAAGGCCGCCGCACAGGGACAGACAATCAAGGCTTATGCTGAGTGGTGTACCGCAGACCCGTACAACTCCCCCAAAAAGCACCAGATAGCACAGAAGCCGCTTTTAGTCAAACAGACTTGGAAAAGTGCTTTTGTAAAAAGTATTGTGCAATCCTCCCACAGATCAGAACGCTTGGAGCGTGAATTATGAGCCGCCTAGTTTTTACCCCGATAGAATCCAGCAACGCAACTGAAAAATATGTAGACGAACTCAAAGACTCCGACGGTGACGGGATGCCTTTGTATATCCCAAAAATGGAATACAGCGCAAAAGATAAAAAAGGATTTATGCCTGTGAAGCGTGGCGAGTTGATAGCGGTCATCGGTCGCCCAGGAAACGCAAAGACTGGCTTTATGTTCCGCTGGGCAAGAGAACGCGCAAAACACATTGCACAGATTAAAAGTAGTGATGTGGTTTTGTACTGGACAATGGAACAACTGATTGAGGAACTCCGCCTTTTCCATGTGGCCGCTGAAATGAATGTATCCGCCTCAGATATGGCAAGCGGTCAGTATCAGGAATGGGACGGGGTAAAAAAGACACTGAGAAACCTACACACCACCCCCCTCTGGCTGGCAGGAAAGTCGCGTGCAAGGCGTAAGGATAAAATCAAATTGACAGAAGCCGCCCTGATTGAATCCCTCGAAGAGGTCGAAAAGTGGCAGGATGACAATATTCTGCAAGGGATTGACAGTATCTACATTGACTATCTTCAACGCTTCCGCTCAGATGGTAGAGACTGGACTCAGTTTTACGGCGATGTGGTGAACGGCCTCAAGGAAGCCGCAGGCGATTTTTCGACTCGCGTTATTCTAGGCGTGCAGGCCAAAAGAGAAGTTGACAAATACGATGTACCTATCCCCACTGGTGAAGATGGGCAATGGACAAGCGGTATCGAACAGCAGGCCGATGGAACGATTACACTATGCCGCCCTTCCCACTACAAAAACAAAGGCGAGACTTTCGACGGTGTAACAGTCACCAGTCACAAACATCTGATTGTCAATGTGGCAAAGCGAAAGATGGGGCCTGAGAACTTTCACGAATGGGTTGACTTTGCACCAGAATACAATAAGATGGATAACGTTGAAATCAAACAGTATGACCTGAGACGTGCAAGAGGCGAAGATGAATAAATTCAATGTGGAAGATATTTTGAGTAAAGCGGATTTGCGAGACCTTGTACAAAAGGCGGGCGGAATGGTTGACGGTCATGGTCGCTGTGCGTGTCCATTACACGGCGGGCAAAATGATACAGCGTTTTCAATCTTCCAAAAGGAAGGCCGTGAGGTTTGGAATTGTTTTACTGGTGAGGACTGTGGCGGGGGAGATGCTATCTCTTTTGTGATGAAGTGGCAGGGATTAGATTTCAAGGGGGCGTGTGCCTTCTTGGGTGGTGACATTGCCAGTGACCCGATAGCAATCGAGCAAAGCGCAAAAGCGCGATTAGAGCGGGCAAAAGAGGAACACGAAAAAACCCGCTTGATTGTAGAGGCAAGGCGTCAAGAATTACAGGTTGCACAGATGCACAGGCATTACCACGAGACCATGCAGGAATGGGGGCGGCTGGCTTGGGTAGGTCGTGGGATTGATGAAAGTTATCAAGGCTTGTGGACATTGGGCGCATGTGATGATCGAGCGATTATGTTCAAAGGTACGGAATACCACACACCCACCCTGACAATCCCATTATTTGACAGGGAATATAATTTACTAAACATAAAGCACAGACTGATAAACCCACCAAAACCAAACGATAAATACAGACCAGAGCGGGAAGGCTTGGGAGCTATCCCCCCATTTTTCGCCTTTCCTGACATGCAATACAATGCCGATGTTGTCTGGATTATCGAGGGTGAAATAAAAGCGATGGTTACCGCGACAATCTCCCCTGATGCTGGCTGGCAGTTTATCGGAGTGCCTGGTCAAGATGCCTTTGACAAACTCCCCATTGACACACTGAAAACGAAAAAAGTTATTGTCGTGCCTGATCCTAATCCAAAAGAAAAGGTCGGAAAGTTTATAAAGGCAATAGGGGCGCGGTACTTGATGACGCCCGATAAAATAGATGACCTGATAAATGCGAACGGCTATGATAGTGACTGGCTGGCCGCAATGAGCAAACAAGCAAGGAGACCATAATGAACCCCGAAACCCTAGAACGCATCCTGGAGATTGCCGAGATAACCGATAACATCCGCGCCGCTGTATCTTCTAAACAATGTCCCACGTGTGGCGAGGTTTACGAAGATGCTAAAACTTGCCCTTGTCCTCCTCGTGGTGGAAAGCGCAGGACTAGAAAGAAGAAGGCTGAGAAAGGTTGTAATTCTGAGGCCGCGCGAATCAGCATACTTGCGCGCGGCTATGTTGTCGAATCCTTCCGCCGTCCCAGGTAATTGCCTCTTGACATTGTGCGTACAAGGTGATAATATTAAGTCAAGGAGATATTAGACATGAAAACAGTAGCAGGTTTGAAACTCACGGTAACACTCCCCGATGGCGAGAAAGCCACACGCATCACCCGCAACGATTATACCCATGTTTGCGCCTTCCTCATCACTGATTTGAAAACAAACACGGTAGCAGATGGCTGGGGTGCTCAGTGGTCAAAAACTTTGAAGGGCGCACAATCGGCCGCCCGCAAATGGGCAACATGCCCAGCCGCAAAGCAAGGGCTTATCAAGGTCGAAACAAAAATAATTCAGGTGTGGCAATGAAGATAAGAGCATGGAAGGGCGGGCGTAGTGAAAGAGTCTACGCCCGCATGACAAAAGAAGCAAAGGAAAAATTACTTGCCCGCGTGAAAGCCGAAGGATATACGTCTCTTGGTGATTGGCTTGAAGCGCAAGTGGAAAAGGAAAAGCATGCAAATAAAAGTAACTTGCGAAAAGCATAATGTATCTATGGAGGTTGTGCGCGAGTGGACATCTCGTGGCGACATTGAAGTAACCGTTGAACCATGCTCCGAGTGTATCGAAGAAGCCGCCCAGCAAGGCGTGAAGTCGGACGAATGCCCCGAGTGCAACGGCACAGGTGATACCCCTGCTGGCGATAGTACGTCAACTGATTGTCCTGCCTGCGGTGGATCGGGTAAATGCTAAAACATAGCCGCTGTATCTTCGGGGGAGTTGACCGAGGAACTTGACAGCGTGCTAGATGTTGTGATACACTAGCCGCATAAACATTAGTTCTACGGCTTCACCCAATCAAAGGAAGGTTCACAAATGGAAATCAAAATAATCAAAGAAGATTTGCCAGAAGATTACGTCAAGGCAACTGTTTTTCTAGATGGTAAAGAGCATACATTTGCATCCATCGGAGGCGCATCAACAAATGAAGGTGCTTATAACAGTTTCGTGTCTTTGGTAGCCCATACGGTTGCAGGGTTTTTACAGTTTGCACGCCCTAAAGCCGTAGAACAAAGCGTGCAGCCGACTCCTGAAAGCGGGCGCGTTTTGCCTGTCGAGTCAACTAATAGCGAAGGTTCTGCGCCCGCGATCAGCGGCTAACGCAAACCGTTCGGCGGCACGTGGCGCAAAGGAGAAACCTTGAAAACTGGCGTTTATTTCACAAGAGATATTGGGTCGCATCCCCATCGAGATTTGGAAGTAAAACTTTTCGATGATGGAGAAGTGGAGTTCTATACCCACGATTGCCATATCAACATGAGCAAAGAAAGTGTGGCGGAGTTCATGGCATGGCTAGGAGCCGCCGAACAAAGCGTGCACTGGACTTTGCCTATGTGCTCGGTCTGCGGTGAATCCGTTGCCCGCAAAAGTGGCATGTGTGAAGATTGCGAAATGCTGGCTCGGCAAAGCCAGTAACGCAAACCGTTAGGTGGCTTCCTTATGAATGACACACTCCCGCAAATAATCGAGCATGGCGCAAAAGTTTGTAAAGAATTTGGTTATTCATTTCTTGAAATTTACAAAACAAGAAATGAAAGGTTTGTAACCGATGGATGGGATAGATACATAATTAGTTATTGCCATGTTTCGGCTAAGGAATATCAGTTTGTTGGTTATGTCCGCGCCGATGGAACTTCGGAGATAAGATTTCCATGAATGGTTGTCCGTTTTTAGTTGAAGATTGTACGATGGATGGAACTGATTATGATTGTGAGCATCCCACCTATGGCGCAAAATATGGTTGCGATCATTGCCCAATGTTTGGGCGCAATGGTGGTAAACGTCAATATAGGCTCGTGAATCCCCGCGTAACGCCACCTAACACCGCTTGCACCCGACAGGGGGCAGCCGTCGCGCCTTCAAGTAATAATCTAGGCTTTGCCCCCTGCGGGTAAAGCAAACCGTTAGCCTGCTATTCCGCGACCCGTCGAGCCACCCCAGCGGTGAAAGCGCTAAACGGTCTTAAAGTCGCCGCGTAGGTGGTAAGCGCGAGAAAGGTTACGATGGAAAAGATAGTTGGTCAATTTGAAAAATGCGATGAGTGCGAGGCATTGATAGATGTTTACATCGAATTTCATTCACGGCGCGGCGACATGGTAAAGGTTTGCATGGATTGTATGTGTGAAGCTATAACGAAAGTAACCGCAGGCGAGATATGCAGAACAACCAACCATTTGTACATTGATGGAAAGTGCGCCCATTGCGGGCAGGAAAAATAAATGTCAGAAATAGACAAGCATCATTTAGTATTTGATCGCCCGCATTTTTACAAGTGCGAATGTGGCTTTGTTCAAATGATATATATATCAGAGTTCAAGGTCGAAGAAAAAACATTCGAGTATCCCAAGAATGTAGAATATATGTCCTGTGGTCACGCTACCTGCGCCAAGCGTGCGGATGGCAGTTGTATTATTTGCCTAAATCGCAGGCTAACACAGCGTGTACCTGACGCTGGGGATTCTGCGCAATAAATTAGGCTTTATCTACGCTGTGGGCTTTTTCTGGTTGGACGGCTTCGCCGTCCCCGCCCCAGCGCAGGTAACGCAAACCGTTAGACTACCAGAAAAAATCCATGTGTAAAAAATGTAACATAAAATCCACCTATCGCCGCTCCCCCCGCCCTCACGGACGCCCTCCGCGTGTGTTTGTTATGTGTACCAATTGTGGCGCAGAGGTACAAGCCACGATCAAGGCGGGGGAGGTGCACGAGATACCTACACGGCGCAAAGTGCCTGCTGAATACGCCCTCACTGAGTTTGTGATATTTCGATTGACTAAAGCCGAGAAAAGCCGCTGGAAGAAGAGCGGGCTGGCGGCTCGGGATGTGTTCCTTGCGGGACTAGGGGCGGGAACTGACAGATAGTATTTTGAAAGGGATAGAATGAAAACTATTTTGGATGTTTGTTGCGGCAGTAGAATGTTTTGGTTTGACAAAGAAAATGAAAACACTGTATTTATGGATAGACGCGTAGAAAGTCACAAGCTAAATGACAAAACAAAAAAAGGTGGTGTTCGTGATTTGGTTATATCTCCAGACGTACAAGCAGACTTTACCGCCCTTCCGTATCCTTCAAATTATTTTTATTTAGTTGTTTTTGACCCTCCACACTTTGAGAAAAACGGAGAAAAATCTTGGCTAAATTTGAAATACGGAACATTGAAAGGCGATTGGAAAACAATGTTAAGAGGTGGCTTTTCTGAATGTTTTAGAGTATTGCGCCCGTTTGGAACTCTTATTTTTAAGTGGTGCGAGACCGAAATACCATTATCTGAAATATTGAAATTGACAGACGTTAATCCCATAGTTGGACACAAAAGCGGAAAGGCTAGTAATACACACTGGGTAACGTTTATGAAAGGAATAGAATCATGAAAGTATTAGTAGCGTGTGAGGAAAGCCAAGAAGTTACCGCCGCATTTATCGCTCTTGGATATGATGCAATGAGTTGCGATTTATTACCAGGAGCGAAAGGATTGCCGCATTATCAAGGCGATATGTTTGACCTTGATTTCAGTCAGTTTGATTTGGTCATAGCTCACCCGCCTTGTACGTGGATTGCAAACTCTGGCAACAAACATTACGCAGGAACACAGAAACGACAAGAGGCCGCTGATTTTATCTGGCGCGTGTGGAATATTCCCGTAAAAAAATTAGGTCTCGAAAATCCGATAGGGCAGATCAATACATATTTACCAGACATGCCAAAGCCTCAGTATATCCAGCCGTATCAATTCGGACACATGGAGCAAAAAGCCACAGGGTTATGGTTGCGTGGATTGCCTGAATTGAAACCGACTAATAACGTCTATGACGAAATGATGAAACTACCAAAGAAGGAACGGGAGAGAATCCACTACATGACACCAGGACCTGACAGGCAGAAGATGAGAAGCCGCACCTACCTAGGTATCGCGCAAGCCATGGCGGAACAATGGGGCGGGGCTTGACAATTAGTTTTTTTTACCGTAAAATAAACATATGTTCTTTCATAAATTATCACTAGACGTATTAGTCAAAGAAATTGCAGAGCGCGAAGTCATCCCCGTTATAGGTTTGAGTATTGACCAGATAGCGGATGAGATTGAGAAGCGTACAGGGAAACGCCCGTCAAAGTCTGTTGTGTGGTCATCCCTGCAACGGTTGGGCGCGGTATCACATGGTCGGAAGTTTCTATACAGACACAACGAAGGGAAAGAATCATGAGCGCATTAGATGAACTAAAAAAGAAAGACGGCTATACAGCTCTTGAATGGGCAGTTGTGGAATTGTCCAATCAAGACAGTGCGCTTGGTCTTAATTGTAAAAATTGGTATGAGGAAGCCGCCGACGAACTCGCCGAGAAAAACGCCGAACTTCTCGCCCTCCGTGAGCGGGTGGCGAAGCTGGAATTAGCCATTATTAACGCGCTGAATCCTGGTGAACCTAAAGCCCTTGAAATCCTCGAAGCCGCCCTGA
>ERZ869921.720-NODE-720-length-16889-cov-16.249139_pt1 | contig 16889 bp, 16 predicted proteins | sample MGYA00579310_ERZ869921 | MGnify/ENA primary metagenome ERZ869921 (study PRJEB32216, sample SAMN09231816) | wastewater metagenome | place: USA: Maryland | collected 2016-06-21 | study: EMG produced TPA metagenomics assembly of the PRJNA472060 data set (Reclaimed...
AGATAACACCGGAGTTGACACCCCGAACGAGGATTGCCGGAGGACGTGCAACCGGTGCCGTGGTTTGTGTCTGCGTTGGGTCGTAGAACGTAAAACCCTTGATATAGGCATCGTGATTCGTTCGGAACGGAGAGACTGAAGTTTGCCCGATGATGAATCGGCTCCCCCCGCCCGTTGGCAATGGCGGTCCATCGCGATACCCAGGGTGCGAAATTGTCCCGTTGAAAGTCCCTTCGAGCGACACTCCAACCGGTAATGTGATTTGCGATGACGAGAGTAAATAATCACCGGCAGGCAGTTTAACTTTATCCCCGTTTGCCGACGCCAACGCCGCAACAATTGCCGCTGTGTCGTCATGTACCCCGTCGCCATATCCGCCGAAGTCGCGAGGGTTCACCCACCATCCACCAGGAGTTGCGACAGGATAGTTAATCGGCCCAGAAAACGTAGTGCCGGGTCCACCGCCGCCGCCACCTGCGATGTTGATCGTGAAGACTGTGCTGGAAGCGTTTTTCAGCTTTGCGAAAAGCCCAGTCCCGTCCGTGTAGATCGAGAATTCCGAGGCGTTCAGATCCGCGTTGGCGGGCGCCGTTGTCTGCACCGTCTGAGCGATGTAGCCACGCGCGCCGTCTGTGTATTCGCGGAACGTGTTTCGCGATCCGGTTGCGTCCTGTGCGTAGTGCTGACGCTGGCCGCGATATGTCGCATCGGTGTTGTTGATAAACGTTGAGACGCTGCCGGCCAACCGTCGCTTCGTGTTAGTCGACGAGTATCCCCATCCCTGATAATCCTTGGCACCGAAACACATGTAGATGCCGGTGTATTGGGTGAGGTGCCACCCAGATGTCACCCCGTCAACGCCCGCGTAGCCGTCTAGCTGTGCGACGACACCGGAGAGAAACAACGTCGTGAGCGTCAGTCTGTTGAACGTCGTGTTGTAGAACTGGTTGTCCGGATTGAACTCGAACGAGTTGGCACCATCTCTGACGAGCACAACGCCAGTGGTCGGGCCTCGCTCGTATTTCAGGACATCGCCGGGCCGCGTTGCATCACTGTAGGCTGATGATCGCAGCACTACCGGTGCGTTTGTTGGACCAACAGTGAGCCGAGGCGGAGCAGCGAATACGTACGCCCCTGAAAACGTGCCCGCCGTGATGTTGGCCGCAGGGATCGCTGTCAGTGCGATGGACACAAATTGCGTCGTGGCAAGTTGCGCCGTGCTCGTCCCGCTGGTTGCTGTCGGTGCCGTGGGAGTGCCTGTGAACGTCGGCGATGCAATCGGTGCGTAGGTCGTTGCCGCCGTCGCCGATTGCAGATATTGCGCGTGGGGGTTTGTCGCTGCAACGTGAGCCGTCATCGATGACGACGCGGCCCCAGCAGCGTCCGCTCCTACGTCGGTCGCCCCCAGCACCACGTTGCCCGTCTTCCCGTTAACCGACGACACCGAACCAGCAGGAACAATCGTTGCCGGATCGATATCAACAACGTGCGTGCCGTCGTTCGACACGCCGACGAGGTGCCCACCCGTAAAACCTGATGTGGCCGTTGCCGTACTGATCTGGTTCGGACCTGGAACACGCAAAGCTACAGAGCCAACTAAGTAACCGCCCAGTGCCGGACGGATCGAGTCCCACAGGGCAATAAATGACATCGTGGCCATTTTTTACCCCTTAATCGCAATTGGGATTCGACCCCACATGGGGATCTGAAGAGATGCGTCAGCGCCGACGCTCAGCCAATACTTGGCCACACCAGCAGTGGGGAAGTTGGTTGTGACCCAACTTCCCGGCTTACTGATCGTGAGTGTGAGGCCATCGGGAGAAACCGAGAACGCAGAGTCACCGTTGGCAATCGTGATGCGTGGCAGTCCGCCAGGTGGATCGATTTCGAGCTTGTAGGGTTGGCCGATGAATGTGAACGTTTCACCTGCATCGAGACCAACGACAAATTGACCGACCAGAGCCTCTGTGTTAAAGAGTTCCGGCCAGTCGACACGTTTGGTTGTGATGCTGTTGCTGTTCGCCATTCTGTTTTGCCAACTCTTGACACAGGTCAGCACTGAGGTCAGCAAACGTCTTGTCACCTTGAACCAGTGCCAGAACCCTACAATATGTGCTCTCCATGTCCAATTCGTACTGTGCTGCGAGATGCCACAGGTGCCGGAACACTGAGTTGGTCACTACGTCGTTGGACTTGTCACAACCTCTTTCGGCTGCTTGCGTCAGAGTGGTGTCGGTTGAATCGAGAAGGATTTGCGGCTTGGGTTTGGAGTTACAGAACTGAGCGGAAAGCCTGAGGAACTGCCAGCGTTGAGAAGGGCGGAGCTTGGTGAGGAGCGTGAAGATATCACGGCGATCGTCGAGGTTATCGAAGACGAGGTAAGTGGGTTTCATGAATTGTCTCTTGGAATGTAACTCGTGCACCCACCGCATCCGCCATCGGGCCACGGTGCACACCCGCAGATGTAGCCGTTGTTATCAGTGCCTTGCACGCCGTAGCCCTGCGAGCATTGCCGCCACTGGCGGATGACTGAGAGGCCGAGTCGTGCGGCTTCTCCGGACGGGAGAGAGTCATCAGCGAGATAGACGCACGGCGGCGGGGGTTCGGCAACAGTAGGCGATTCGGTGGGTAGAGGCCGGTTACACTTTTTTGCTATCAACTTAGCCGCAGTATTAGCGGCGAGAATCAACAACCTTACCTCGGGTGATAATTCTGCTTCTGTCATGGGCTGATCTCGACAGTGCCACCGAAGTCAATGAGTGAAGAGCCGATGGCTATGAAGCAAGTCGTGGAACCGCTTTGGCTGAATTGGCTGTTGTACGTACTAGCCGCCGTGTCACTTGGGTCTAGTGTCACTGGGAAGTAGATCGGTGAACATGTGGCCGTGCTCGCCGAAAGGTTTCGAACAGATCGTTCGAAACGACTGTAGTTGAAAGTGGCAGTTCCATAATGAATGATGACCTGGATACCGTATTCAGCAAAAAATGCTGTATTTCCTGATCCATCTGTGCAATTGGCGGTCAGTCGCATTGCCTCAAGAACTGAGAAGTCGAACGATGTCCCATCACTTGCTGCGGGAATACTTGGTATCCAAAAGCACCCGATCCCGGCCCCAGCAATTGCCGCCGCAGCGTTCCACGCACTTCGCATCACCGCGTAATTCGGATCTGAATCGTTAGGGATAGTTGCGGTTAATGTTCGATCGACAACATACGCACGAAGGGTCGGTGCGATCAATCCACCGACCCCAACCACTGACAGCCCATCGAGAACACTGTAGGTTGGAGTTCCGGTCAGTACGCCCATAGCAGTCATGATGTACGACGGGTTCCGGCTCGAAACCGATTCATCAAACCCATGGAATGTTGCCGTGGTGTTGATACCGCAAAACTGCCCGAGACCGCAGAATCCGGTACAACCGCAATCAACCGGACAACAGCACTTCATATTCGCTATATTTGCGATGCCCGCGACAAGTGTTCCGAATCCAGTCGTTGCCATGGTTCACCTACGAGCAGAGAGCGACTGGACCAAACAGCCACGTGCCCGAAACAATTGGATTCGGCGTCAGCAGGAACACTTGGTTCGTCGGCGTGAACAGAATGTCATTCGCAATTCCGCCGATATCCTGTGCGTACGTCGTGGATGTGTTGCCAGTGATGCCGCTTGGCACATCGCCATACACACCGGAACCGTCCCGCGTTACCTGGACGAACGAGTATTTCCCACCGCTCCGCCCCGTCAGTCGTGCATAGATCGACGTGGTTCCTGTCCCTGTTCCTGTCACCGGTGTCGGGTCCGGGAACTTCCCCATCCCCTCCCACGGCCCGCTCACCAGTTCCGTAGCCAGTCCCTCTGATCTATCTTCCCAAGTCGATTCTGTTGCCAGTGATCCCAACACCGTGAGCGATCCCGGTTGCAAGTCTCGGTACACCTGCAAAACTCTGCGATCCCGGTTCAACAACTTCCGTTGCCAATCACTGGCCCGCTCGCTCGCTCTCGCATTCAACGTGCTCAAGTTTGTGGGAGTGGTCCCGCTTGGCAATAGTGCCGTGAGGTCATCCCGCACCGTGACCACAGTACCGCTCACCACACCCGAACCGCTCAGACTCACGGTGATATCGTAGAACGGTGAGCTACCGTCACTCGGTGGCGGGTCTTTGCGGAACAGCACCCGCACGCCAGCAGGCTGAACCGCTCGCAGCACGTCAACAGGTGCGCCGTCCCACTTCAGCGGCTGCGTTTGCAGTGTCGCCAGTGCCGTGGAATCGCCCGCACTCGGTGAGCCAACACGAACCAGCCGGAACGTATCTGTCGTGTGGTCATAGTCGATCGTGCACGCAATGCGATCGAGGATATCGTTCAACGCGTACCACGCCGAGTATCCCCAGAATTCGAAGTTCTCCGGGGTGCCGTGTGGCGTGAACGGCAGACTACCGGCACTGATCCCCAGCGTGCTGAGCAGGTTCGCCACCAACGTGGCCCACGTCCACGCCGTGCCTGAGTTGGTCGTCCCCGTGAGATAGGTTCCTGTGCCGGTTCGGTCAGTGAGGTTGTAGCCACGGTTGATAGGAACCCGTGCGAGGTGCCACCTACGATCCACCACATCCACGAGGTAAACGCGGCTAGGGTCGTTCGGCGCACCTGGGACAACGCACTCCGCACCCACGATCGTGAGCCGCTGAATCGTCAGCGTGTTGCCGTCGTCCGCGAACGTTAGAGTGTGATCGGTGGTAAGCGTGAGCGAGTCCAGGTCACTCTTCATCAACAGGAATTGACCACGACCCGGAACCCGTCCCGGCTGCGTGCGGAACAGGTTGGCTTTGCCATACCACAGATCAACGGGGATGCGTCGGCCTCGGCAAGCGTCGGACAACTGCTTGGGGTCAATCACCGGCACGTTGCTATCGAAGTAGATCGGCATCAGTTACACCGGTGTGAGTCGTCGGCCAGTGGGAACCCAGCCTTTCGGCAATGGGAAATCAGGGATGCTCACAAACTCCGGACGGCTTGGGGCAACGCCCGTTTCCTTCCACTCGATCGCCTCACGGACACCGTAGCCAGCCGCATCGGTGATCGAGATCGGTATCACCATGCAACGGCAAGCCCATCCCCACGGTGGATAGTACAGATCCCAGATCGGGTCATCGGCCCGGTAGATTGCGGTTCCGTCCAGCCCCAGCGATTCCATAGCCAGATGATCCGGCCTCACACGGGAATCGTGCGTGGCCGAGTACATGAGATAAGGGAACGCGGTCCGTACAGCTGGCGAGTCGAGGATTGCCACCTGACCCGCTGAATACGCACGACCTACGTGGGTGCGGTAGATCGTCTCAACCTGCGAGTCTGACAGGCCGGACGCATCCAACTCATCGCCCACGGCCAAGCGGAAATCACGCAGCGCGCCACCCTGCTCGATGTCCTGTGACAACGCATTTTGCACTGCCCGCACCGCCGATTCCGTTTGTAATCGTGCCACCGTGAACGCTACACGCTGCGAGTCGATGTCCAGTTCGTCGTACTCGTCCTTGGTCAACGGAATCCGCGTGTCGAGGTGGTGCTTGGCAATCACGACCTGTGGGAATCGGTACGGACTTGGCTCGTCGGGCTCCAGGTCCGGTTCGTGAAGTTCGGGCGGTTTCGGTGGTGCTGTGGCTGGCTTGGGTAGCAGTGCTCGTGGCGTCTGTTCGACAACCTGATTCGCCGCTGTGATGTACGTGAACACCTGAGCGACTTGGAGCCGTGAAGCCAGAGCGGGTTCGACCTTGCGGAGGTACGCAATCACAGCCCGCTCAAACCGTCGCCCGCGTCCGTACCGTCTCGCCAAGCGCAGTATCATTCGCCGAGCTTGCGAAGAGAGTTTCGCGAACCGGTCGAATGGCCCATGGGGTACGGTATCGAGGTCTTTCATAGTCTCTCTGGTACTTCTCTTACTTTTGCTTCTTCTCAGCGGGGACGATATCCACATCAATCGGCACTAAGCCTTTCTTCGTCTTGATGAAGTTTTTTGCGTGTGCATCGTTGATAACGGTCCCGGTCTTGGGATCTTTCCATGAGTGCGTTCCGTAGACTAAATCCTCTTCGTCCTCGTTGGATACCCACCCTTTTTTCTTGAAGAAGTCGTGGACTTCGTCTTGGGTTGGGTGCGTTCCTTCCACGCGATTCATTGACAGAACCGATTGCGGATTCCCCTTGTGATCTTGAACAAAGCCGTGGAACTTGTAGCCCAGTTCCGGCCACATCTTGTTTGCAATCGCATGACGTTCCAGGTACTCGTGAACGTCCTTGTTCTGGCCAAAGTGGCCATCTTTGGTGAACTTGTAGAACTGGTTGTGTTCAGGATCTTCGTGAACGTCGTGTTCCATGCCGCCGACGTTCGGATTCGACGTAATACCGGCCAACTGCTCGGGCTTGAGCAGCAAGCCGGACTTCTTGGCCGCTGCCAGAATCTGTGCGTTGTGTTTCTTCTTGATGTGCTCCGGCTGATCCCACCGGTAGACAGTGCCGTCGTCGTAGCCAGGCGGAGGCGATAGCGGTTTTACTCCGCTGCTTCGGAGGGTTTCGGCGAATTTTTCTGGAGCGTTACCGTTTGCTGGTTTCGTGCGGTCGAAGCGGCCCGCTGTTCTGGTGTCATTGCCAGCGACTCGGCTACCCCCGCTTGTGCCGCTTCGCGCACTTCCTGTGACATTCGTTCCATCGGCGTTAGTTCCCGGTTGGGCTGTTGGTTGTCCTGGTTCATCTTTGTTGCCCTTGGTTCGTTTGGAAAGCAGATTGCGAACAAACCGCACGTGAGCAGGGCTTCGACCCGTCATGTGTGACACATAGCTGTCAATAATGAACGGATTATCGCCGAGATAACCGCTACTTCCTGTGTGGTTTGCAGGGTTAGCCTCTACCACTTTATACCCGTCGGCGGTTTTCACCACGTCCGGTGCATAGATCTGGCCGTTGCGTTCGCTCTCAGGTAGCTTACTGATCGCCTCGTGGGCTGCTTTCGCCATCGCCCGCGTTTCTTCGTTCTCGAACACAACCGGCAGATGCTCGCCCTTGATCCAAGTCGAGTGAGGAACGATTTCGGCCTTGCCGTTGCGAGTGACGACGTGAACACGGCCTTCACCCGGAGCAATAGTCTTACCTGCTGCGCGGTCTGCTTCACTCACACCGACTACATTAAACGCAGGCTGAGCCATAAACTCGTGACCGCCGCCCGGCAGCTCCGCACCTTGTTCGTGCGCCGCTGCTTGCTCTGCCAAATCGCCCCAGTGCCGCACGTCGCCGAAGATGCGTTGTTGATACTTCGGGTCATCAAACTTGTACAAGTCGCCGCCCTGGTGCTCGATGCCGATCACCTTGTTATTCTTGTCACGAGCCAACTTGAAGCCGTATTGCGCAATCTCACTACCGGCGTTCCAAATCGTGTTCTGTGCGTCCTGTCGGATCTGCTGAGCACGTTGCGGAAAGAAGATCCCGTAGCCCGCCGCAGCGTCATCGCCGTAGGCTTTCACGATCCACTTGCCGTGGCCGTACTGCTCGTTCAGCTTGTCAATGACTTGCGGCGTCAAGTGCGTGACCTTATGGCCCATGACCTTGTTTAAGTCTTCACTCGCTTCAAGGCCAGGGAGGTTCTTCGCCTCGTCTAGCTTGTTCGCCAAGGTCGGGTCTTTCGGCGTGAAGTCGTTTTCGTCGCGTGGTTCCATGCCACCTTGTGACGGGCTTGACGACGACACAACCGGCGAGCCTTTCTCCACGTCCCAAGCGAACGTATTCACCAGTGAAATGCCGTGCTTGTTCAGATACGAGTTAGCGAAGTCGCTGATCGAGTTCCAACCGCCCTCGTACTGCGTTTGGTCACGATTCTTCGCCGTTCCTGCCTCTTCTTCCTTGTCGTTGCCCAACGATTCAAGTGCGCTTTCGACCCCGTGTTCGTCAACGTGCTGGCGAACCAGATCGAGCCAGTGAGCCACTTCCGGGTTTTTGTACCTCATGAAGTTGCTCAACCGGTCAAGTCGCTTCGTTACTTCTTCGTGCTCGGCGGGAACGCGTTGAGCAACTCTTGAACTAGCGGGCTCACTGTCAGTTTGCCCGCTTTGATCTGCTGTTGCATCACCGGGTCGGCTAACTTCGCTCGCCACTGGTCCGCCGTCTTTTGCATCTCCTCCATGAACTGTTGGGCTTCCTGCTCCGTCGCTTGCTGCTCTTGCGGGTTCTGGTTCTGGTTCTGGTTGCTTTGGTTGCTCTGCGGGTTCTGGTTTGGCATTCTTCAACTCGGGTTGTGGTGCTGGTTCCTGTGTGCTTAGTTTATGCTGCTCACCTTCGACGTGGGCCAGCAACGCTTGCACCATACGGTCGCGTGTGCGTGGGTCTTTAAACTTAGCCCCAAGTTTCGCTCTTGCAATCCGCAATTCCTTGACCGTGAGTTCCGGTAGGTGCGTGGCCAACTCACGCAAGTGATCCGCAGTCGCTTCGGAACGCAATAGCTTGCCGATGATGTCGTGAGCTTGCTTCGCGGTCCCGGCCCGCTTCTCGCTTCGTGTGCGTGCGGTCCCCGGCATCGTCTTCTGATAACGGATCTTGCCCGTGGCGTCGTCTTTCCATCGTTGTGTGCCAGTGCGAGAGAACCCGTAGTCAAGCCACGCCAACGACACTGAGCCAAGAGCCTTGCCGACTTCATCAGGATCATCAGCCAGTTCCGAGAGTGCATCAAGCGTGTCTTGCCCACGACCCTGCAACTGAGCCTCAATCATTGCCAGTGCTACCGCGTGCCGCAGTTGCAGAGTGTTCTTGTCCTGGTGCATCGTCTGTGGGTCAGCGTCGTGCAACTGATCTGGCTCATCCCCGTCCCCAGCATCCAGTGTGGACAGGTGCACGTAGCGACGGTCGCCGGACTCGTTTCGCTCACGAGGTGTGCCGTTGCGACTGATGCCATCGGGCACCCACCGTGAACCACTGCCGCCTGAGTTGCTGCTACCACCGGGCTGCTGCTGCCCCTGTTGCCCGCCTTGCTGTGGCCCACCCTGTTTCTGTGACTCAAGGTATTCTTCGAGCAGCGACGTGATCTCGTAGCCGTCGTAGTCCACGCGGCCAAAGGAGTTTTTCATCCCAGGCTCCAACACCTGGTGCCGGAACTCGCTGTTGATCATGCCGGACAGCTCGTCGGCCCCGGCTAACCACGTTTCCATCGGGATTGCACGGCCACTGTAGCCACTGCCAGTATCGCCGCTCCGGACGATCTCTGGCGGGATACCCATAGCAACCCAGATCTCATTGTCTGCGTCCTTGATCGCCTCACCGAGGTACTTACCGTCACCGGAACTCGGACGCTGGTCAACATCCCATTTGTAACCGTTGCCGCCTTCGTTATAAGCGCTGCTCATGGCGATGATCGTTCCGTTCTGCAACGCCGCCCCGTTCTGTAACGCCTTGTTTTCAGCGGGAATCTCTGTTCCGTCGGGTTGCTTGACCATGCCGTCCGGGTGACGAACAACAGTGATGCCAACGGCTTTTGTCCAGTTGTGCAGTCGCCGCGACGCACGGAGCCCCATCGGTGCCGTCTTTTCCAGCCACGGGGCAAAGGCACACGCAACCCTTGGCTCATCGCAGAACTGGCCCCACTCGTTGAAGCCCGAGAACCAGAACGCATACGGCTTACCGATCACCGTCTTCACTTCCATGTCATGCAACGTGAAGCCCGCGAACTGGTTCTTTTTCGGCCCATCGCGCCACACCTGGGCAATCGCGTCCAGTGGCTCGATGGCCCGCACGGTCTGCAACTTCAGCGTCTCAGTTTTGGTGTCCCACTCCCATTCCACGCCACCGGGAGCACGACCCCATTTGAAGTAATTGTTGAGCAACTTCGGCAACGAGTGCCGCATGAACGTCGTCCACGTTGTCTCGATGTACCGAGCAACCGCGGGGCGTGCCTTGATGTCCTTGATCTTCACTTTCGCATAGGGACTACGAAGCAGCTTCAACCCGTACTTCACAGCCGGATCACGGGCCATCAGCATCACATCGCCCCATGTAAACCATGGGTCAGACGTGAAGAAATACGACCACTGGTTCACAAACGCCGTGCCGGTAGGGCGATAGGATCGGGTCGGGTTCTTGACTGCGTGCTTCATAGGTTCCTCAACTGGATTTCACCCGGCCCATGCCCCGCTGTTTCAACCGTTCGTACATCGCCCGTTGTGCTACGTCTTCGCCATAGGCTACCTTGCAGGCATCGAAGAACGCCTCGTCGTCGCGTTCACTTGCCGTCAGTCCGGCGATGCGATCCTCTGCCCGTGCCGACTGAGCCGCAACGGACAAACTCCACTCGACAAGCCCCGGTGCAAACCGCGTGGCGCCATGCGGCCACACCGGAAACCCCATCGTGCGAGAGTCACGCATCAGCTTGGCGAGTGGCCTTTTTTTTTGACTTCGCTCACGGCTTCGGCGAGCTTGTTCAACAGTACAATTGCCGCACCTGTTGACACTTCCCCGAAGTGGTCGAACAGGAACTTGGCCTTGGCCTGATTGGCACTGACAACGTCCTGACACTCACGACCGGCCATGAGCAGTTGGTTGTAGAAATCGAACAGGTCTACCTCGATCGACTTCTTCTGGCTGTCTTTGCTCGTCATGGTCAATGTGACGTAGCCGGTTGTTTCAACTTCGAGGTTCATCAGGGAGCGCCTAGTAACGGGTTCGGAGCGCTTTGCAGCGGTCCTTGTGGGATGGACGGTAGATAATACCGCAACTTCCACGAGCACCAGTAAATGGGGTAGAGACAGTTGGCTGACACGCCGCGTGCGAAGCCTTCGCCCCGGTCCACACGGTTGGCAGGCACACACTTCACGCCGTTGACTGTGATCAACCGTGGCGGATCAATCACATACCCCACACGCAACGCGGCCCCTTTCATCGTGAGGTAACACGTCGGCGTTGTTCGTCGTAGTGTGCCACCGGTGTAAGTCTGCAATATGTTTTGATACTGCAACGTTGGGTCGGCTCCGGGTGCCGATGGCATTCGGCCTGAGGAATCGAACGCATCGTCCACACCACCTGCAAAGGAAGGGACACTCCCATACAGATCGGTGTCGCTGGTTACGCTGGACGTAGGCAGTGCCGTGATAGGAATGGTGCCGTCGTCGGACTCAAGGTAGAGGTTGTTTTCGTAGTGCAACCACGACTTGTCAGAGGTTGGCTTGGGGAACGCAGCTTGAAGCGAACGGCCTACAAGAGCCGCATCGACCAGGCCACGTTCCTGTACGCCAACGATCTGGTTGTTCCCAGCACTGCCGGGCGGTTGGCACAGGTCAACGATCTGGTCTTGATTAATGAACACCAGATCCGCAGCACCGTAGGGGTTCAGTGCCGTGTTGAGCAACGACAGTTGCCACTTCTGCCACGTGTTGTTCAAGCCGGGAATCGGTTCGAACATCTTGGCGGATTTCCAGATTCGATCCAGCGACGAGATATAAGTAAACGACAGCGAGAACCGTGCTGCTGGTTTGTTGTATCGGTTAGGGTTTGTGGCACTAAATGCCGTGGGAATCATCCCTTGGTTCACCGACAACGATACTTTCAGATCAGCCAGCCGCTTGCCAATCAGGTCCATAAACGCATTGAACGCCACGTTGCCGTTTCCGGTCCGGTGGATGCGATAGTTGCCTTCGATCGTGTGCGTCCATTGCGTAAGAGCAGCGCCGCTTGAGTTGGCAGTCTCCGATACTGTCGCTTCGACAATCCCCGGTGGCAACGGCTCGCTGCCCTGCTCCTCGTCGGTGTACCCGAAATCGAGCCGCCGTCGGTCCTCGCTGAGAACCCACGGTTGCCACGTGCGTTTGAACCCCAACAACAGAGGCAACGGGACTACGCGACGATACAGGTCCGCACTGTCGCTCAGCGTGCGATCGTCCACACTGTTACGGGTCATTGGGATTTGCAGATGACCACGGATACGCCGCGTGATGAATCCGGCATCGTCCACGTTGTGCTCGACCGTGAACACAAACTCCATCAACGCGAACTGATACTGTCCGCCTGGACAACACGGGACGGCAAACTCGACGTTCCATGTCAGTTTGACCGCATTACCGGCACCGATCACGTCCAGCTGAACCGCGCCGGGTTTCGGCCCCCACATCAGGTCACGCATTTGGCCCGTGTTGATGTCGGGGTTGCCGAGCCCACGACCCTGGAAGATCAACGCTCCGCCTGGGTGTGTCAGCCGTGTGACAGCGTCTTGTACGTATGGGCTGGTGTCACTGGCCGCGATGTAGGTCTGAAACGTGCACTTCCACACGTTCGCGATGCAGGTTCGGCCCGATGAATCGTACATCGGGGACACTTGAACCGACTTCGTTCGTGTCGTCTCGTTGAAGTGGTACCCGTTGTATTCGAGTGTCCCCAACTCTGTCAGGTTAGGCATTGCGGCGTCCTCCCCACGTTGGGCCCTGTGGCCACGGTTCTTGACGCTGTGACGGCACTGTTACGTTGGTGTTGTTGCCGTCCATGGCCCGCCGTGCCATGTCGATCAGTCCGTCAATCAAGGTGCTAGGTTCTGACGCTGAGGCTTCCTGTAGCCACGGGAGCCAATACTCTATCGCCTCGATCACCAAATTGATCATCTTCAGCACTCTGACTGCTGGCGTCACTTTCACAATTCCCGCCAGCACCTTCACTTCGCCGCTAATACCCAAAATCTCCTTGAGGATCGGCTTGATGCTCTTAGCGATGTCACCAATTGGCTCCACGATCTCAAGCAGTGCCGACACCAGTTCACCCTTCAGGAACAGCATCAGTTCCGTCTGCAACGCCTCGATCTCGCTGGACGACTTCGTGAGCCGTGCCAGTTCCGGACCCAGCTTCTCAGATTCCCGGATGTCGGCCAACAAACGCCGAACATCGGCCTGTGCGTTGGCTTCGGCTAAGCCGCCGTTGTACTTCGAGAGTTCCTTGCCACGCTTCACGAACGCGTCTGTGACCTGGTTCAACGCGTTGACTGCGGCCCACTCGGTCTTGATGAACTCGCCAACAACAACGCCCGCCAGCCCGGTCTTCTCCGCGAACCCGGACACTGCCTCCACATAGTCCGACGTGACCGATTTCAGGTCGCCGCCCGCAATGTCCTCACCGGTCTTACCCGCTTGTGCCAGTCCCTCACGGGCCATCTCGAACGGCTTCGCGGCAATCGCCTGCATGCTGTCGTAGAGGGTCTTGGCAACGGCCAGCAACGCCCCTTCTGGTCCAGCCGCAAACATCGCGGCTTCTTCGCCCAGTGCCCCCGTACTCGCTGCTTGTAACCCGGCAGAGAGGTAGTCGCCGTTGGCAGCGGACTGGGCAGCACTGCCCGCCGTCCGCATCTTGGCCATCGACGCGGCTTGCTTGGCTTCTTTCTCGGCCTTCATCTTGGCCGCTTCGCCAGCATCGAACGCGTCTTCGGCGTCACGGTCCCTTAGCCACTGTGCGTGGTTCCGGTCCCGTTCTCGCTTGGCCTCGTCGCTCGCAGGTCTGGCTTGCGGCAACGGCTCCAGTGGCGTGGCCTTGGCGATCGACTTGAGGGTCGGAACGTCTTGCGGCTCTGGCTGCGCCCGCTCGGGTTGTGCTGGTACTTGTTCGGGCTGGCGTGCTGGTTCTGGTGCACGCGATTCACCAGCCATCGCCTCAAATGCTGCACCGTCTGGAACGATGCGAACCGGCACCGCTTTAACATCACCACCACGTACCGATGACGACGTGACCGGGATTCCGGCGCCAGCACCGGCAGGGCTTGCCACGTTCGCGGTCGCTGGCTGTAGCTGTGCAGTAGTAGACGCAGCAGAGCCCGCCCCCACAGCCTTGGGCGGGTCGCTATCTTTGAACTCAATCGTGAGTGTGTTTTCTGCCATTTCGCCCAGCTATTACGTGGTCGTGAACCAACGAGTATCACCCGCAACTTGGTCTGGTATCAGTTGCAGGAAGATCGGCACTGTCCGCAACTTCGTGCTGAACTTGAGAGTGCTGCTTTGCCCTGGTGCCAGGACCGCCATTGTCGCCGTGAGACTCGCTGGAGCGGTCGCGGCTGGTGTGCCAGCCGTGCTTGTCAGTACCAGTGACTTCGCCACTGCCGAAGCCTTTCGACCGATAGGCAGTGCGGCGTTAGTCATCTGGCCCCACGCGCCCCACGGCCAGTACGGAGCTACTGAACCCGGTGCATACTCTTTCGAGTCGCAACGGATCTGGCAGTCGCCGCCACGGTAGAAGTAGTCGAGCAGCGCCCCGCCGTACTGGTCGGACTCGTTGATAACTTCCTCTTTTAACGACAAAATCAGGTCGTACCCGTCCTGGGTGATCCCGATCCCGACGCTGTTGTAAGTGCCCACGTAGGCACCATCGATAAACGTTCCAATTGCGGCCATGGGTTCCCCTTAGCTTGTGGCTTGGATTCGTGCTTCAATGAGTTTGTCCACGTCCGTTCCCTCGACGTGAACGCCGTCCGGCTTGACCTCAACAGGCAGGTCTAACACCGGGTTGCCGAACTTCGCGGCCATGACCTTGAAGATCTCCGTGTTCTTGCACAGAGGGCAGTTCACCACACGAGGATCACCCGTGTAGACGCACTGTCCGTTTCCGGTTGGTGTGTTGGGATCACAGGCGATGTGTCCGCACCCCTGCTTCTTGCCGATCTCGGGATGGTTGTAAGGTGGTTCGTAGTGCAGGATCGACACCGCCGTGATTGCACCACCGGCAACGGGGTTCGACGCCATGAGTTTGCAGCCGGGACAGACCACATTCTCTGAGTCGCAGGTGAAGTCTACGCCCAGCATTCCGCTTTCGTTTTTGCACCCGTAGCAACGGTAAATTCGTGTGGCCATATCATGCCCTCAGTTGTGTAAGGTACTTGTAAAACTTGATCCCGGCGAACGCTAACTGGCACACAAAAATCGTCGGTGCCTTCTCAGGTTCCGCTGCGATCCACTCGCCGGATTCGGTTCGTACCGGAGACACCGTGAACGTGTCGAACGTCTCGCGGAACAGCCCGTCAACAGTCGCACCCGTGGCCGTGGCGTAGTTCGCGTAGGCTGTGTTGCAGGCTACCGCGACGGTCGAGCTACCCTGCATGAGTGATTGAGTGAGCAAGCCTATCTGCATGTGCAAGTCGTTGACCTGCAACATCGTCTCGCCCTGTCGTGCCGTGGGCTGCTTCGACAAGATCCGCGTAATATCGACACCGATTCCACAGTTGGCGTAGTAGCCCTCAACAGAGCTATTCGACCCGCCACGCATACCAGTGAAGTAGACCCCGAAGTACCATTCACCGCCCTTGTACGCACCCCGTGGAGAGCCATCGCCACCAGGTCGCACGCCCACGGTTTTGTTTGGCCCGACGGTGCTACCAAGGCTTGCCAGTAACACTTGCCGCGTGCCTTCGAGCAGTGCTGGTATCTGAAACGCGCTCATGTGGCCCTCCCTAACAACGTGGGTAGGGCTTCCATGAGTCCGGTCTGAATCGCCTCGTTGATGTGCACCCACCACGCGTCGGGAATGTGGTCGCCATCGGGCCACAGTTTGCGTGCAGGTAGCTTGCCGGGGATGCCCTTGTGATGCCAAGTCTTCTTGTTGGTCCCCACGGCCACGCGGCCCAACTCAGGCCGGAACACCTGGCCCGGTGCACCGCTCGGACGATCAGCCACACCGGGTGTCAGTGACCGCAGCAGTTCGCCAGTGTCACGGAGAATATCCACTTTGCGAGAACCAAGGATCTCCAGAACCGTTTTTGCACCCTGAGATTTGACGAACGACCACGCCACCTTAGCCGCGTAGATCTTCGCTTCCTTCTCGTCCATATCGACCCGTGCCCAACGAAGCGTGGCCAAGAACTTCTTCTTCCACGCTTCGTTCTGAGCAGGGGTCAACGATGGTCGTGGTGCTTCGCCTGTGATGCCCAACGACTTACGCTCACCCTTGACCGTTCGACGTGCCGCAATGGATGCAGGTTTGAGCGGTGCCCAACTGATCCCGTCACTGCCGACACCGCCACGAGATTTAGTGATGAAAGCCTGTTGGACTTGTGACAGCAGGGCGACACCGGCACGCAGTTGTAAGGAACGGGCCAGGCCGTAAGCGTCCGGTACACGTCCGGCCAGAGCGGCGGGTAAGTCACGGATAGCCGCTTCGGCCTCGGCCCGCGTTCCACGAAATGTGAGCATGGCTGACCTCCTACGTGAGTGGCCAACCCTGAGTTGGATAATGCTGCGGCGGACGCCACCCTTTCGGCGTGTCCGTCGATGTTCTGTTGACTCGCCGAATCTGTGGCAAACGCTGCATGTCGATCTGCGTGTTGACAACCGCGATTCCACCGTTGTAGTTGTTCGCTGTGACCAGTCCGGGCGGATCAACTTTGCGTTCGAGTACCAGTTGCAACTGTGGCTTGAGTGCCTCGAACTGCTGAACCAACGAGCTATTCATCGGCTCGCCGCCGTGACCGGTCAGGATCATGGCAGCGTAAACCGTTGTTACCATCCGCACCCACGGGCACGCCGCAAGTTCAGCAGCCGTGCCCGACTTCGAGACAAAGAACCAGATAAACGAAGTCCCTGTGCTCACGTAGTACGGAACCACCGACGCTGGTCCGGGTTGGTCCAGCGTGCGTAGATCCACGCCCAACGAGGTGAGCAACTGCTCGACCTCCTCTTGAGACGTGAACGACACGGGTTCTTCGTAAGACACGGTCACAGGTTAGCCCTACTTGGTTTTCTTGCCTGGTCCGCGGACGGTCTCGACTTTGCCAGGGCCAACGGGAGACGGCTGGTTCACGAGGTCTTCGGGCACTGATGCCCCGATCTGGGCCAGCTTCTCGGTGGCCAACTGGTCGGGCACTGATGCCCCGATCTGGGCCAGCTTCTCGGTGGCCAACTGGTCGGGCA
>ERZ869921.721-NODE-721-length-16879-cov-7.597658_pt1 | contig 16879 bp, 24 predicted proteins | sample MGYA00579310_ERZ869921 | MGnify/ENA primary metagenome ERZ869921 (study PRJEB32216, sample SAMN09231816) | wastewater metagenome | place: USA: Maryland | collected 2016-06-21 | study: EMG produced TPA metagenomics assembly of the PRJNA472060 data set (Reclaimed...
CCGGAGGGGAGGAGGCACGCGTGGCACCATTCGCCGAGCTCGGGCTCGCCGAGCGGGACAGCGACGAGCGTGATGGGCTCACGGTGCACGCGACCGGCGGCTCGAGGTCCATCAGTAGGCGGGCCCGGCGACCGGCGAGCATCCCCATGGGGACGGGCCATAGAGGGCGTAGAGGTGGCGGGCGACGCGTACTTGGTCCTGCCAGCGGGCGTCGCCGGCATTGCCGGGCGGGTTCGCCAGCACCTCGGGGGCGTACTGCGACCATGTCCCGTTGTAGAAGCCGAGCCCACCGCTATAGGAGGAGCTGCGGGTATCCCAAGCGACGCCGGCGTAACCGTTGCCGGGTTGCTCGCATCGGCCGAGCGCGAAAAACCACTCGTCACTCGGGAAGCCGCCACCGGAGCCGGTCCACTCCACCCACGCGTTCCACGCCTCGGCGCGATCCGCGACGGTGACGGCGCTCTCGGGCTTCTTCTTGAAGGCGGCCGTCTGCGCGATTGAGCATCCGGCGAGCATCGTCACGAGCGCGACGCCGGCGAGGAGTGCGCGCGGGCGCGGTTGGCGTGCATGACGGCGAGCGCGGCGAGCCATCGTCGGTAGGTGTTCGCGGGTCGTTCTCGTCGTCTCATTTCGCACAAGTCCGGTCCTGGGTGGGGGTCGGGGCCTCGACGGTCGAGCCGTCGGCTTTCACGCGGTCTTGAGCTCGCGCGTCTCGAAGACGCCCTCGAGCTCGGGAGTCGTTTCCATGAGGAGGCGGCTATAGCGGCTGCGGAAATGGTCATTGAGCCGGAACGGTTCACCCTCGGTCGGCGTGTAGCCGAGGAGGGTGCGGTATCGCAGCACCTCCCACGGGACGGAGATGCCGAAATGCCGATGGCCGCGGCGCACGAGCTCGAGCGAGAGCTCGCGGAGCTTCGCCAGCACCTCGGGGTGCTCGGCGTGGAACGCGACGAACCGGGCCTCGATGGTGCGCGGCGCGAGGAGCTCGGCCTCGACGACGTGGTCGAAGAGCGTTGTCTCGGGAAGGACGCCGCGCACGCCGCGGCCGTCGCGGTAGGCGGCGTGACGCGTGCTCATAGCGCCTTGCTCTCGGGCGGCGTCGGCGAGCGCGGGTGGGAGCGGGGCGCGAAGCCGGGCGGTGGGGTGACCTTGCGCGCGACGAGCTTGCCGTCGAGGTAGATGCGTTCGATGACGGTGCCGTCGTCGCGGCGTTCGGTCTCGACGCGGTCGGGCCACACGGTGGCGGTCATGCGAGGAGCCCGAGACGTCGAGCTCGTGCGGGTTGGCCGTGCACGAGCCGGTGCGCGGTGGCGCAGAGGTGGACGAGGTTGTCGGCGTGGTGCTGGCCGCCACGCGACCGGGGGAGAACGTGGTGGTACTCGGTGCCGAGGCCGGTACAGAGGTGCTTGAGGCCGCGGGGGATGGCTTCGCATCGGCCTCGGCTGCGGAGGAGCGTGTCGGCCTGGGCGCGGTGGAGGTCGCGCTCTTCGGCTCGGCGTTTCGCGCTCATGCGGCGGAGCACGCCGTCGGCGCTGGCCTTGACCTTCGGCCGCTTGGGGAGTGGCGTGACCTCGTCGCGGTGGAGGTAGCCCTTGGTCATCGGTCGGCCCCGATGGGGTGCTCGCCGAGCCACGTGACGAGCTGCTCGGCCTTGTCGACGTCGAGGCCCTCGAGGTCGACGGTGACGCCGAGCTCGGTGACGAGGTACTCGTCGAGCGCGCGGTGGGCGGCGGCGGCTCCGGCCTTCTTGGTGGCGCGATAGGCGGCGACGGCCTGATGAGTGGCGGGGATGGCGGGCCCGGAGGAGAGGAGAGCACTCGAGGCGGTGGTCTCCTCGGGCGCTTCTAGGTTCGCCGGCGCCGGCTCTCCTTGCGCGGTGACGGAGGCACCGCTCTCCCCTGGGCCGCCTTCGCTCGGCTCTTCGTCGTCGATGGCTGGGACATCGAGAACGTCGGAGTCGGCGAGGTTGGCGGTGGTGTAGTCGGTGATGACGGCGCCGTCGGCGCGTGCGGCCTGGGTGAGCTCCACCGAACGCGGGAGGTACGGCTCGAGCGCGCGGACGGCCGTCTTGCGGGCCATGGCCGGCCAGTCGGTCACCCACGGGCCGTTGTCGGCTGCGCCTCCTCGAGCTCGACGGCTCTCGATGTCGGCGACGGAGAGCACCTCGAAGGCGGCGCCGCCGGAGGTGAGCCGCGCCACCGCATACGCGCAGACGATGGCGCCCTTGTCGGCGTCGAGGCTCGGCCGGTGGCGGAGGTGCGGCTCGGTGCCCTGTTCGTAGTCGAAGGCGTCGGCTTCGTAGACGACGTGCGCGGCGACGTCGAGCACTTGACCCGACCGCATGGCGAGGTCGATCATGCCGCGATAGCCGATCTGAAACTGCACCTCCCACGTGCCGTGGTTGCGGCGCGGGACGAGGTAGGAGAGGCCCATGGGGCCGGGCTCGAGGCCGAGCTGCGCGGCGAGCATGACGGCGCCGAGGAGGCTTTCGGCGGTGCACTGGCGGAGGCGCGGGGTTCGCTTGACCTCTGTCAAGACCACTCGGGCAAACCGCTCGGCGGTCATGCCGGTCGGGAGCGCCCGCGCGATCTCGCGTTGCTGCACCTCGAGGAGGCGGGCGACGGTCGCCTTGCCTTCGGTGGGGGTCGGCGCGACGCGTTCCGCGATGGCGGCTTGGAGGTCGGTCACTTGGTCACCTCGCGCGGGAGGAAGGTGCGCGACGGGGGCCCGTCTGGCGCGTGCGTGCAATCGGGGCATGAGTGCTTACGCGCTCGGGCCTTGCCGACCTTCCATGAGACGACGAGCTCGCCGCCGAGGGTGCCGACCTCGTGCTCGCCGAGGAGCGCCTTGACCGCGTTGGAGAGCGCGGCGACGTCGTCCTTGGCGTCTTTCTCGGCACGCTTCGCGAGGGTGAGCTCGACGAGGAGCGCCTCGGCTTCGGGTGGGAGCTCGAGCGTCGAGCCTTCTTGTGCCCGGCGGTAGAGCTGGGTGAGCGTCGAGGTGGTCGACGGGTGGCCGTCGGTCGGCGGCGGGCGCCGGTCTAGGACGCGTTGCCAAAACTCGCCTTCGGCGTCGACGAGGAGGCCGATGAGCTCGTCGTCGCGTTCGATGACCCATTGCTCGTAGTTGCGGCCGTGGAGGAGAACCGCGACGTACATGCGATCCCATCCCATGACCGCCATGTAGTGCTGTACCTGGATGATGACCCGCGCCGGCGGGTCGTCGCGCCAGTCCTCGTCGAGACGTGACGTCTTGATTTCGAGACCGCCGGCGGGGAGGAGCTCGGGGGTGTGGAGAATCCGGTCGGGGTTGCAGAGCATGTAGGGGTGCTCGAGCGACTGGTAGAGCGCGGGGGCTTTGGTGACGACGAAGCCGTTGCGGTCCTCGAACTCGTCCGCGATGGGTTGCTCGAGGCGGTTTCCCCACCGCATGGCGTCGCTCTCGTCCTCTTCGGCGAGCTCGCCGATTTTGTCGTAGTAGACGGTGAGCGCGGAGCGGAATCGGTCGAGGCCGGCGATGGCGGGCGCGTCGGAGCCGCCGAGGCCTTGGCGGCGCACCTCGAGCCAGTCGGTGCGGGAGAGGCCGTCGAGGTCGACGAGCGCGAGCGCGGTCACTTGCGCCCTCGGTGCACGCGTCGCGGGTGGCGCCATGCGAGGTACTCGTCGCGGATCGCGTCGCGCTCCGCTTTGGTCGACGGCGGCGCGGTGTAGACGAGCCACGCGAGGACGGAGAAGGGGACGACGCCGGCGAGGAGCACCCACACAGCGAAGGGGACGCGCTCGAAGACGTCGAGAAGGTCGCTCACCGGCTGCGCCTCCGTTGGCGGCGGTCATGGATGACGCCCTCGAGGACGAGGAGCACGAGCGCGGCGAGGAGCACGGGGACGAGGTCGTTGGCGAGGCCGTTCACGACACGGCCTTGAGGTCGGCGAGCCAGCGGCGCACGGTGGCAACGCTTACGTCGACCTTGTGCTCGTCTCGGAGCCGGTCGCGCACTTGGGGAGGAGTGAGGCCTTCACCGCTGAATCCGGTGAGGAGCTCCTTGAGCTTCCCATCGAGGATGCGGTCGTACAGGGGATATACCGAGGTGCGACTCATGGCGAATGTCAGAATGACACACAAGCCGAGACGGGTCAACCCCTCTTCACGGATTCCTTATTGTGTGTCATAGTGACGGGCATGAGCACACAAGTCGCCCACGAACCGAGGGAGTCCACCATGACCGATCCGACCATCACCACCGAAGAGGCTGTCGTGACCGTCGGCGACATCGTCGTCTCCGACCATTGGGTGGTCACGCCCTCGGGCACGGCGCCTATCGCCGGCGCCCGATTCGACATCGTCGACCACACCTACAAGAAGGCGAAGCATCCGGCGTGGGCCATCGTTCTCGCCGTCGTCCTCTTCCCCATCGGGCTCCTCTTCTTGCTCGTGAAGAAAGAGGCGCTGTACGGGGTGCTCGAGGTGACGGTCGCCGCGGAAGGGTTGCACTATGCGGCGCAGATTCCGCCGCGCGATCCGATGCGCGTCGTGAGGATTCGCGACGACGTGAACCGGGCGCGGAGCCTCGCCGCGAAGGGCTGAGAACGCGAAGAGGCCCCGGCTCGGGCTCCTCGAGGGGAGACCGGCCGGGGCCTTTGCGCGTCGTGGGTTAGGAGCTCGGTGGCGGGTTGAGGTCCTCGAGGATGCGGACGACGTTGTAGCCCTCGGAGGGGAAGGTGTAGACCTCGCCGGTGCCGAGGGTGGCTTGCCATTCTTGGCGGTAGTTGCCGGCGGTGTCGAGCTCACCGTCTTGGGTGACGTACTTGACGGTGCACGCGGTGGCGTCGACGATCGTGCCGGTGGCGAGGAGGTACGGGGCGGTGGCGTTGCGGGCCCGGAGGATGAAGAGGACCTCGGCGCCGGCGATGCCGCCGGGGAGAGGTGCGCCGTCGGCGGTGAGGGTGTCGGTGAAGATGACGCCGACGTCGTTGCGTTTGACCTCGAGCTCGCTCACGGGGTGACCTCCAAGAGACTCCCACGCTCGGCGACGTCGAGACGCGACGCGTGGTTGGTGACGGCGAGCTCGGAGCTGTAGGTGACGACGAGGAGCTCGGAGCCGTGACGGGTGACGGTGAGGGTGGAGCCGAAGGGGAGGTCGGCGGCGCCGGTGACGCCGATGAAGAGCTCGAGCTCCTCGGCGGTGACGATGATGGTGGCTGGCGTGAGCGCGGGGAACGTGCCGCCGGGTGTGCGGCCGAGCACGGCGGGCGTGACGGTGATGGTCGCGGGCGTGAGCGTGCGCGTCGCCGTGCCGGGCACGCGCGCAAGGGCGAGGCCGGTGACGGTGAGTACGGCGGGCGTGAGGGCCCTCGTGACGCCGCCGAGGCTCCTCGAGAAGGATTGGGGAGTGACGACGATGGTGGCCGGCGTGAGCGCCAGCACGTCGCCGGAGAGGTTCGTGATGTCGGGCGCGACGGGCGTGACGGTGATGGTGGCCGGCGCGACGGCGCGGGTGCTGCCGCCGACGGTGCGGGCTGGCGCGGCGGGCGTGACCGTGATGGTGGCCGGGGCAAGCGAGCTGGAGACCGCCGCGGAGCGTCCGGGCGCGACGGTTGTGACCGTGATGGTGACCGGCGTGATGGTGCGGGAGACGCCGCCGAGGCTTGTCGAGGGCGCGACGGGGGTGACGGTGACCGTGGCCGGCGCGAGCGCGCGGGCGGCGGCGGCGGTACGGCTTGGGGCGACGGGCGTGACGGTGACCGTGGACGGGCTGAGGGCCCTGGTGACACCTCCGAGGCTCCGGCCCGGAGCGACAGGCGTGACGGTGACCGCGGCGGGCGTGAGGGCCTTGGAGACGCCGCCAACGGTGCGCGCTGGCGCGACGGGGGTGATCGTGATGGTGGCGCGGCTGAGGGCGACACTGTTGGCGGCGGTACGGCCGGGCGCGACCGCGGTGACGGTGACGGTGACGGGCGTGAGAGCGAGGGTGATCGGGGAGGCGGCGACCCCGGTGACGAGGTTGGAGCCGACCGTATAGGTGGTCACGGCGTAGACCACTGCGCCTGGAGCGCGGTTCGGACGGCGGCGCGCTCGGTGGCGTCGTGCGCCGCCGTGTAGACGAGAACGTGGCCGATCGCGCCGTCGAACGCGGCGGCGTCGTTGCCTCGGGACCCAATGTGGATCTTGTTCAGGCCGCCGGAACCTGGATTGCCCGTCACTTCGGTGGAGTCCACCCAGATTACTGACCCCGCGCCGTCGTACACCGCGCCGACAATGTGAGCGGTGCCGTCCACGCCGATGAAGGATTCGAGGTTGTCGGCTACCCACTCATCGAAGATGTGCCCCATGTTGGTGCCGCCAAACGCGGGGTCGCCGCCGAGGAACTCGTACTTGGTAGGTGACGAGTCGCTCGTCACGTCCGATTGGACGACGAAGTAGACCGTCAACGGTTGGGCCTGGTCGGGGATATCGACACTCATGCGCGCAGACGCGAAGTCGATAGCGTTGAGGCCGCCGATTGTGCGCGAGCCGGTGGTCGGGGAGCCGGTGGCGGTCGCGAGGTGGTAGCCGTTGCCTGACAGGTCATTCCACGCCGTGAGCGTCGGGGAACCCGAGAGCGACGCGGCGTTGCTCGCGTCGTACTCCGCGAAGTATCCCGTAAAGCCTGAATATGGCGAGGTGATGACGGCGCCGATGACTTCCCACTCGTAGGTGCCCGCGGCGAGGCCCGCATCGACGTACGGCGACGTGACTCCCGTCGCTATGGGAGTGTCGGAGCCGGGGACGAAGAGCGCCCCGGTCGGTGGGGTGCGGCGGTACAGATAGTAAGACGTCACGCCCTCGCTCGCGGGCGAGTCGTACCACGTGAGCGTGGCGTCAACGCCGGCCATGCTCACCGCGAGGCCGGCCGGGTCGTAGTCAGGCTGGGCGAAGATGTCGGAGAAGAAGTCGGAGAGGTGCGGCCCTCCGGCCAGCCATGACGCGTCGAGCGAGTAGCCGGCCATTCGCCTAGTGGATCTGTTCGGCCATGCCGACGCCGGTCATCACCGCAGACGCACCGGCGGTGATGTCGACGTGCATGTACGGCGTCGTCGCGGTGGAGTCAAACCCGGCCGTGCTGCCGGGCACCGGGTCGATGCGGCCGAGGCCCGTCGCGTTCGTCAACGTGTTGGAGTAGAACGCGGTGCACGCCGCGGTCGCGGACGTACCGGACCCGAGTGCGGTGATGCGGCATTCGATGATGAGGATGGCCTGGTCGATGGCCGCAGTGTTCGTGCCCGAGGTCCACGTCGCGATCGCCGCGTCGGCGTTCGTGCCGTTCACGCCGAAGCAAACCTTCGCGGTCCACGTCGCGGTGCCCGCCGCCGTCTTCACGAGGTTGATCGTCCAACGGAACCGTTGCCCGACCGCAAGGTAGCTGGTCGGCAGTTGGAACAGTGTGCCGCCTTGGACGATCTGCGTGGACGCGGTGAGTGACGTGGTCGCAGACGCCGGCGTGCCGAGCCCTCGGCCGATGAGCCCACCGCCGATGACCTGCAACCCGGTCGCGGTGAACGTCTGCCAGCCCTGCCCGTCGGTGTACGTCGCCCACCCGTTCGCCGGAAGGGTGACGGTCGCGATGGTGTTGCTCGACGCGGTGCCGTTGAGGGCGAGGGTGACGGTCTGGACCGAGCCGCCCGTGTTGAACAGGTGGATGCTCTTGACGAGGATCTCCTGGGAGCCGCTGTTCGTGATGAGCGCGGTGACCGACGAGGCGAGCTGGCCTTGGTAGAGGACGTCGAACTTCTGCGCGACGGGCGGCGTCGACGCGTCGGTCTGCGCGCCACAGATCGTGCAGTTGACCGTCGTGGCGTTGGTGGCACCGGCCGCGATTGAGTCGGAGGCTCCTACGAGGATCATGGGCTAGACGAGCTTCGTGAAGCCGGAGCCGGTCGTGATCGTGACGGTGCCGCCGTTGGTTGGCGTAGACGTGAGCGAGCCGATTTGGAGGACGGCGGCGGTCGCGTCTGAGCCGGTGTGGATGTAGATGAAGTAGCCGACGATGGTGTCGCCGGTGCCGAGCGCGCCGAAGGCGACGTCGTCGCAATCGAGGAGCGCCCAATCGTTGGTGTCGTCCTCGGTTGCGGTCTCGCTCGTGAGCGCGACGCGTGCGTAGCCGGACGCGCCGGTCAGCTCCGCGAAGTCGGCGTGGGCTTCCATATCGGCGACGAAGTTGATGTCGGGCACGTTGGTCGTGCCGGCCATCGTCTTGAGGAGGCCCATGCGGAGGTCGGTGGTGCCCGGCACGATGTCGCCGTGCGCGAGGAGGTACTTGAACTTGTTGGTGGCGGCATCGGCCATGGTGGGCTCCTACAGGGTCACGATGGGGAGGTCGGGGAACGTCTTGCGCGCCGCGCGTTTCGCGGACCAGCGGCGCCGGTAGCCCTGGGAGGCGGCCGTCTTGCGGTTGTTGCGCGCGACGCGGCGGAAGTACCACCGGCCGTTATCGCCTTGGAAGAGCTCCACGCGTTCGATGCTCATGGCGTCACGCTCCGGTCTAGGGGTTTCGGTACGCCATGGGCACACACGGCGTCGGAGTGGGTGAGACGATTGGACGCGTGGACGATGTCGGCGACGGCGGCGTCGCGTGCCGGGTTGGGTGCGGGAGGCGCGGCGAGCGCGCGCCCAGCGGCGGCGAGGACGTCCGCGGTGAGCCGGTCGGAACACGCGGAGCGTTCCGCGTTCGATTCGATCTTGCCGAGGCGCGAGAAGGTGAGCGCGGCGGCGGAGACGAAGACGACGAAGACGAGCGCGATGAGCGCGTACGCGATGCGGTAGCGGCGTGCAATCATCACCGCCTCCTCTCGAGGGCCCGGAGGCGCTCCTCGTGGTCGTCGACGTCCTTGGCGCGGTCCTGCTCACGAAGGTCCATGACGTCGAGGCGTGAGCTGGTCCGATTGAGCTCGCGCACGATCCACGCCATGAGGAGCAAGACGGCGGGGAGGCCCGCCGAGAGGAACGCGACGAGGTAGCCGTCGGGTATCTCCGCGGCGAGCATCGGTCAGTGAACGACGCCGGGGCCGTCCGGGTGGCCGGCCTGGCGCATGAGGTCGTTGTAGACCGGCTGGTAGTCGGCGAGCGTCGGGTACGTGACGACCGTGACGCCTTGCGCCATATAGCCGCGTAGGGTGGCGCCGATCCCCCAGTCGCCTTCCGTGGTGTCTGTGTTTTGCCAGTACCGGAGCTTGGTGGGTGTCTCGGTCCAAAGGTCGCACCCATGGGTCGAGGCGACGTGCGCGATCCACATTTTCGGCGGCTTCTTTCTGCTCGGCGTGACGGGTTCGGACGGTGCCGGGCCTCCCCACGCGCGGAAGACGTCGACCGGGGCGTAGAGCCAGTCGAGGTCGGTGCCGTCGGCGGGTCCGGGGGTGTTGCCGGATTGGAGGAGCTCGACGTCGGCTTCGGCGGGCGGCTGGTTGGGGCCGCGGCCTTCGCCGTATCCCCACGTGCCGACGCCCCATCGGAGGCCGGTGACGCCAGCGGCGCGGAACCCGGCGACCATCGCCTCGACGGCGGCGGGGTTGCCGTAGGCGAGGAGCGGGCCGGGACGGCCGCCGGCGATCATGCGGAGGGCGTAGCGGCGGCCGTACTCGGTGACGTTGGCGAGGTACTGCGCCGGCGTGCTCGAGGCATCCGCGGCGCATACCCATGAGCCGCACTCACGCGGGTAGCCGAGCTCGTCGAACGACCGGCACGAGAACGCGGCGTCGGCTTCGCCGGCGTCTCCCCCGGCGTAGGACCTCACCACGTCGCTCTCGAAGCCGCAGAGGAACGGCCGGCCCCATGCTGCCACTTGCTCCGCCGAGGGGCGTGCGGAGCCGTTGTAGCCGCAGATGAGGGCCACGGGGATCGCCGGCGGCCGCGCCCACGCGACGTCGGCGGCGAGCTCGCCGGTGCGGGCGCTCACCGGGCGTGGTTGTCGGGGGTGGCGGCCTTCGCCGCGGCGACCGTCTGCGCCGTTTCGGTGAGGCCGGCGATGTACGTGGCGGGGCTGTAGACGCCGTCCTTGCCGTTGCCTTGGGGGCCGATGCCGTTGCGGGTCATCCACGTCTGCAACCGGCCGGCGATGAGCCCGACGGTGACGACGGTGGCGGTGGCGGCCCTCACGGGCGTCTTCCACTTCTCGGGGAGGAGGTCGACGACGTCGTTGGAGAGCTCGACAAGGGCGGCCGCGATGACGACGACGGCGGTGACGAGCCAGCCGACGATCTTGGCGGGCTCACGGGCCCAGAGCGGGAGGAGCGCGGGGTCGGTCACGGTGCCGCCTTTCGCGGGTAGGCGCGCTCGAGGTACTCGGAGCGCGTGAGGGTGCCCTCGTGGGGCTCGAGGAGCTGCTCGCCGAGCTCGAGGGCGCGGCGTGGGTGGCGCTCGGGCTCGGGGACCGGGAGCGCCTCCTCGGAGAGGCGCGCGGGGTCGGCCGAGAGGAGCCTCACTCCTTGGCGACCTGCGCGACGGTTTCGGCGAGGGTGGCCTTGGTCTCCTCGTGGGCGGCGTGGGCGGCCTCGAGCTCGGCGGTGCGGGCGTCGAGCATCGACGAGAGGGTGCGGGCCTGGTTCTCGAGCTCCGCGATGGTGTCGCGCTGCGCGTCTTCGGCGGCCTGGACGGCGTCGCCGAGAAGCGCCTTGATGCCGGCGTAGAGCTGCGCGACGGTCGCCCATTCGATGTCGAGCTCGTGGTAGGCGACCTCGGAGGACAGCACGAAACGGAGCTTCGGGCCGTCGACGACGGCGACGGAGGTGGAACGACCGAGGTAGGCGGGGAGCGCGAGGGGCGCGCCCTCGTCGACCTTGGCTTGGAGCGCGGTGAGGACCGGGTCGACGTCGGGCACGGGTGAGCTCCTAGCTAGAAGGCCCTGATTATCGGATTGAGGGCGTAGTAGGGGTTGAGGATCGAGAACGACGAGCCGGAGCCGGCGGCCTGGTTGGTCGCGGTGGTGTTCTGATTCGTCGCGGTGGCGGCCTGGTTCGTCGCGGTGGCGTTCGCGGTGGAACCCGCCGCGGCCGGGTAGGCGAACGTGCCGATCTGCACCGTCGTCGAGCCGCCCGCACCGTTACCGAGCTGCTGGCCGTGGGAGTGGGCGTTTTGGGTGTGGTTGTGACTGTTCTGGGTGTGGGTGTGCGCGTCTTGGGTGTGGTTGTGGGAGAGGAGCGCGGTGGACGTCGCGCTACCGCCGGTCGCGGCGAGCGCGTAGAGGTTGCCGGCGCCGATGATGAGCCGGTCTCGGAGGTCGGGGGTGTTCGCGCCACACAACGCGATGAGGCCGGTGTAGGCGCTGGTGATGGCGCCGCCGTTCGCGAAGACGTAGCCCGACGGTGCGGTCGTCGCGCGGGTCCATTCGACTTTCCCGGTGAGGCCGGAGCCGGCGGGGTTCGCGACGATGGCAAAGACGAAGACGGTCGCGGCGTTCTCGACGACGAGGACGGCGTCGCCAACGGCGGGAGCGAGGTCGGCGGCGTAGGGGACGCCGGCGACGGTGGAAAGATTCGGCCATTGCACGGTAACGGTGCCGGTGGTGGGCGAGACGGCGGTGAGGGAGCCCTTGACGATGTGGAGCGCCGCGTTGGGGTCGGTGGCGTCGACGCGAAGGTCGATGAACTCGGCGTCGCCGGTGAGGTCGGTCTCACCCATTGCGGACCCTACAGACGGCGCTCATGGCGCTCTCAACGTCGAGAGGCACCTCGAGGGAGGAGAGGACGTAACGGTCGTCGATGCCGAGGCGTGCGCGGGTGACGAGGACGACGTCGAGCGGGTCGAGCGCCGGGTTGACGACGATGCCGAAGTTGAGCTTTTGGAAGACGCCCGAGAGGGCTTGGAGCTCGCCGTCGGCGCGTGTCTGCGCCGCCGCGGTCGACGTGATTTTCGGGTCGCTCACCGGCTTCGGCCGCTTGCCGTACTTGCCGAGGTAGTAGGTCTCGCTCGAGGGGTCGTCGTCCCATGCTTCGGCGTAGTAGCCGGCGCTGTTGTCGGGCGGCTGGCCGTAGACGGTGACGCCGTTGTAGCCGCCGTCGGCGGAGAGCTCGGAGTCGATGCTGACGAGGTTGACGCCCTCGGCGACGGTGTCGGCGATGTCTTGGGTGAGCGGGTCGGGGAACCCGCGGAGGACCGGGTTGCCGAGCCGGTCGAAGTTGAAGATGAGCCCGACGCCCGCCGCGAGGTCAACGGCATCTTTGCCGGGGTCGTTGGAGCCGGAGCCACCGAAGACGAGCGCCGGCGTGACGCCCGTGGTGGTGACGAACGACGGCGTCATCGTCGCATAGATGTCGGCGGGGAAACGGTCGGCGATGAGCGCGAGGAGCGCGGTGGCGACGTTGGTGCCCGCCGCGACCGAGTAGACGGTCGACCATGCGTAGAAGCTGAGGGCCTTGGCGCGGTCGTAGAAGTCGACGTCGATGCTGTAGCCGCTCGAGCTCTCCGAAACGCGAGTGACGAGCATGGGGCCCGTGCACAAGGGCACGTATTCGGGGGTGCCGTCGACGACGACGCCGCGCCAGAGGCGGAGCTCATTGCCCGACGGGCGGAGCTCGTCGGTGGGGAGGAGCGGGAGGAGGTCGCCGTCGCGGTCCGCGATGGTGACCGAGCCGTGAGCGAGAACGTCGGCGGTGCTGTCGAGGGTTACGGAGCCGCCGGCGATGCCGACGCCGGCCTCGTCTTCGCGGTTCTCGATGGTGCGAATGACGGCGCCGTTGGCGAGGACGTCGAGCTTGAAGCACGCCGTATGGGAGGCGTTGACGAGCGCGGCGAATCCGTCGGAAACGTCGTACATGGCTACGCCACCGGCGCGGCGACCGTCACGTAGGGGAGCGTGAGGAGGCGGCCGGGATCGGTGGAGATTTCGGGGACCTCGCGCGCCTCGTCGACGTCGCCGACCTCTACCCACCGGGAGCCTCCGTCTTCGGAGCCGGGGCCTTGGAGAAGGTAGGTGTTCGTGTTTTGGAGGAAGGCGAGGAGGTCGTCGCGGTCGGCGAGGGTGGAGGTGCGCGCGACGAGGGTGGCTTCGTTGGCCTTGCGGCGGTCCTTGACGACGACGGGATATTCCGCGTCGAGGACGTCGAAGACGCCGCGGGTGATGCGGTACTTTTTGCCGTCGTCGCTCACCGGGTCGAGCGTGATTTGGGTGCCCTCGACGACGTCGACGAGGCGCCAGTCGTCGAGGTCGAGCGTCGAGGTTTGCGAGCCGGCCGACGTGGCGCCCGTCGTCGTCGCCGACGATTGGACGTAGTACGCCGAGGCGCGATAGCGGGCCTCGGTGCCGGGCACCCACGAGAAGTCGTAGAGCGTGTCGGCGAGCTGGTTGGTGCCGGAGACGATGGCCGCACCGCGAAAGACGGTGCCGTAGATGGTGCCGCCGTCGTCGGAACGCTCGACGAGGTAGTAGAGGGTGCCGGTGGCGCCCGTGCCGACGAGGCCGCCGCGATACCAAGCGGCGGGCGCGTTGCCGGCGCTCTCTTGGATGGCGAGGTGGTCGCAGTAGAAGAGCTCGGCGGCGCCGGCGCATCCGACGATGTAGACGTCGAGCTCCGCGTAGACGGCGCCGGTGGGGGCGGTGACGTCCGCGGTGGCCTCGGTGAATCCCGCGCTAGTGGCGTTCACGGTGCTCGAGTAGGACGCGGAGCCGATGATGGTGCCGCCGGAGTCGTACCACCGGACGCCGACCTTCGCCGAGCGGGTCGTCGCGCCAGCGCGGAACGATGCGCGGAGCCGGTAGTCGCGCGTGGCGACGACGACGTAGCCGCTCGTGCCGGTGGCGGTGCGGGCTTCCATATCGCCGGCGGCGCTCGAGGAGAGTCGGAGCGAGCCGGTGCCGGGCGTGATGGCCTGGGTGGTCGATTGCGCGACGGTGCAGTTGGTCCGCGCGGCCCACGTGCCGGTGCTCGCCGCGGTCTCGAGGTTGGCGTCCTGCTCGGTGAGGAGGTTGTCGTGGCCTTGGACGACGAGCGCGACGCGGTTGTTGGCCTGGTCGGGGGTGACAGTGAGCGTGACCGGCGCGGGCGGGTCTACGGCGACCGTGAACGCGGACGAGACCGCCCAGCCGTTTCCGGTGCCGCCGATGCTCGGCTGATAGGAGGCCGTGGGAGAGGCGGCGACGCGGACGTAGGCCTTGTAGGTGGCATTCGAGACGAGGTAGCCGGCGGGGATGACCTGGGACGTCGCCGAGGAGTAGGCGGTGACCGAGTAGGCGGCGGTGCTGGTGTCGGGCGAGAAGCCGCCGGCGCCGTAGGTGGCGGAGTCGAAGAGCTTGATTTCGTAACGGGTTTGGGGGCCGGAGTCGGTGCCGGCGGTGAAGGTCCACGAGACGGTCGGCGTCGACGAGGTGTAGTTGACGACGGTGACCGCGGTGACGGTGGGGACCTCGGCGTAGAGGACGTCGATGTACGCCTCGTAGACGCGGAGGTTCGTGCCGCCGTTTCCGATGACGGCGCGCACGCCGTCGACGTCGGTTTGCGACCATGCGCCCGACGTCGTGCCGGGCGGGTTGAGAAGCGTGGAGATTGAATAGGTCGTGATCGTCGACGTCGGCACCACGGTCGGGGTCACGGTGCTCGCGTAGCTCGCCGCGGGCACCATGTAGGCGGCGACGTTCGCCGAGCCTGTGGACTGACCGGCGCGGATTCGTAGCGTGACCGATTTGACGACGGAACCGGAGGGGAGCGTCGTGGTCCCGAAGGTGACTACCGGAGAGAAGCCGCCGCCGTAGATGTAGCTCGAGTCGCTGTTGTCGCTGAGAAGGTTGTAGACCGTCGCGCCGCTCGAGCGGGACCAACCGCCGACCGTGGAGTCGCCGTCGGGGCGTAGGGTCGCGGTACCCATTCCTAGCGCCTCCGGGTGCTGGCACGCTTGACGAGCGCGCGGTTGCGTTCGGTGATGGTCGGGTTGACGATGCGCCGCGCGATGACCTCGCCGTCGAGGGTGAGCTCCACGTGGATCATGCTCGGCGCGGCGGTCGCGGGTTGGGTGGCGAGACCTTGGGAGAGCGAGCTCGGCAGTACCGCGGCGCCGGCGGGGAGGAGCACGGCCTCGGGGCCCTGCTCGCCGACCCATGCCATGCCGGCGCTCTTGATGAGGCCGCCGACGGCGAGGTGCGGGAGCAAGGATATCGTGCCGCCACCGATGTCGACGCTCGTTCCTGGGATGTGCACCTTCGGGAGGTCGAACGTCGCCAGGTCTGCGGCGGCATTCCACGCCGCCTTGATCCCCTCCCAGAGGCCTCCGATCAAACTCTTACCGGCGTCGACGAGACGGCCGCTCAGGTCGCCAACCGCCTCGACGATCTTGCCCGGTAGGCCCGTGACCCAGGAAAGGACGTCGCCGACCTTGTTCTCGAAGCCTTGGATGAGACCGACGAGGAAGTCGACGCCCTTGGGGAGGAGCTTGTCGGTGACGTCGCCGAGCCAGTCGAGGACCTTGCCGGGGAGGTCTTGGACCCACGTCGCGAGCTCGACGGCTTTCTCGATGAGGCCGCCGATGAGGCCGGCGATGAAGTCGATGCCCTTGGGGATGAGCGTTCCGGCCGTGTCTGCAATCCAGGTCAGGACGTTGAGCGGCAGGTTCGCGAACCACGTCGCGACCTCGGGGGCCTTCTGCACGATGCCGGCGAGGAGCCCGGCGAGAAGGTCGAGGCCCTTGCTGAGGAGCCAGAGACCCGCGTCCGCGAAGAAGGCGAGGATCTTGCCGGGGAGCTCGAGGAAGAAGTTGGCGATGTCAGGGAGCGCGTTGACGAGGCCGGTGACGAGGCCCTTGATGAGGTCGCCGGCCTTGTCGAGGAGGAACGAGCCGACCTTGGCGATGAAGCCGAGGATGATGCCGGGCACGCCCTCGAGCACGCCCTTGATGATGTTGACGAAGTCGTCCCAGAGCTGACCCCACCGGCCGTGGACGAGGTCGTCGAAGAAGTCGAAGACGCCCTTGAGGACGTCGAACGCGCTCTTCACCACGCGGACGATGATGTTGAAGGCGCCCTTGATGGCCTCGCCGAAGGCCGCGAAGACGCCGCTCTTCTCGCCCCACTTGAGGAAGGCTTGTATCTCCTTGGCGGCGTCATGCGCCAGGGGGACGAGGTCCTTGAGGCCCTGGGAGACGAGCTCGAAGATGGGCTTGCCGAGCTCGGCGCCGATGAGCTTGGCGTTGTTGCCGAGCGTCTTGAACGATTCGCCGGCGTCGTCGGTTTTCTTGGCGGTGGCGATGATGCCGTCGCCACTCGTCGCGAACGTCTTGGAGAGGTCCTCGAGGGAGAGCTTGCCGGACACCGCGGCGTCGACGAGTCCGACGCCCCTCGCGCCGAAGGTTTGCACCGCGAGGTTGCGGGCGCCGGCGATGTCGCCGGCCTTGACGAGGCCGTCCATCTGGCCGATGACGTCTTTGAGCGCCGCGGCCGGCTCTTTGCCGTCCTTCGCGAACCCGATGAAGGCCTTACGGAGGCCCGGCATGATGCCGCTGGAATCCACGCCGGCCCGGTTGAGCTCGGCGAGGAGGCCCGCCGTCGTCGACGCGTTGAACCCGAACTGGCGCGCGGTGGGGCCCGCGGTGTTGAGCGTGCTGATGAGCTCAGCGAGCGGGACGCCGGTCGCCTGCGATGTGCGGAAGAGCCCGTCGAGCGCCTTGCCGGAGTCCTTCGCGGGGACGTTGAAGCCGGCGAGCGCGAGGGTGAGGTCCTTGACGTTGATCGGGGAGTCTTTGGTGGTTCGGTTGAAGTCGAGGACCTGAGTGGTGAGGCCCTCGAGCGCGGGGCCGGTGAGGCCGGTGCGCTGGTAGACCTCGGCGAGCGTCGCCGAGATGTCAGAGAACGACGACGGCGTGTTCGCGGCAACGTTCTTGAAGCTGTCGCCGAGGCCGTCGAGGACCTTGCCGGTGGCGCCGGTCGA
>ERZ869921.722-NODE-722-length-16873-cov-4.418599_pt1 | contig 16873 bp, 16 predicted proteins | sample MGYA00579310_ERZ869921 | MGnify/ENA primary metagenome ERZ869921 (study PRJEB32216, sample SAMN09231816) | wastewater metagenome | place: USA: Maryland | collected 2016-06-21 | study: EMG produced TPA metagenomics assembly of the PRJNA472060 data set (Reclaimed...
ACCGTTATTCTAATTACATTGTCTGTTTGTGAAGCACCCCAATCATTGCCCGAAACATATTCGGATAGATTGGGTGTTACAAGATTAGAGTAAGCACTATAAGCAGCCTCTAAATTATTTATATAAATCGGTGTTGACCTAAATCTAAAGACTTTGTTGCTCAAGGAATTTCCCGCAACCGTTAAATCTGTGTCGTAAACACAAATCGGCCCTTCTTGAAAAGGCCATTTTATAAATTGTACGTCTTGTAGTGTTAGTGGAGATTGATAGTCCCCTGCTGCCAATCTATCTAAATCAACTAAGAAAGGTTCGTTATACTGCATTACACCCGCAGGACTATACGGTGGCTCTGTCCAATATCCATCAACCCAACTACACAAGGCATTAATACCTATAACTATATGGTTTAATTTATTAGCTCTTTGAAAGTTCCAAATCGGATCTGCATTTAATAAAGTATGGGTTTCAGCATCTACGTCATAACTCCAAATCTCATGGATTAGACTTGGCTTCCAAACCATGTAAATCACTTTTCTTTTCTCATACCATTCCTTGCACCCAACGATAACATCTCCATTGATTAAAGTAGGGTTATTGACTTCCTCTGTTCCATCTGAGGTAACGATCATAAATCCATTACCTACTGATTCCCCGTAGCGACAATACCAAAGTTCACGGTACTGCTGTGGCGGCAAACTTCTGTCGTCATCGTCACTATTTGCACCCGCGCTTAATATCCGCTCGTCTCTATACATAAATCAATGTTATCTTCTATTCATAACGTCCATAATATCATCCATCGAAGGACATTTTACCGTTCTATTGGCCTCACTCATGGTTTCGTAATAAGCCTGTTCATACATAGCCGCAAGCCTTAAATACTTACTGAACTCATTTTTATTCATGTCAGCAGCACCACTTGTTTTTTGAAGGTAATATCTCCAAAGCAAATAGTTTTTAAGTGGCTGAACATACCCCGCATGAACAATTGTATCAGGGTAATTTGCAGGACTTCCGAGCCATTCCATGAATAATATTCCCTGTTCAGGTGGTTGATTAAAAACAACCATTCCATCTTGAACCCTGTAATAATTTAGGTTGTAAGGAAGACTTGATCTAAATGGAGCGTAACTAAAAGGATAGTTGCCTGAATTAAATCCCGAACCATCAGCGTTATTGCTATCGTTCAATTCAGGGTCTCCGTTCTCAAAAAAATCAGGATCACAACTAAATTCAACGCTTTGAGGCATTGCGAGGCTAGGATCAACTGTCAATGAAAACTGTCTGTTACCGAACCTTAATCCAAGTTTTGTAAAGCGGTAAACATTGGTAGGTAATTGATAGCTGAGTTGCATAGGATTTGTTTTGTAAATCCGAGTGCTAATCCTTCCGTAATTATCGTGCGGTGATACGTCCTGCATCCATTGTAAACCCTGCTGTTCCATCCAAGCCAATTCTAAAGCAGGGGCGGCCATTGTAATGTCAAAAAGTGCGCTTCTAGCACACATTGTTATGGTCTTTCCTGTTACGAAAAGTCGAGGATTTATGTTGTGGTTTCCACTCATGGTTTAGCGTCTATCCTGCCATCGTTAATCATTTCTTGCGGTCTGTTATCTCTGCTTGAACGAACAAAATCAATTACACTCTTAATCAAAAATGCTTCCGATCCCGACATAATTAATTCATCGTCATCATTCATCAAATAGATATTCGGAATGTAAGCAGTCTTTATGTCTCCATTTGGTTTAGAACTTAATTCAAGTAGTGAACTTGTTTTGAGCGTAGCATTGAAGTTTGTTTCCCCGCCTCGAAGCACATCAATTATGTTACCCATTGCAAGGGTTCTGAGCATAAATTGACTCTGAGAATCTTTGATATAGGCAAAGCTATACGCTCCCGATAAAGGTAAGGGGTCGATATTAACTATCCAACCCCCCGTGCTTTCTATTGGCGTAAAAACATATTCTCTTGCCATCGCATTGCGGGTCACAAAATCTGTCATACAAATCTTGTCTAAGACAACACCCATTACCCTTGATATTTCGGGAATACTAAACTCCTGAAATAAGTCGGCTGTTATCTTCCCTCCTGCGAGTTCAATCTGAATTAAATTTATGCAGTCTATCTTCGTCATCTAAACAGGCATAAATCAAATTAGTCTATCGGATATGTGTTTGTAATGTAGCCCGTTGAACTAAATTCATCGTCAGCAATTTCAAAATCAGATACATCAAGAACCGAAAGCCCTGTTACTACAATCGTGTTTTGATTAGTAACTTCAACAACGGTGGCTTCGGGAAGATAACTTCCGTTAATTGCGTTTTGAATCTTGATTTTATCACCCAAATAAACAGGTGGTGCATACTGATTTCCTAGAGTTAGGGTTGCGTTTGCATCTCCTGATACTCTACCTACTGACTCAATGATTAGTGTGACTGTGTTTGTTGCCATAGCTTTAAAGTGGTATTAATTGTTATTGTGGTTGTGATCCAATACTAATGGATGCTTTTTGGTAAATCGTATTTGCAATTGTGGGTAAAACATCAGCTCCCCACTCTGTATTAACTGTTAAACTAGGTGATCCTTGTGGTTGGACACTTGAATTTACGTGTACTTGACCCGCAGGTAAAAATACGGGTTCTCCGCCTATAATATCGTAATCGTAATAAATTTCAATAGGGTATCTAATATAGGTCAAACTAAGTGTTCCGATGTTTGGAACTATTCTCATTTGACCGCTTTCGATAACCATGTAAGGCGGGACTTCCTTTGTATTAACAAGTGGGTTCAGCATTGGCATATTCATAAATCCACCGAATGTTGCCTGATCTAAAAATACTACTTGTTTGTACTTTGCCTTTGCGTTACACCCATCATTTAAGTACTGAATATAGTTTCCTCTTGCGTGATAAACACAGTCAGCAGGAAAGTCAGCCTTACCATAACTATCTAAATAAATTGGAGGGTTTACATTATCTCCTGCCGTCTTTACAAACGGAATTAATTTAGAAGTCATTTCCCTATTTTCTTCAAAGGTTTTAACCATTGAATCAATCAACTCCACCTGTACTTCATTAAATATCTGCGAAAACTCTTGTGGGCTTATGTATTTCCCAAGCAAGTCTTTCCCAAGCATATAATTTACATAGCCTAGAACATCGTTGATATTTAAGAAAGTGTAGTCCATTATACCGTTGTGAACGCTGTTATTTTAAATCGAGTCAATACTATTTCATCTTCATTTCCACCTTCATTTACCGTGAAATTTAAAGTCAAATCTTCTGTCAAATCCCAAAGTGCAGGGCCAACATTTAAATCTAGGAAGCTATCAAGTGAACCAACAGAAGGAGTGTCGTTATCGAATTGAAAACTTTCTCCCGCCACAAGGCATTGTGTAACGTTTGCAACCGTAAATGTTGATAGAATGATAAGGTGTCTTGTCGTTGTAACATCACCTACATAATTACCGCCTTCATAAAGAACTGAATCATCTGCATCATTCAATATGCTGAGTTTAGTTCCTGCGCCCGATCCCGTTGTTGTTCCCGTAGTAATCTCTATTTCAATGAATTTCTTAGAGTAACCATTTGGCTCTGCATCGAAATATGATTTAGGAATTACAATGGCAGAAACATCAGAAAATGGCCTGTAATAAGTTAATGGAGCAGCATAATCACCTGCACCTGTTTCAGTAGCAATTGGTATCGCTGATTTGAAAAGGACTTGTGGCAATCCTGCGTAGTTCGCCTCTAATTGCGTAATGATATTATAAACATCAGGTGGTACGTTGAGTATTCTTCTAAATCCTTCATCTCCACATCCGCAGTCACATCCAAGTCCACTTGCGTCTAATTCGGCTTCAATTTTAATAAGTGAGGCGCGATAACCTTCCATATCTGAACATGACTTATAAATCAAAGCCTGATTCGTATAAGTCAATACATTTAACAAGAACTTTTCATATACAGATTGACCTGTTAATTTCATATCGGAATAAACCGCAGCACGAAGTTTATTTATGCACTTCGTAAATCTGCAAAGCGAACTCTGACAACTAACATCTCTATCTACGGTGGCAGTAAGATCATAATTTACTACAAGTCCATCACTTTGAGTATATGTGACTTCACTTGCAAGCATCACAGTCCACGATCCCTCGTAAAGTTGTGTTGCTGTTCCTGTAAGTGGTGAAGTTCCTGTAAACACAGAATTTTGTGCGTTATAGGTTTCTTTCGCCCATGCAGGAGGAATTAATTTAAGTTCTGTGGCAACAATGGTTTGTGTCCCGTAATCCGTGGCATCAGTTCCCGTAAAAGTTCCTGTCACCGTTGAGTCACAGTCATACATTGTTTCTATACAAGCCGTTTTTTTAACGCATCCCTTGTAAGAGTGACTTAGTGTTCCCGAAGCATGAGTTAAATCAATTGCCCATGAATCATAACTTTCAACAGGGATAGCCGCATTTGCTGTAATCGCAACATTTGGATCTTCGTCTGTAAATCCTAAAACTACAATATCTTCTGTTCCCGAAGGCCCAAAGTTCAATGTAATCGTATCGCCTACGTTCAAGAAGTAGTAAAGCCAATTATCACCATCAGTAGTTACAACAGGCGTTACAACGGAACTTAATTGTCCCGTGCTTACTTCGATATGAAGCGATACGTTTCCTGTCCAAGAACCATTTACAATCTCGTCATTGCTATCAACAGGTAAATCAAACCATGCCGAAACATTACTAACGGCATGGTTGATTAATGGGTTCTGAACTGTATTTCGTTGGATATTAATAATCTGATTAAAGAATACCGTACCAAGTATTAAAGCACCTGTACCACCAACGGTAGTGACATCCAATCCGTAAAGGGCTAGATAATCTGTGCTATCAACGACCCTGTACTTTGTTGTGGGTTCGTCAAATTCTAAATGAACGGTACTCTGAATAATCATGGCTTACCAACGTTTTTTAAGTTTGTCAAATAATTCTGTGTTGTTACTCAAATACTCCACTAAAACAAGTCTTTGATCTTGTGCGGTGTCAATGAATTTAACAGCAAGTGGCGTTTTCAAAAACTTATCTTCTGCATTGAAATCATCTTTTGCAGGTTTCTGATACCATCCTTTTTTAGTAAATTCCTCGTTTGGTTCTGATACCAAAAGAAGTTTACCATCCTCAATCCATTTTTGAACGAGTTCAGGAACACTTGTTAAATCACCTTCATCACCTTTTGGATCTTGAATAGGGATGTAAGAACTAACTTGTTCTGTTTTAGAACTTGATTTAAGTTGCTCGTAAGCCTCTCTTTGCTGATCGGTTGCCTTACCCAAATACTCAAATAAAGTATTGAAATTAGCATCGTCATTGTCTTGAACAGGCTGGAACAATCCTTTTAGTATTCTGCTGATATTCGCAGATCCGAGTTCATTAAGTTCAGCAATGTTTTTAGCATCCGTAATACGTTTGTTCTTAACATCAAGTTGATGTGCTTCGGGGATAAAGAATCTAAATTTCTCGCCACCTGTTTTATCTAATGGACACTCATTGTTATCAAAAAGTGGACAGTAGAAGTATAGGAAGTAAAGAAATTCTTTGTCTTTCTCAGGAAACAAGGTTGTTAAATGACCAATAGGAATTGTGTTGTCTGAATCCTGCTTAAACTCAAACTTAATACCTAAATTGTCTTTTGGAGTAGGCATTGTGGTTGAAAAAGACCAAAGACTCTCAACGTATTCATCATTTTCGTTTTTGTCAGCGACTCTATATTGCAATTGAACATACTCCTTTGATTGAGGCTGCTTATAGGTTTGCATATTGTCTCTGTTGGGGTCAATTACTGAACTACCCATAGATTTCAAAACAGGGTAAAACAACTCATCTTTTAAATGAATTGTAATGGCAGTAGGGTTACTAGCCCTAAAGAACGATGGAAATACTTGTTTCAAACGATCAAGTTTATCCTTTTGCATTTCTACTTTTTTATAATCCTTTGTAATCATGGGGTTTTTGTTGGTTAATAAAAATATGTATCAAATATAGAATATCGGGGCTTACATAATTGATTTATATAAGCCCCTTTATTCATCTTTTGTTTAGAATATACGTCCGAATGAGTTCATCATCACAAAACGGTATCCGAAGTCAGTAAGCATATCACAAACGTATTGGTCTACACCATCATTCGCTCCATTGCTCTGCAAACCTCTTGTACGCATAAGCATCCAACGATCATCGTATTGACCTCTGTTCATTACTGTTACGAAGTCTGAATTAATCGTCTTACCACCATCAACAGTAACGTTTGCCTTACCCATTGGTAAGAAGTACATCAAATTTTGGAAACTTGAAGTAGAGTTTACGTTGAATGTTGTTGGGTTATTCAATAAATTCAACTCTTTAACAGCGAAATTGACGTTGTTGATTGAGATAGCCGCAAAGTTGTAAACCGCACGAAGATTCTCTGTTTTGGTTTCATTACCAAAGAACATATTTGTGAAAATCTTATCCAATACAGGATTAAGCGAGTTTGCTTGTTGAGCCAAGAAAATATCATTCCACTCAATCATACGCTTGTTCGGCATCCAAATCTGATAGAACTCCGTAGCGGCTTGTTCTTTGATTCGTGAAGTCGCGGTAAGAATGTTAGCCTCTGTAATGGCGGCAGAACCAATGTTTAAGTTCCATCCTCTGTTTTGAATAGTGCGGTCAAGACCTGCTGACGTACTCAAAGATATGTTTAGGTTAGCCTGTGCAGAAGCAGTAGGATCTCCGAACATATATGCTCCAAACATATCACGAAGCATTTGAGCCTCTGAATCTTTTGTCTGAACCGTGTTCCATCCGTTGAGTGATCCCCCGTCAGCAAGGACAGCAGGTTTCAATTGAAGGTTCTTAGCAGTACCCGAAAGATTGATTGTTTGACGAGTAATCTGTGTGTACCAATTGTACGCAGTAGTGCCGCGAACAAGTTGTGCAGGTGCAGAACTACGCTCTTTCTCAGTACGTGTGATGTAAGACAAAACACGACCCGATGGAATAGCGGTGTTAAAACCTGTATTCAAAGGACGAAGTGTTACAACAGGTGGATTTGCATTACTCACCGAGTCAATTTGGAAAGTCTGCATGGTCACATAATCTTTCAAAATACGACCTACTGTTGCCGCAGAAGTTCCGTCAGGATTAACTAATGCAGCCGCAAGTGGCCCTGTTTGAATGTTCTGTGCGCCCGCTACCGTAAACAAATCTCCCGCTTGGAAATAAGTAGTAGGACGGTCAAGTTCATAGTGAACTCCCGTGATGTTACCTACCGTTTCTTTTGGTGCGCCCGCCATCATAAGTGTCATTTCTTTGATGTCAATCATATCATACGGTTGATATAATTTAGAAGCCCACAATGGCTTCACGAGGTCTAGTGTACTAATCAAGTAGCCACTATTAATATCAAATGCTGCTTGTGTCATGGTTTTTTAATTGTAAATTTTGTTTAAAATGGTTTTTTTTAAAGACCCCACATTTGATTTATCATCGCTTGTGTAGAGCTTATGGTTTCTCCGCCATCTTTACCTGCGCCTCTGTCAATTTCCCTTCTTTGTCCATTGTGTTTTTGTTTGGCAAATTCTTCTCCAAAGTGTTCTTCGGCTTTCTTCCAAATTGCTTTTTCAAAATCACCTGAATCAAGTAAGTTGGTTAAAAGATAGGTTTTAACTGTTTTGTCAAAAGCATCTTTACCTTCTTTGGTACTGACATCGAACTGATTGGCTAAATTGCGGATGATTTGATCGGGGAATAAATTAGATACGTCCTTTGGTACTTCCAAAGTAACTTCTACTCCTTCGATTGTCCTTGTGATTTTTGAATTACCGAAATTTCTGATTTCAGCTTTAATCTTATCAGCTTTTTCTGAAAGCTGTTGATTGGACAATTCCCGATTCTTTTGCAAAAGTGCGAACGGATTCTCTACCGTTCCAAATTTTTCTCGATATTTTTCTATTTTATCTAGGGATTCTTCCGAGTCCATAGCAAAAAGTCGATATTCTTTACTCTCTGTATCTTCAAAATCAACGCCCATTAATTCATATTCCTTCTGAATTTTGGCTTCAAAGTCTTCAATTGACCATTTGGATAGCATCTTGGTATTGTCGATAGCCCTTCCAACTGCCATTGCCCTAAGTGGGTTTGATTTAAGTTCTTCAAAGTCAGAAAGCACGATTTGTTCAGCAAGTTCCTCACCTCGTCTTCCCATTATTCCCGAAACCTTTTTAAACTGAATCACTTTTAGGTCACGATCTTCTGCAAAAGGACTTTCGAGTTCGTTAATAAACTCCGCCTTTTGTTTCAAAGACTTGCCTAGTTTTAGGATTTCACGGGCTTCTTCTTCTGACTCATAATCAAAGTCTTCACCTTTGAACCAACTTAGTTTTGGTTCAATTGGATCATTTGCAGGAGGATCGTTATTTGGTGGGGGATCATTAGATGGTGGATCGCCACTTGGAGGATCATTTGCAGGTGGGTCGTTTGGAGGACTATTTTTATCTTCGGGTTTACCGTAAAATGATTCAAGTCCTTTCAAAAAGGTATCTCTTACGCTTTCAATCGGATTAGTTTCACTTACCTCACTAAGAATGTGTGAAGGTATTTCGTGTACTTCACCGTTAAACTCAACTGAATTTGGATTGTCTGTACTCATTTGTTATGATCTTGGGTTTTTAATGTTTGTTCCTGTCGCTGCTTCTCCTGCTACTTCCATAGCAATTTGTTCTTTCTCACCTTCCATTTTTTGAGCAACTTCCGCACTTGGAGTTTGTTTGTCAGCCATCAACAATCTTTCTTTCTGCATGGTTTCAAGTTCAATCTTCATCTTAATTGTTTTTTGCTTGGCCGCTTCTTGTCTTTCTGCTGACTCCGCTTGAATTTTACCGTTCATCTGCATTGCTTTTTCAGATTGCGCTCTGTTCTGTTCCATTCTTTCCTCAGTTACCATAGCGGCATAAATCTGTGCTATTTCCGTTTGATCTGCATCAATCAAGTTATTGATAAACATTAAGTCAGCAGCAGTCAAGGTGACTACTCCATTTCGAGAAGATGAATCAGCAGCCTTTTGAATTGTAAGTTTCATTTCAGACTTCTGCTTGATAGTCGGAACTGATTTAAGATTAATCGCAAGTTCTTCTCTAGTAAGATCTCTGACTTCCCAAATCGCGTTCATCTTAGCAGTACCTATAATTCCTTCCCACTTCTTTCTTTGTTCGGGATCAAAACGTATGTCTAGTCTTACTTGATCGAGAATTAATTCAGCAGCGAACTTCTGTATTTCAAGCATCATTGCCTTAATAGGAAACAAGGCGTGACCCGCATTAATCACCTCTAATTCTCCAATTCCAACCGCCATATCTTGACTTTTACTTGGAGTAGCGGCTAGTATTGCGGGTATTCCCGTTACGTCAAGGACTTGATTATTGTAGTAAGCAAGCATTGATGAATAAGACTCTAGGTTGGCAGGGCCGTTTTCCATCGGGATAATAGGCTTGTCAATTGTGGTCTTACCGCCTTTTGTCGTAGTTTGACCAAACATTGCTCCGCTCTGTCTGTGAGCCGCTATTGCCTGTTGTATAAATTCTTTTTGATCTGCGGGATTTAAAGAAAGGTTTCCGATAGCCGTTAAATCAAAGAAATATCCACTTGGAGCAGCAGCCCAAAGTTCACCTCTTAGTTTAACGATACATTTCATTATGTCATCACAGATAGAAGTGCATCTATCCACCATTGACTTACCGTAGCTTCTTGACCAAAAATATGAGAGTTTACCGTTGTTATTTGGTGCTTCTTGCCACTTAATCATGTAGTTTGAACCCACGACCATCGTTCCCTCATACACCGTTGTTTTGATGTCTTTGCTGTCGTATTTATGCTTTGGTTTGTCTTCGGGAATCTCTTTTGTCTTGCCGTCTTTATCCTTGTAGAATCGGGTTTCGTCTTGGGTAATGATTTCAAATTCCAAAATAGGAATGCTTAAATCAAGCCACAACCAACGTCCCGTTGCGTCTTTTTCTTCCCACATATTTATCGGCCATATCCTTGTCTGATTGATCGGATATTGATAGGCTTCTTTTGCGACTTCAACTATTTTTTCAGGGCTGTAACCTAAATCTGCCATTCTCTTTTTGACAATGTGCATCGGTACATACTCTAAATGACCTGCGTAACTAGCACCTTTTCCGTTGGTATCGTTATTCCATTGAATCACAAACTTTGCGGGATCAATGTATCTGATTTTGGTCATATTTGATTCATGGCAGAAATAACGCTTTCCACACATAAAAGGAATACTCACGGCATCACGAAGCCACGTAATTGCTACTTGCTCAAAATTTGATTGATTAAAAACGTGCTTTATAATATCTTCAAATCCTGACTCAAATAAAAGTCTGAAATAGTTGTTTTTTAAAGCGAGCTGTACTTCCTGTTCTGTTTTTGGCTCAAAAGTATCGGGTGCTAATGTGACGCCTAATTTTTCTGCTTGTGGTTTGGCAAACGTATTTCTGTAATACTTTGTCCACGCCATTAAATTCTTTTTCTGAACGTGGGCGGGATTGAGTGCTTGGCATTGAACCTTATAAGTGCTTTCTCCAATTACAAGTGAAGTAATGGTGTCAACGATCTTAGGCATCGGGCTAACCACTTGGTAGTCCATTGGGCTAAATACTCTTTGGCCTCTTACTATATCTCCCGAACCCATTGCAACGGGATTAAATTCATCTACGCCTTGTGCGCTAATTCTTTGTTCGGGTGTTGTGTTTTTAACTGCGCCTGTGTACCAATCCATTAGGGCGTCAATCGGCTGTCTGCCGTCTGCGTAAAGTCTTAATCTATCGAAACTTTTCCAATCACTAACGGTATAAAGTGTTGCCCCTTGAATTAATTTAGAATAGATCGCCATTCCGTACTCAGAACCTATTTCCTTTTTCTTCTTTTCAGATTTAGGAAGGTTGTCGCTTGGAAATAAATTAATTCCTGTTATAGTGGGCAGTTGCATATTTTAACGTCTTGTATTGGAAGTACACCGATTGTTTTATCTCCTTCTCTGAATTGATGATACAATGATTCGTACCTATAACGAACTAAATCACCTTTTTTCACGCCCTTTTGAAAAATAGGTTTTTTCAATTCCTTATCAAAAGCGGCAACAGTAAATTCACCTACTTTGCTACCTACACCAATGACTTCACCTTCTACATCGCCTCTTTCGGGCATAAATACAAGTTGTGACTTTGGTGGGCTAATGAATATAAAATTATCAGCAGGACGCATTTAACGTATTTTTAGATATTTTTGCAAAGTTAAACAAAAATAGTGTTAAATGGCTTCAAATTCAGAATTTTCGTCTTGCAAGTATGACGTTCACTTAATGAAGCACGGTGAAAAGTGTCTCGATAGATATGCAGACCTTAGAATATTTGGGGAAGTTTTTAGTAAAAAGGATCTTCATAAAAATATAGACCCCGAATTTGTAATGAAGTTCTTAATCCTTTGTTACACACCTAGTTCACCTTTTGTAAAAGAGTTTTCGTCTGATTTAAAAACAAGAAAGACAAAGGTTTTAAATTACTTGGGGATTGAGAACAACGCTCAACTAACAAAAGAGATTCAAGACGTTGTTACGCTAAAACACGTAGGTGTATGTTCTAGGTGGATTATGTTTTTAAGGATTCAATGCAATGAAGATTGGACTTACCTTGTAAATGCTCAGGAACGATACAATAAATTACTTGAGGAGTCGGTACAAATTAGTAGAAAGAAGGATAAGACAGGAAATGATACCGATGATCTTGACGCAATGGAAGAAAAACGTAAAAACGAAATGCTTTCAGGTGTTAGGAAACAAATAAAAGAAGGTATGGATGCTTTCTTAGCGGGTGAAAAATCAAAAGTTTTAGACGAGTTCGTTAATTTCTCACTTCTTAGTGAAAGCTGTAATATAATGCCCGAACAGTATATACCGATATGGGCTGCAACCAATAGACTTCCTTATGATCTCAACGAAACAGGATTATGATGATTCAGATGTCATTATTGATGAGTCTGAATTTATTTACGAAAAGCCCGATACCCATGTTGTATTTCACGAACACGATGATAACTTAGATACGATTAAAATAGACCTTCCTAAGTTAGAAGAGTTCTTTTCAAAACACTTGGGTAGGGATATTACTTATGACGAAGCCATTACTATGATTGATGGTTACGGACTTCCTAAATCAGATCAAACCTTTCAGTATGTAAAAAATCCCGATAAAATAAAGAAGATATTCCTTAGCGTATCTAAAAGACTGAATATAACAGTCAAGGATGTCAAGGAGGAAATGATTTATGATGAAATCGAAAACAACAGGGATTATTACGCCTCAGAGATTTTATTCATTCAAAGAGAGATTTTTAGAAGATTCAATGGTTATTGGTTTTTTAACAACGGAAAGCCGACTTACATAACGGGATGGCACTACTTCTTTTTAAATTATTGGAAACTCAGTAACTCAGGAGATAACAACAACAGCGCATATTACAGAGATAAGCAGCGCAGAATGGCTTTGTTTTACCATTGGGCTTTTCACAACACAAAGAAAATCTTTAAATACAGGGTTTCGTATAGACTTGATGGAGTAGAAAATATAAAGCCTTTCAATAGTTTGAAACTAGCAAACGCTTTTAAATCAGAAATATTCGCTAAAGGTGGTTATGCGATATTAGATAGGCTCGACTACGAAAAGGACAATGACGGCCTTAGAACAATTCATGGAGTTACGCAGCCAAAGACAAGACGTGAGGGTTACACCGCCTTTACTTGTTGTATGATGTACTGCATAATTACCGAAAGGCAGCAAATGAACGCTTGGATTCAAGCACTTACCGAAGAAGATAGCCACGATAAAATATTCAAACAGAATGTTGTAGAAGCCGTTTATCAACTTCCATTTTTTTTCAGACCATTTCACAACAACGATAAATTTATTAAGCCTAGTAATGAGTATATCTTCAACTATCCGTCAAGACTTCAACTCTTAGAAATGTCGGGCGTTCTTCCTGAATCACTTGGATCAGTTATAAAGCCTTTTAGTTCGAGTTATCGAAAGATGGATGGTACTAGAGCAGGGGTTATTATTCGAGATGAGTGCGGAAAGGATAGAAACGATGGTAAAAGCCATGATATTGACTTATGGTGGAAAAACGTAGCTAAACGTACCCTTGAATTTGGTAAAAGACTTGTGGGCTTTGCTTTCATGGGTTCTACCGTAGGGGATATGTCAGGAAATGGTGGTGCTAGTTATAAAAAACTATGCGATCACTCTCACGACCGTACTAGGGATGAGAACGGAATGACTGTGACGGGGTTAATCAATTTATTCTTTCCTGCCTATGATGGTATGCAAGGGTTCATTGATAAGTTTGGGATGTCGGTAATTGATGACCCTAAATTCCCTATCATGGGGCAAGAAGGAATGATGATTACAGAGGGCGCAAAACCGTTCCTTAAAAACAAACGAGATGCCTTGCTTCAAAGTGGTGACGTACAGGGTTACATAAATGAAATCCGTGAAATGCCGTGGACGTGGGATGAGGCTTGGACTCCAAGTACAGGAGATTCGGGGATGCCTATTATTCCAATGCGTAACCGTTATTCAGAACTTATTTTTTCTCCAACTGAAACGTGGGCTAGGTATAGACTTGAGTGGATTGACGGTAAGAAGTTTGGTTCGGTTAGTATTGTTGAAGATGAATCAGGTCAATGGATATTTGTAAAAGAGTTTTTAAATAAATACCCGAAAGCACTTCATAACCGCAAGCAATGGGATTATATGAATCAAACCTTTATTCCTGCGTTATCGGTTTCGAACAAAATTTATATGGGTGTCGATCCCTTCCAATGGAACAATAAAAACGTGGAGGGTTCGGGCAAAAGATCAAAAGGAGCTGTGGGTATATTTTGGCCTTTTGACGAAAGTATAGACAGAGGAAAGGAGGGTAACGATGTGTTCACCGAAGACTTTATGGGAATATTCAACTTTAGAACAGAAGACAAGGAAAGTTTCTGCGAAGAAGTTGCTAAAGCCTGTATTTTATTAGGTATTCACGCCAATGTAGAAACAAATATTCCTGTTGTACTAGAGGAATTTCAGAAATGGAAGATTGACGGCTATATCATGTATGATTTAGATAACAACGGAATCGAAAAGGATGTCAGAGGTATAAAAGCAGATCCGATCAATAAAAACAGGATGTTCAACAACATGGAAAGTTTCTTCAAGGTAAATGCGTATAGAGTAAAACTTCCGCAGGTGCTAGATTGTTGGATGAAGATACCTAGTCCTGAATCATTAACAGACCATGACTTATGTGCTGCTACGGGATGGGGAATAGACGCTGTTAGAAAACCTATAAATACAGAAACTCAATCTTATCAAGCACCGCCTACAACAATTATAAATCAATCGTTTTAGGGTCAGCATAAGCACAAACTTCTCTATTGTTTATTGCAAATAACTCATAGTTATCAGTTTCTTTATTGGCTAATGTCAAGCAGAATCCGTATGGAAAACAAATGATGTCACCAACTTTTACTTCCGTTGCGTTTATCCGTTCTTTGGTAAGGTAAATCGGTTGTGACTTGGGTGCATGAGTAACGATTAGTTTTTCTAAATCATATTCAGAGGTATCGGCTTCCAATATTTTACCGTTTACCGCATCGAATACTTCTTTTTCCCAATCTTGACTTGGAATGTAAATCAAAGACGGTGGGCGTTTTTCTTTCTTTGGATGATAACCGCCACAATAGCCGTTTAGTCCGAATTTTTCACCTTCTCTTTCGCATAGAATTAATTCACGGTAATCGAGTAGTAAATAAATTTCATCGGTTTCTTCGATAATCATTATTTCGTGGCTATCGAGTTTGTCCATCATAAAGATTGCGTTCCAACCAAAGAAAACGGTATCTCCGATTTCAATTTCATATTCCCCACCTATTTTAAAAGCAGGAAATGGTTCGGGTTCTACAACTTTATTTAAAGGATGTTTTACAACAATTCCTTTGTGACAAGCCCCTAGTTTCCTCATGTCCATGTTGTCGGGAACTTGAAAACCTTTGATCTTGGTTTGATACAAATACTCCACCTTGACAGTTACGTGCCAAAGTGGAGCAAATGAATCAAAGTCTTGTTTAGAAACTTTCATTTATGAATTAATTTTAGTTGGCATTCCAAAAAGCATATTTGCAACAAGCTCATCAGTCATTTTTTTTGAAGACTCTATTTCTTGTTGTGTAAGCCAACTTTCATTTGGAAGTTCAGCAACTTTTCTTTTTTTCTGCTTCTTATCCATTTAGGCTTTAATCAAATTTGAGTCCTGTGCATCATAAACACCGTCAGCGATGTAAAACGAGAAGATTTTACCCGCGTTTTGAATTACGGTTTCCATTGAATCATCTGCCTTTTTGAACTTATACGCTTCTTCGTAGGCTCTTACTCTTTGGTTGCGGATGAAATTTACTTCTCCTTCAACCATTTGTACTTTAAATTCTTCTTTTTGTTTTTGAATCAAATCAGTTCTTTTCTCATAAACCTTCTGCAATTCATTCATCGCATGGGGATTTCTCATTGTCTTTTCGTTCATTTTTAATCGGTATTTATTGGGGTTAAAATTAATTTACTTTCAAAAAAATCTAGGTATTTTACAAATTTAATGTGCCTAGCCTTATTCATTCTTTTCATATACACCATATCTCCTATGTCGTCAATCCTTTTAAACATTGACTTTTCAATGGTTTCTATGCCTTGTAAAGATTCTAAAAAATTCACTTTGAAGTTCGGTATTCTAAGATCAAGTAATCTAATATAAAGTTCGTACATCTGAATTGTAGACAATGCCTTTTCTCTATAAACTTTCGAAACCTTACTTTTCCTAAGTAACTGATTCTCGTTTTTGTGAAGTTCTATCGCTCTATCAATGCAAGAATCAACTCCAAATACTTCATCCATTGTTATGTCTGAACAACACATGATAATTCGTTTATAGGGCTTCTTATGCTTTATCCCTATCCAATTCACAAGTTGATTTAGGTCGTAGTTGTATTCAAGTGATCTACGAAGCAATTCTATTGCCCTGCTATAAATCAATTTTTTATCTGTGAAGTCTTTTGTCATTGATATTTCGGCAAATCTACTATATCAGAATAAAAAATATTTCACAAAAAATGCAAAAATGTTGTCGGGGATGAAATGTTTGTTGTAGATTTGCTTCGATTATACAAACGGTATATGTAAAAGTATTGATCGTACACTTATTGATGCGGATCGGCATGAGTAAGTGGAGGAAGGGTTAAAAGACTTCTTCCGAAACGATAACAATTAAGCCACAGTCCGATCCCTGTGGCTTTTTTGTTGCCCAAAAGTCTGCATCCTCTGAGCACTTAGGACTGATTTAAAGCAACAAATAAAGCATCTCAAAACAACCCGTTTAAATACGGTAAAGCGGTCGGATTAACAGCAGCGCATGAGAGCATAACCTAAAACTGTGGGATTGACAAAATTTAGGCGGGTTGACAAGGAATATACCCGAAGTCAAGGATAGGCAGATAAAGTCCAAAAGATGGTTCCAAATTGATTGTTCTGCATACAATCATGCAAAACTCCGAAGTCTCAGCTTTATACTGAAGATAATTTAGAGTAGCGCAGTCCTGACCTTTGCTTTTACGGGCAGAGGATAGGAAGGACTGTGCTTTTACAACCGAGAACTCGCATTACCTGAAGCATTAGTTAGTAGGTTAATCACAAAAAAAAACAAAACCAATGTTCAAAACAAAAATCACAGGAAAAGTTTGTTCAGCAGCAG
>ERZ869921.723-NODE-723-length-16869-cov-8.175925_pt1 | contig 16869 bp, 18 predicted proteins | sample MGYA00579310_ERZ869921 | MGnify/ENA primary metagenome ERZ869921 (study PRJEB32216, sample SAMN09231816) | wastewater metagenome | place: USA: Maryland | collected 2016-06-21 | study: EMG produced TPA metagenomics assembly of the PRJNA472060 data set (Reclaimed...
ACCTTCGCGCCGATGACGAAGACCGTCGACGACGTCGTGGGCGCCATCCACGAGGCCGACCACGCCGACCTGTCGAACTACTTCGAAGCCGTGATCTACCGCGCCAAGGAGCTGCAGCCATGAAGATCGTTATCAACTCTTGCTTCGGGGGCTTCAGTCTGAGCGAGGCCGGGATACGCAAATACGCGGAGCTCAAAGGGCTCGCCCTCTACCCCGATAAGGACCGGTACGGTTTCACCTGCTACTGGACTTTGCCTCCGGAACAGCGCCCTCCTGACCTGTCAGCAGTTTGGTCGGAGCTCTCGCTGGAGGTCCGACACGAGAACAACCGTTTGACCAAAGCGGCTCGCATCTACGATCGCGACATTGAGCGGAACGATCCCTTGCTTGTCGAGGTAGTGGAGCTCTTGGGGAGCGAAGTCGCCAGCGGTGGCTGCGCTAATCTGACGGTCGTCGACGTCCCTGACGACGCCGACTGGGAGATCGCAGAGTATGACGGCAACGAGCACGTCGCCGAGAAGCACAGGACGTGGTTCTCGTGAGTGACGATCCCGTCAACCACCCGCCGCACTATACATCGCACCCCAGCGGCATCGAGTGCATTGATTTTTAACCTCTTGAGCCTATATATGGTCTACAGCTTCGGCTGCTAGGCCTACCGGCTTTTTGGAATTACACCGCAAGGTGCTAGGGGAGATCCTCACTAGAGGGTCTCCCCTTTCCTCATCCAAGTCCCAAGACCTCGAGAAAGCCGCGTGGTACGTCGCCCGCGAGATCACCAAACGCAAAGCCAAGGAGACCGTGGCGCCCGTCGCTCTGGCTGCGTGGGAGGAGAACCAGTGATGCCTTGGCCTCAATACATACTCGGCACTGCGCTTGGGTGTCTCATCGTGCTGGTAGTCCTCCACTTCATCAGTAAGAGGCACCTGCTGTAATTAGGTGGTTGACAAGCAGGCACTTACCCTTTATATGGAGGGCTCACACCGAGGAGACACGACGTGGTATTTCAACCTTCAATTCAACAGCAGGCCATTTTCGACGCAGTCAGCGACCGCAACGGCGGGAGCCTGATCATCGAAGCCGTCGCAGGCGCGGGTAAGACCACGACCCTCGTCAAGGCTCTGGAACTCATGAGCGGTAACATCTTTCTCGGCGCGTACAATTCGAAGATGGCCAAGGAGCTGAAGGAGCGCACTGGCCACCTCGCGAACGTCCGCGCCGGGACCTTCCACTCCGCAGGCTTCAACGCCCTGCGCTACGCCTACAAGGATCGCGTACGGTTGGATGACAGCGGTAAGAAGGTGATCAACATCGTTGACCGCTTCCTCGAAGACGGCACACTCCCCGCCAACCTCGCTGACATCGCCCCATTGATCGCCAAGACGGTCTCGATGGCCAAACAGCGCGGCCTCGGCGCCCTGACCGACATCCGCGACATGGATGCGTGGGAGGCCATGCTCGACCAGTTCGGCCTGACCGACGACCTGCCTGAGTGGATCGAAGTCAGCGACTATGAGATCATCAACGCATCGATCCGCGTGCTCGAGAAGTCGAATACGATCCTCAACCCGATCGACTTCGACGACATGGTCTACCTGCCGCTGGTCTTCAAGCTCCGCCTCTTCCCGCAAGACTGGGTCCTGATCGATGAGGCTCAGGACACCAATCCAACCCGCCGCGCGCTCGCCGCACGCATGCTGAAGCCCGGTGGCCGCGTGATCGCCGTTGGTGACCCCCGTCAGGCCATCTACGGCTTCACAGGCGCCGACAACGACGCCCTCGAGCAGATCGCCGAGAAGTTCAACTGCGCACGCATGCCCCTGACTGTCAGCTACCGCTGCCCGCAGGCTGTCGTCGCTCATGCCCGCAACTGGGTGAGCCACATCACTGCCGCCGACACAGCTCCTGAAGGCAGCTTCTCAACGATGAACTTCGTCGACCTGAACAACACCGTGAAGCCGGGCGACATGGTCCTCTGCCGCTTCAACAAGTATCTGGTCTCGACCTGCTTCGCGCTCATCCGTCAGGGCACCCCCGCCCGCATCGAAGGCCGTGCGATCGGCGCCGATCTCGTCGCCCTGATCCAGAAGTGGAAGATCACCTCGATCGACACTCTCGAGACCCGCATCGACGCATGGATGCTCAAGGAAGTCAAGAAGGCCCTCGACAAGGAAGACGACCAGCGGGCCGCCCGCATCGCCGATCGCGGCGAGACCGTCAAGGTCCTCATCGAGCGCGCCCGCGAGCTGAAGATGACCACGATCGCACAGCTGGCCGAGATGACGATGTCGATGTTCGACGACCGCGTGGTCGACAAGAAGAACATGGTCACGCTGTGCAGCGTCCACCGCTCCAAGGGCCTCGAGAACCCCCGCGTTTTCATCTTGGGCCGTGGCGAGCTGATGGGCCGCCAGATGCGCCGCCAGTGGCAGAGCGAGCAGGAGATCAACCTGATCTACGTCGCCGTAACCCGGGCTCAGGAAGCCCTCATCGAAGTGGTAGGTGTAGCATGACATACGCAATTCTTCAGAAGTCGACAGGGAAGTTTCTCCCTCCGTACAAGGGTCGCGCAGGAGGTACGTGGGTGGAGCCCGCATGGCCGAGTGAGGTACCGCCTCGGCTCTTCCGCCGAGAACAAGACGCCAAAGCCGCACTCGCTTGGTGGCTCGAAGGTCGGGTTACGGCTCGGTACGACGAATATGGTGAGTTCGACGGCGACCTTTCTTTCCGAAAGGTTCCCGAGCGCGATCCCGACGACATGGTCGTCGTTCAGGTCTCTATCGTCTGGAGTACCCAGCTATGACGATAGCACGACAATACCCGAGCGAGCCCTTCTGGGTGACCTGCGATGGCTGTGGCGACACCGAGGAACTCGAGGGTGACGATTTCGCCGAAGCCCTCGACGACGCCAAGACCCGTCACGGCTACACGGTCGCCCGGGTCGACGGCCAGTGGGCCCACTTCTGCCAAACCTGCGAGGCGGACGACTGATGCTCCGCCGCGACACATATCACGACTACATTACTGACGCCGAGCTAGAGGACATGTTCTGCCACCGCACCCCTTCTGAGTACCAGCTGCGACGAAAGTTCAATAGTCGTATAGAGCCGCTTAGGAGGCGATCAGGCTTTTACCAAGTCACGAACGCTATAGAGCTGCGAACCAAGGACATCCAACATATGGCTACCACCATAGAAATCCGGTTTGATAGCGCAGGGTGGACGGGGCGATGAGAGCGATCCTCCCCCTCCTTGCCCTAGCGGCCTGTTCCGCCGAACCTACGCTCGACGACTGGATACACGTCGGCGGTGATGCATTCATCCAGCGGCTCGACGTCGAAGCTGTGCGCGGAGATGCTGTACCAGAGATCACCTTCGTCCTCCGCATTGAGGAGGGCGATTTCTATCTCGTCAAAGCCCGTATCCAGTGCAAGGGTGGCAGCATGCTGATCATGCGCTCGGATCACCACAAGGGTGGCGTCCTGCTGTCCTCAGGGAAGCCCAAAAAGACCCAGTGGTACGTCATCGATAAAGGCACACCAGCCGACGACTTGAAGAAGGCCGTGTGTAATCCAACGGAGACGATATGACCGAAGCACCTCCTACCCCGCAGCAGCGGATCGAAGCGCTCGCCCAGAGGCGAGGCAAGTATCTGCATGAGGTGAAGCTGATCGATGATGAGCTTCGCGAAATCCGGGCAGAGCTGAAGACCGCCCTGAGCAAAATTCCACAGCTTGACGACGACGAGTGACACATGCTACCTGCCAAGTACCCACTTTTAAGGAGAACACAGTGAACGGTATCGCCCAAGCAGTCGACAAGGCAGGGAGCAAGCGCAGGCTCGCGGAAACCCTCCGGGTCTCGACGCAGGCGGTTCACGAGTGGGTCAAGAAGGGCTACGTCCCTCCCGCTCGCGCCCGCCAGATCGAGCAGATGTTCGAAATCCCGCGCATCTCGTTGGTCAAAGCTGAACTCGCTGAGCTCATCGAACCCACCTTCTAGCTGATCCTATCCCGGGGGAGGGGCATGTCCAACGTGACACAGATTGCGGCACATCTCATGTCGCTCAAGGCCCCGGCTGCGCTGGCGAAGATGCAGTCGTGGCTGATCTGGCGCTACGAGCCCAACCCGAACGGGAAGAAGCCGCTCAAGGTGCCCTACTATGCCGACGGCGGTAAACGTCACGGTGTGCAGGGATCGGACAAGGACAAGTCCCGCCTGACGACGTTCGAGGCGGCCAAGCGGGCCGCAGCGCAGGGCGGGTTCGATGGCGTCGGCATCGCCATGCTTGGCGATCACGACATCACGGCACTGGACTTCGACAATTGCTTCGACGGCTCGAGCGAGTTGCCGCCTGAGATCAGGGCCATCGCCGAGCGGACCTACGCAGAGGTCAGCCCGTCTGGCCACGGCATCCGCGCCTTCGTCAAGGGCTCGTACGGCAGCCAGAAGAGCCCCACGACACAGGACGACTATGGTTTCGAGACCTTCTTCGACAGCGGCTACGTCACCTTCACAGGCAACGTCCTCGCTGAGACCACCGAGGCAGGCGCCGAAGATCATGTAGCGCGTGTAAACGCTATCGTGGACCCTCTCGTCAATAAGCGCTTCGGGGGTGCCCTCACCCGCGTCTACGACCCCGACGACCCCACCGCAGTGCTGGAGAAGGCGGTCCCTCGTACCGGGCGTACGATCGAGGAGATGGAGGAAACACTCCAGCAGCTCGACCCGGACTGCAGCCGCGAGGAGTGGATCAGGGTCGGCATGGGCACCCACTACGAGACTGAGGGTGACGATACCGGCTTCCAGCTCTGGGATGAGTGGTCGTCCCGAGGCAGCAAGTACCCGGGTGAGGAGGCGCTGCAGGCCCAGTGGGACAGCTTCACGAGGCGTGATGGCGGACGCCGCGCGCCGGTCACCTTTGCAACCGTCATCCGGATGGCGAACCAGCTCAAACCGGACCTCGACATAGACCCAATCGAGGAACCCGATGAACCTCTCGCGCTTTACGCCACACCTGCCGACTTTGATGGTAAGTACCCTCTCACAGCCTTCCGCGATTACGCCGCCCGGCCAGCCCCGGCGTGGATCATCAAGGGCGTCCTCCCTCGCGCAGAACTGGGCGTCCTCTACGGCGCCTCAGGCTCGGGCAAGTCGTTCATAGCCCTTGATCTCGCTCTGGCGGTCGCACAGGGCAAGAACTGGCGGGGGCGCAAGACCAAGCAGGGTCGCGTCGTTTACATAGTCGCAGAAGGCAGCGGGGGCATGGCCTCCCGCCTCAAGGCCTATGCGGACTACAACTTCATCGAAGATGTCGACAATTTCGCCCTCCTCGCCGCCGCTCCAGATTTCCTCCAGAAGGACGACATGAAGGAGGTGGCCAAGGCCTTGAGAGCCGTCGGCGGAGCAGACCTGATCGTCGTCGACACCTTCGCGCAGGTCACCCCCGGCGCGAATGAAAATTCTGGCGAGGATATGAGCAAGGCGCTCGGAAACGCCAAGGTTCTAAACAAGGCTACAGGTGCTTTGATCCTTTTCGTTCACCACTCTGGAAAAGACCAGTCGCGAGGAGCACGCGGTTGGTCTGGCATCCGGGCGGCAGCAGACGTCGAACTGGAAGTCGTTCGGCACGAAACTGGCGCCCGGGTGCTGCGCACATCGAAGATGAAGGATGGCGTCGACAATATCGAGTGGGCCTTCACCCTCGAGCAGATGACCGTCGGCGTCGATGACGACGGAGATGCCATTACCAGCTGCGTAGCTGTCGAGTGTGATCCACCAGAGGAAGAGACCGTCGAGACCCTGATGAAGGCCGCCAAGAAGGGCTACGGGGTCAACCAGCGCATCCTACTCGAGTGGGTCGACACCCTGCCGACGGACATCACCAACATGAGGCTCGTCGAGGTCGAGGACCTGATCACGGAGCTCCTGCCCCCTCCACCGGAAGGCACCCGGGATGGCCGCCGCGCGACCATGACCCGCGTGCTCAAGCAGCTCTCGACAGGGCCGAATGCAAAATTCGATATTGTTAATGGATATGTTCATTTTCTCGCTTGACAAGTTATAGCTTTTTCGTCTACCCCCATACCCCTTAGGAGTTGGTTTATGGCTTTTGATTATGACACCCACACGGTCCTCTGTGACCACTGCAAAACCCCACAACCACCGACCCAAGAAGTCCTGAAGCAGGGCGGCCTCATTGCGATGGGCTGGCGCTGTTCCGGAGGCACACACGTCTGTCCAAATTGCAAGAAGGAGCACACCAATGATCAAAATTGAGATTACCGGCGACACCGCCGACGACGTTTTCGCGCAGCTCACCGGGCTGGTCGGGCGATCGGCCCAAAACGTAACCCTCGCCGATGTTTCGGTTGAAATCGTCGAAGACGAGAAGGAAGCTGTAACAGAGAAGGCCACCAAGAAGCCCCCAGCGAAAAAGTCGCCGGAAAAGGCCAAGGAGCCGGAGAAGAAGCCCGAGCCTGAACCCGTCACTGAGGACGAAGAGGCCGAAGAGAATACCAAGGCCGAAGACGCCGACGAAGAGCAGACCGAGGTCACATATGAGGACCTGCAGAAGGCCATGCTTCGCCTGACCAAGGCCTACAGCCTCGACCGTTCGAAGGCGGCGGGCATCCTTCAGCACTTCGGTGTCGGCCATGGCGCCGATCTGAAGAAGTCGGACTACCCGGAGGCGTTCAAGATGGCCGAAGACCTGATCGCGAAGGCACCAAAGTAATGGCTGAGCACGCCCGCTTCTCGCCCTCCTCGTTTCACCGGCTCTTCCGGTGTCACGCATCACTCCTGTTCGCGGAGAAGTTCCCGAATGAGAGTAGCAAGTACGCCGACGAGGGGACGGCGGCGCACGGTCTGTGCTCCGCCCTCGTCAGCGGCGAGCTGAGCATTGAGAAGGCAGCAGCGGGCGTCGAGGCAGGCACCCTGTTCATGCCTACGGATCGCGGCCCGTGGAAGGTCGACAAGTTCATGCTCCAGCATGCGATCGACTTCAAGCACATCGTCGAGGAGTACGCAGGCGCCGAGGGTATGGTCCTCGTCGAGCAGAAGGTCGACTTCTCTAGGTATATCAAGGTCGACGGTCAGACCGGCACGGCTGATGTCATCATCGTCTTTCCGACGCGGCTGGTCATTATCGACTTCAAGTATGGCATAGGTGTGCCGGTAGCCGCCGAGAACCACGAGCAGATGCGCGGCTATGCACTGGGTGCTGTTAATGCGTTCGAGGACATTATCAAGATTGAGAAGGTGACCATGGTCATCGTTCAACCTCGCATCGGTGATGGCCGTCCGTCCGAGTGGACGGTCGACCTGCCAGCGCTTCTGGCCTTCGGAGCCGATCTGGCCGACATGGCCGAAGCCTGTCTCGATGAGTTCGCCGAGTTCACCCCCGGCGAGGTACAGTGCAAGTTCTGCCCGGCGGCTCAGGCTGCGGGCTGCAAGGCCCTGCAGGATCACACGTCAGCGATACACCAAGCTGACTTCGCCATGCTCGACGATCCCGGGCTGAGCAGCGAGGAGCTGGGCGCGTTGTTCGACCGCATCGCCCTGACCGAGACGTTCATGAAGGGCGTCCGCGCAGAGGTCGAGCGCAGGCTCTTCCGCAACGAGCCCGTGGTCGGTGGAGACGGCCCGTACAAGCTCGTCGAGGGCAAGCTGGGCGACCGCAAGTGGATGGATGAAGAGACCGTTGTCGCCACGATGCAAGACAACAAGATCGTACTGGATGACATCTACGACAAGAAGGTTGTCAGCCCTGCCACGGTCGACAAGAAGTGGAAGAAAACCAATCCAGAGCTTTACAAGAAGCTCAGTGGACTGTGGAACCGCAGTCCCGGAAAGCCATCTGTGGCGCCAGCCTCAGATAAACGGCCCGCAATTACTGTGGGCGCAGAGGCGAGTGACTTCGCCGATTTACCTAGTGAGGAATAGTCTTATGTCTATGGTTATTAAGAGTAAACTTGTTCTTGGTTTCCCCACCTTCGCGGAGCCCAAGGCGATCGGAGACGGCAAGCCAGCGTATGGTTGCCGCCTGATAATCGACCCCTCGAACAAGGCCGTGATCAAGCAGGTCAAGACCGCGATCGAAGAGGTTGCGAAGGAAAAATGGGGTGGTGTCGACAAGGAGGGTAACCCTCTTTGGAAGAAAATCCTCGACAAGCTGTATCGCGACAAGTGCGTCGCCTACAGTGAGTTGGAGTATGTCGACAAGAACGACGAGCCTTGGGAGGGCTTCGAGGGTATGTACCACCTCGGCTGCCGCAACAGCGCCAAGAAGCCCCCGGAACTGTTCGACGCCACCAACGAGAAGGTTACCGATCCGCGCGAGATCGAGAAGCTCTTCTACCCGGGTTCGCTCTTCTACCCGAAGATCGAGTTCTGGGCGCAGGATGATCCGGAATATGGCCGCCGCATCAACTGCAACATCCTTGGTGGCCGCTTCGCTGGCAACGGCAAGAGGCTCTCCGGTGGTGGTGATACCGCCAAGGCTGACGACTTCGCCGACCTCGAGGTCGACGAAGAGAACCTCGACTTCATGTAATGGGTACGAAGTCGGCCAGTATCGGGGATAACTCTGACCCCGTCGATAACAACGAGCTTCGGCTCCTCGTCGAGCGCATCGAGCGTCTCGAGGAGGAAAAGAAGGGCATCGCGGACGACATCAAGGATGTCTACGGCGAAGCCAAGGCTCGTGGTTTTGATGCCAAGATCATGAAGCAGGTCATCAAGCTCCGCGCGCAGGAGCCCCACGACCGAGAGGAGACGCGAGCTCTGCTCGACACCTACTGTGCTGCTCTCGGCATCAACTTCTAACCAGTCGGGGGGCTCCGGCCCCCCGGCTCTTTTCAGGCGGGGCGTGCGGGTAATTCGCGCATGCTCCCGATCGAGCCAATAGCATCGGAATGCGAGAGGTCTATGCTGCACGCCCCACCTGAGAAGAGAACCCTGCTACTCGACTTCGAGACGTTCAGCGCGACGCCACTGGCGCACGGTACGCACACCTACGCAGCTGACAGCGAGATCATGGTCGCCACGTACGCCGTGGATGATGAGGAGGAAGTCTCCTGCATCGATACGACGGCGGGGGAGAGCCTTGCGCCTCTGATCATCGAGATTAAACGCGCCGATCGCATCGTCATCCACAATAGCTATTTTGACCGCACAGTCGCTGCGGCGCATGGTATCGTCATTCCCCCAGAGAAGATCATCGATACGATGGTTCTGGCCCTGATGCACTCTCTGCCGGGAAGCCTCGACAAGCTCAGCGAGATATACAATCTCGGGGAGGACAAGGCCAAGATCAAGGACGGCAAGCGCCTTATCCACCTCTTCTGCAAGCCGCGCCCCAAGAAACAGAAGCTACGCCGGGCAACGCGCGAGACACACCCGGAAGATTGGGCCAAGTTCATCGAGTATGCGAAGATGGACATCGTCTCCATGCGCGCCATCTACAAGAAGTTACCGCGCTGGAACTTCACCAAGGAGGAGCGCGACCTGTGGCTCCTCGACCAGCGGATCAACGATCGCGGCATCTACGTTGACTGTGATCTGGCCAAGGCTGCGCTCCGGACGTTCGACAAGCAGGGCCTGACACTCGACGAGCGCGCCAATGAGATGACGGAGGGTCTGGTCACCTCGCTGAGCCAGCGCGATCGCGTACTGGACTATCTGAACCGGGACCCTGAGGCCTTCTTCATCAACGATCTGAAGAAGGGCACGATCGCTGATCTGCTCAAAGAAGAGGAGCTCCCAGACGACATCCGGGAGATGCTCACGTTGCGGCTCGAGGGTGCCTCGACCTCTCCGACCAAGTACACGGCCCTGTTGCGCTCTACGAGCCCTGACAGCCGCCTGAGGGGCACCAAACAGTTCTGTGGGGCCGCCCGTACTGGCCGCTGGGCTGGACGCATCTTCCAGCCCGACAACCTGCCCCGGCCCAAGCTGAAAAGAGGGGCCATCGAGATCGGTATCGAGGCCATGAAGCTGGGCATCGAAGACCTACTCTTCGACAACCCGACCGACCTCTGCGTCTCCGCGATCCGGGGCGTCGTGCACTCCGCCCCAGAGAACAAGCTGGTCATCGCCGACCTCTCGAACATTGAGGGCCGCGTGCTGGCTTGGCTGGCGGGCGAGGAGTGGAAGATACAGGCCTTCATCGACTACGACAACGGCGTCGGGCCTGATCTGTACATGGCCACCTACGCCCGAGCCTTCAAGGTTTCGATCGACAAGGTCCTCGAGAACGAGGAGGAAGGCGACGGCAAGTTCAGGCAGATCGGGAAAGTTCTGGAGCTCGCCTGCGGGTTCGGAGGGTCGGTGGGCGCCTTCGCCTCCATGGGTGCTATCTATGGGGTCAAGGTGCCCGCAGAAGAGGCTCTGGAGCTTGTCGGAGCGTGGCGAGCAGCGCACCCGGCGACGACCAAGTTCTGGTATGCTCTCAGTGATGCCGTCTGGGAGTGTATCGAGCACCCGGACGAGAACACGCCGGTCTGGAAGGTGCGCGGTATCCGCATCGATCGCCGCAAGAGCTGGTTGCGCATTCAATTACCCTCGGGCCGCTATCTCTGCTACCCAAATATCCGCATCAAGCCCCGCAAGAAGATATGGACCGACACCGATGGCAACCAGACCATCGAGTGGCGCGACACTATCTGCTACGATGGCGTGGACCCGTTCAAGAAGTATTGGGGCACGGTTGAGACCTACTACGGCAAGATCGTCGAGAACATCGTACAGGCGACCAGCCGCGACATCCTCGCCCACGGCATGAGACTGGCAGAAGCAGAAGGAGCTGAAATTGTCCTCCACGTCCACGATGAGATCATCGCCGAAGTCCCGGACAGCAACAACTGGCCCGTCCGCGTCCTCGAAGAGTGCATGTCCCGAAACCCCGACTGGGCTACTGGCCTTCCGCTCGCAGCCAAGGGCTTCGAAACCCACCGATATCGCAAAGGTTAGTGAGTACAGTGTTGAGCGTCACTTCAAGAACCGCGTCGAGGCAACCGGGGGCTTCCAGCGAAAAGCGCAGTGGATCGGTCGCCGTGGATGCCCAGATCGTGTTGCTTTCTGGCCGGGAATTACGATGGCCTATTTCGAGATCAAGCGCCCTCTCAAGAGACCCACCAAGCAACAGGCCGAGGAGCACGCCAAGCTCCGTGCTGCGGGTATACCCGTTTACACACCTTCCACCTTCGCGGAAGTCGACCGGGACGTCGCCCACGCACTGGCCAATCCGATCCTGAGATGAAGTTCATCCCACACGACTATCAGGCAGAGGGAGGAAACTTCCTGCTCGACACGCCCCGGGGGCTCCTCTGGATGCCTATGGGAGGCGGTAAGACATCCGTAGTGCTCACCGCGCTGGACGCTCTTGATCTGGTCGATACGGTCTACCCGGCGCTGGTCATAGCCCCCCTCGCCGTTGCCCGCAATACATGGCCCGACGAGGTCGAGAAGTGGGATCACCTCTCACATCTGAACATTCAGCCGGTGATCGGCACGCAGCGCGAGCGCGAGCGGGCGCTAGGGGCCACTACCGCCGACATCTATACGACGAACTACGACAACCTCGTCTGGCTGCAGGAGGCCTTCCGGGACAATTGGCCATTTGAGACAATTATCGCTGATGAGGTTACCCGCCTACGCAGCTACCGCACGCGGCAGGGAGGTAAGCGGGCCCGAGCGCTGGGCAAGGTGGCGCATACCTCGTCGCGCTTCTGGGGGCTCACCGGAACGCCGGTGCCCAAGAGCCTAGCCGACCTCTGGGGCCAGATGTGGTTCGTTGATGAGGGTGATCGCCTCGGCTACACCTACGGCGCCTTCGAACACAAGTGGTTCTATCAGGTCAAGAAAGAGACGGGCGAGGGCCGCCAGTACAAGCAGATCGCACCGCACGAGGACGCCTTTGAGGGTATCATGGGGTTGATCGCAGATGTAACCCTTACGGTTAAAGGCCTCCCGGTCGACAAGCCGCTCCTCAACGACATCTACATCGAGCTGCCAGCCAAGGCACGCAGGCTCTACGACGAACTCGAGCGCGAGATGTTCGTGGCGATGACGCAGGGGGGTGTCACCGCCGTCCATGCTGCCGCGCTCTCCACCAAGTGCCGTCAGGTTGCTGCGGGTGCTATCTATTTGGATAGGGAAGATGGCGCCAAGAAAAGCGAGTGGGAGGTGATCCACGACGCCAAACTCGATGCTTTGGAGAGCGTATTCGAGGAGGCGAACGGCATGCCGGTGCTTGTCGCCTACGACTTCATCAGTGACCGCGCCCGACTGGCGAAGCGCTTCCCTCGCGGCAAGGTCTTCGATGGCAGCCGGGAGATGCTGCGCGACTGGAACGCCGGGAAAATACCCTACCTGTTTACACACCCCGAGAGCGCAGGCCACGGCCTCAATATGGCCGACGGCGGCAACATCCTCGTTTTCTTCAACGTCGGCTGGAAGACCGAGAACTATTTGCAGATCATCGAGCGCATCGGGCCCCAGCGCCAGAAGCAGGCGGGCTATGATCGTCCGATGCACCTCCACAGGATTATCGCTCGAGACACAGTCGAGGAGGGCGTCATCGCCCGCCTAGAGGGCCGCATGTCTGTGCAGGAGGCCGTACTGGCCCGAGCTAGACGAGGCCACCCTCAGCATACACAGGCATCTTAGCTTGAACGAGACCGAGGTCAACAACCACGTCTGGATCGATCCCGAGAAGGCGGGACGTACGCTCGATGGCGTCGTTGATGTGGGACATCATCGGCTTTCCGGGAACACCCTTGGAGCCTTTCCATGCCACTTCTTGGAAGTTACGCGGCGTGCGGCCCAGACCGCGAGCCAGATCGGCGGTGATACCCTCCCAGACACCGTAGGCGCCGTCCGGGGGGCTTGCCCGTGTGGGGTCGATTATCTTGCTCATCTGCTCATCGATAGTCGCAGGCTGATCGTGCCCCATGAAGTTCGCGGCAAAGTTATGACGTTTTGCATTTTCACCCGCAACGATCGGCTCTCCGCGATGGATGTACTTGTCGAAAAACTTAAGGTTACCCGCGCCGTATCTACCTCCTATGGGGTAGGGGACATCGAAACTCTCAAGGGGGACGCGTCCCCCTGCTTGATCGACGAAATTACCATAGTGCGACATGAGGAAGTTGGCCGTCGGGTCTGCGCCACCCGTTGTCGCGGCCATGCTATCAGCAAAGCGCCGCTTGAAAGCGGCCCGACCAGCCTCGGGTCCGAGGGCGTCCGTGTACGCCTTCTCCATCTGGCCGACGTGGTACCAGTCGTGGGCAAGGGGGTCGTCCTCTCCTAGATTGTACGCTCTCAAGAGGCGCTCTCGTATGTCTGGGGAGCTGTACTTGGCCAAAGTTTTGTCACGGAAAGGCTGAGTGCGATGAAGTGTATCTACAAGAGACTGACCCCCTGAGAGTGGGTAGTTTATCGGGTTGACGTCATACCGCTCAGAGAGGTCGAAGAATGGGGTGTAGCCGTTCTGGTCCATGTCCTCACGGATAGTCTTCCGCGCTTTTGCTACGGCCAAGCTCTCCGGGTTGTCGCTTTTTCCTTGAAAAAACTTCCCTTTTTTCTTGTCAAAACCCGTCACCGGTGGCGTCACCGTCGGGTACCGATGTCGTAGCTCCTCAATGTCGTACTTCGCGCTCTTGGCGGCGCGGGCCTCAGCCCCGGAAGCGCGCTTTATGATCGCAGGAGCGGCGGGTCTCTTCGCCGTGGTCTTGACCGCAGCTTTGACCTCCTGCTCGCCGACAAGCTCCGCCAGTTCATTCATGACCCGACGCTTCCACGCATCAGGCACCACGAGGTCTGTCACTTTGCTTAGTCTACTCACCGGATCAGACCCCCCTCGGCCTTCGAGATGTCAGGATCGTACGGATCGAACGTCCCCCGGTTGAAGCGCGACTTGATCTGCGTCGGATAGAAGGCCGCGAAGCTGTCCTCGGCGTTGCGTTCTCTGAAGGCGCGATAGCGATCCGACGCGGCGGTGTACTCCCGAATGGCTCTACCTACATCAGGGTGCGGGCTGCCGACGCCATACTTCTTCTGCAACGCAGTTATGCGATCCAACATTTCATCCGCTGCGTCCCGCAGCGGCCCGGCGCCTGCGGTCTCACCTGTGTTTTTGTAGACGATGCCGTCGTACCCTCGCCCCTCAAGCAGATCATGAATGTCGGTCAGATCGCCGCCGTAGCTTAGCCCCAGTTGGTGCTGCATGTTATCCGCATCAAAGTTTCCGACGTCCTCAACCCGGTATGGATTTCGGAAGTTGGCATACACAGGGAGCACGCGCGCGGCGTCTTCGCCATGTTCGAGCCAGCGCTTGCTGAGCGCGTCCACGCGATCGTTCGCCTGTCCCGCCGTACCCATGTGGATACCTACATCTTCCCCCGACCTCCGGAACGCAGAGAAGTTCTTGTTGGTACCATGAAACAGGGAAACCGGTTCACCATACTCGTCGGCCATGGAGCTGCCGCCAAACCACCTCTGAAAGCGCGGGCTGCTCATCAGCTCCGAGGGCGCCATGTACTTCTCGAGTTGTTTCGGGTCCCAGTCGTGAAGCCCGGCGTACCGCTCGCCACCAGCGAAGTAGCGGACCTCCGCTGGGACAGCGCGGATGCCAAGATCGTCAGCTACGGCTGTGCGGGTGTTGCCTTCGATAATGTATGGCTTGCCGATGTGATTAACGCCGATCAGGATCGGCTCGTCCTCATAGATACCGCCGCTACGCTTCACTTCTTCGAGAAGACGATCGTACTGCTCGTCGCCCTTGACGCGCCGCTCACCCATAGCACCCGGCAGATGCCTGATCTTTCGCGGGTCCATCTCGATAGGTCGTCGCGTGTACGCCGTGATGGCTCCTGAGACGGGGTGCGTGCTCTGGGCAGCCCGGCGCTCCTGATGCACGAGCCAGTCGCCGCCGGGATTGTCACGAGCGATCTTGGGCTTGATCCGGGGCCGAGGCGCCCTGACGACGAGATCGTGCTCGATCATGTCCCGTACGGAGCGAATGAGGGCCTTGCCGACGTTCGAGAGGGCGCTCAACGGACGTACTCCCGCGCCTGCTCCTCGTGCAGCCTCTCGGCGTGTGCTACGGCGGGGCGGTTGTGGAGATCGATGTTGCCTGCGGTCACCAGACCGCCTTCCGCGAAACGCAGGCCGTTCTCGCGCTCCCACTGCTCCAGACGCAATTGCTGCTCGCTCTTGGGCTCTGGCTCGGTCAGTTGGCGAACTCGGACAGGTTCATATGACGCCGCAGCAGGCATGGCACCTGACTGGCCTGCGTATCCGGAATAACCATAGTCGCGGACGAGGTTCTCGAACTCAACGAGTGGGTCCCGGCTGTTCTTTGTCGGGCCATATGCGTTAGCCAGCGCAACCAGACCCGCAGGGTCATCGCCGCTGGGGTAGAGACCCGACAGCTCCCCCTCGTACTTGTGCTTGTTGAAGTACCTGCTTACCAGTGCTCCCTCTGGTTTATCCACCACGTTATCCGGATCGATATAGAAATACGAGCGATTGGGGGATTTACCTTTTGCGACCTCGTACTCGGAACCGCGATGCCCGGAGCCGTAGTGCTTGGGATTTACCTCTTCAATGCCGCTACCGCGACTGAAGTGGACGACACGCACGGGAGGGTAGACCGTCTCAGGGTCTGGCTTGATCAGGGGTCGTACGTAGTCGGGAATGCCGCCTTCAGTCGCGGGGTCCAGATACTCAGGCGGCAGAACTACTGGCTCTTGGCTGGCGTAGTTGAACTCCTTACCTAAAGCGCGCAGCTCAGCCTTGAGCGAGGTAGGATCACCGACACCATTCGCTAACTGAGCGTTGATCGCGTTCATCCTGCCAATGGTCTTGGCGTTCAGGGGCGTGTAGTTCACAACACTGTTCTGCCCTCGCGTCTCAGCCAGCAGGCCGACCTGCGCGAGGGGTGAGAGCATCTGGTGGTGAGAGGCGTATGCCAGCTCCTCTCCGCCGGGACGGAAGGTGGCGCCGCGCGTACCGTGTCCGAAGTAGTCGTGCACGGCGCGGAACATCTCATTGCCGGTGAGACCCGTAACCGGATCGACGTCTCCCAGAAATGGGTGATAGTCGCCCCCGCTGAAGACGTTCAAGTTGCCCCTGCCGAGCATGTCCTTCAGCATGGCGCTGGGCGTGGCATACTCCCCCTCACCATTATGGTAGGTGAGCTCCACCGGCAGCCGGTCGAACTGGTCGCGGACCTCGGTGTTGAGAGCCTTGTAGGCCGCCTCGTTCAGCTGGTCGTAGTCCGAGAGACCCTCGACAAGATCAGGCCGCGTCTCCTTGTAGCGATCAAAGATGGCCTGTTTATACGCAGGGTCTCCTGTCTCAGCTAGGTTGAAGACGCGGCCAATACCCGCTTGTTTCTTCAGCGACGTCGAGGGGGCGGGCATGTCTGTGTCGTAGCCGCGACCGAGCTTCTCCCGGGTGTAATCGTCGGCTACCTTGGCGGGGATATTCTGCTCAGGGTCGGCGAGGATACGGCGGAGCTCCTCGAGATGCTCTGCCGTCTCAGCGTGCGGGTTCTTGACGATCTGCGGCGCCCCCGCATCGAACCGACGCACGCGGCGCATACCACCCGGAAGCTCGTCTGTAGCGTAGAGCGGCTTGGGTATCAGCTTCCCGTCGACGAGATCATAGTGCTTGGCGCCCTTGGCGTAGTCCACTGCCTTGCGGACAACGCCAGTATCCGGAAGAAAGCGAGCCACTCTCTTGGCTACGGGCTTGAGCCCTTTGGCGATGAGACCAAAGCCGGGCGCGCTCGTGGCGATATCGACCGCCAGACCCCCGTAATCCCACCCGTCCGCCGTGCCGTCGGCTACGCGCCCCGCCGCGC
>ERZ869921.724-NODE-724-length-16848-cov-6.057762_pt1 | contig 16848 bp, 29 predicted proteins | sample MGYA00579310_ERZ869921 | MGnify/ENA primary metagenome ERZ869921 (study PRJEB32216, sample SAMN09231816) | wastewater metagenome | place: USA: Maryland | collected 2016-06-21 | study: EMG produced TPA metagenomics assembly of the PRJNA472060 data set (Reclaimed...
AGTATTGAACAAGCTGAAGCATTAGGCATTGATTTATCATATAGTGATGAAACACCAGGAGAGGGAACTGTTAGTGTAACAACTGCAGGAACAAATGGTGATATTATCACAGTTACTTTTTTAGAACCAAACGGAACAACTGTAACACTTGGCCAATACACTAAAGTAAGTGGTGATAACACTGTTACACTTGTTGCAACTGCTATTACCGCGGCTATTAATGCTTTAACTTATATTCACGGATACACTGCGACATCTGCAATAGGTGTTGTAACTATTGTTTACCGTGATGGATTAGGTATTTGGCCAAATAGCGGAACACCATTGGCAGCGACAATAGTTGGTGCAACAATGGCCGTTACAGTAACACAAGCAACCGTTGCGGGTGTAGCCTCTAAAATAGCGGTGTTTCATTACCATATTTCAGAGTACTTTAGATTAAAACCTAACGGTAATCTTTGGGTTGGTCTTTACGCTTCAATTGGTGCGGCTTATGAAGAAGTTACATTGGTAAGAGATGCCGCAAATGGGGCAATTCGCCAAATGGCAGTATTTCACGCATTTGCAGCTACAACCATTGCAACTGATACACCATTATTACAAGCAGTAGCGGCCGCAGGATTTACTGATCATAAACCTTTTTCAATCCTTAAAGCTCCAGAAATTAGCGGAACGGCTGCATTGAGTTCTTTAAATAATCTTTCGACTTTAAACAGCGCGAAAGTAAGTAATATCATTTCTCAAGATGGTGCTGCTAAAGGTTATTTGCTTTATCTTACAACTGGTAAATCAATAACTGATATTGGCGCAAAACTTGGGGCGTTAAGTGCTTCAAAAGTTTCTGAATCATGGGCATGGATAGGCAAGTTTAATATGAGTGATGGAGTTGAATTAGACACGGTTGCATTTAGCAATGGTGTTACTTATGAATCAACACCAACATCACAATTAAACACGTTAACTGATTACGGGTATTGCTTTTTACGTAAATTAGTCGGTTTCACTGGTTCGTACAATAACCAACCAAACACGTCAACAACGTTTACTAACGATTACCGTTATATCTACAACAATAGAACAATTGATAAGGCTGTACGTCAAGTAAGATTAAACACATTGCCAGCGTTGAGCGGGGACATTGTGCTGAACTCAAACGGAACGATGGCAGATACTACAATCGCTTATTACGTTTCATTGGCATCTTCTCCCTTGGATATTATGGTAAGAGATGGTGAAATTAGCGCGTATGAAGTAACCATTGATCCTGCACAAAATGTATTAAGCACCAATAAGATTGTTGAGAATATCAAAATACTACCTATTGGAAAAGATGATTTTATTGAAATTAATATTGGTTTAACAACTAAAATAGACTAAGATGCCGACTTTAATTAATGGCGTATCATACGCATGGGTGGATATAAATCTTGTATTATTTGGGGTGCCTGTAACGGGCATCACCAAAATAATGTATAAGAAAAAAACCACAAAAGAAAACTTACAAGGTGCTGGTAGTTTACCAACATCGAGGGGTTACGGGAACGATGAATTTGAGGCAAGCATTGAATTGTATTCAGAGGTTGTTAGAAAACTTATTGATGCCGCACCAAATAAAAACTTAATGGATATACCTCCGTTTGACATTCCAGTTGTTTACGGTTCGTCAAGAACGGCACCAACAAAGGACGTAATTAAGTTTGCTGAATTTACTGAGGTAACAATTGATACAAATCAAGGTGATACATCTATCAAGGTAACATTGCCTTTAATAATTGGAGATATTTTATGGCAACAGTAGAATTGGAAACAGCAGAGCAAAAAGTAAAACGTGAAGCTGAAGAAAAATCAAGTAATGAGCGCGAAACATTACGCGCGTCAATCGAAGCCGAAATAAATCAAAAAGAACCAGGGATTAAGGTTTTTGATTGGACTTTTGGCAATGATGAAACTGGCGAAGTTCGTGTATTTGTTAGACAGCCAAATCGCTATGTAAAAAACGCGGCTATTGATGAAGAAACAATATCTAAAACAAAATCATGGCAAACACTATTTGAAACGTGTGTGATTAAAGAACATACAGACAAAAGAGTGCATGATGAAAATCCAGAAAACGATATGTTTTACTACGCTGTTTTAAATAAAATGGATTCGCTAATTATTTGGTACTCTATTGATTTTCTAAAAAAAAAATAATTCATCAAATAAGAGTGGTAGAGAATAGCGAGTTCAGGCAACAGTGTGCTTGGATTCGCTATTTTTTTCATTTAGACGCTCATACAATGGATGATGATACATTTGCGAGAACATGGGCGGAGTGCAAGTTTGTGATGAAACAAAAAGGCTATAAATTTGAATAATGAATAATGTTGATGTAAGATATACGCTAAGTCTTAAAGACTTAATGACTAAGCAGCTTGAAAAAACAAGCGGTGTAGTGCAAGGATTAAATAGACGTATTGACCAAACAAAGTCTGGTTTAAAATCTTTGGGCTCAATGACTGGTATAGGCTCATCATTAGGAATTGGGTTAAGTGCTGCAGGTGTAATTTCATTTGGAAAATCAGTTGTTGAAAGTTTAAAAAATTACGAATATTTTTCAGCCTCATTGCGCACTTTGATGAAAGGTGATGCCATGGCCGCAAAGTCATTAGAAACTTCTTTGATTTCGTTAGCAGCTAAAACACCATTCAGTTTAACTGAGGTGCAAGATGCTACGAAACAATTATTGGCTTATGGTTTTGGGGCTGGTACAGTTACAAAAAATATTCAAATGCTTGGTGATGTTGCAAGTGCTTTAAAGATTCCATTTAGTGATATTGCTTATATTTATGGAACATTAAGAACACAAGGTAGAGCATATACAAGGGATATTATGCAGTTCACTTCGCGAGGTATTCCAGTGATCAAAGAATTGGCTAAACAATTCAAAGTTACCGATGGCGAAGTGATGAAACTTGTTGAGGACGGCAAAGTAGGTTTTAACGATATAGAAAAGGCATTTCAATCAATGACATCAAGCGGTGGTATGTTCTTTAATATGATGGCCGAACAATCTAAAACAGTTGGCGGGCAGTTGAGCAATATGTCTGATAATTGGGAGCAATTAAAGGTGAATATTGGCAAATCGCAACAAGGGATAATTGCTCAAACAATTACATTCACCAATCGAATGGTGGATTTTTTCAAGCGTAGATTTGAAGAAAGCAATGTTGAAGAAGAAAACTTTGCAAAATACCAAGCAAAACAATTTAGAGGCTCATTTAACCCAATGGCTATTTTTGAGGCTAGCGGGCAAGCGGAGCAACAACAATACCAACGTGCAATTTACGATTTGTATGTAAAGACGCCATCGGAAACGATGAGTATTGCTATTAAAAAACAAACCGATTTAACAAATCATTTAAACGCAATTCGCAGGGCCTACAATCAAAAAGAAATTGGTGAAACCGAATTTAGCCGAAAACGTGCCACTGTATTAGGGGCACTTGATGAAGTAAAAGGCCAAATATCTTTACTGAAACAAACACCACAAAAAGCACAGCCAACAGCAGCAGAGCAAGCCGCAAAAGTCGATGCTCAAATGGCAAAAAAGGCAGTTGCACCTTTGCATACACAAATAAATGTTACCTTTGGAAAATTAATTGAAACGCAAATAGTAGAGGTCGCAAGCGCATCAAAAGACTTTGTAAATAAAGTTGGCGACATGACCGCTCAAGCCCTATTAAATGCGATTAATGATGTTTCACGAATTGAACCAATTGCGAAATAATGGCAGTAAAAGAAATCATAATAAGCCCATACAACCCATTGCCAATTGGCGGTGGCTCATTTAATGAAATTGTAATTACACCTTACAACCCACTGAAAGTAGTGGGTAATGCTGCTTATGCAATAACTAAGCAATATATAATTCAAGCCGTTGGTACAGAGTTTTACAAAGCGGGTATGCCACAAGCATTACAGGCAGATGACAGACAATTAGGTGTTGGTCAATCGTTGGGCAATAAAGTGTTTTCAAATTTAGAGGTGCAAGCGGATGAGTATGAATTGGACGGTAAAAGATTTCAATTTCAAGATTTAATTTTTGATACATGCCTATTTGTAGTAACGCAAACAAAAAACATTGTAAAAACACCAATACAAGGTCGCAGCGGAACGGTTAAAGAGTTTATAGGTAACGGAGATTATAACATTTCTATTAAAGGTGTTATTTCTGGCGCAAAAGACCGTTACCCCTTAAATGGCAATAGCGTAAATAATGCTAATGTAAATAGCGTGAATAACCTTATTGTTATGGGTAACGCCCCAATTGAATTGAGTGTAAATAGTTGGTATCTTAATATGATAGGAATTTATAAAATAGTGATTGAATCATTTAATTTGCCGCAGCGAGATGGCAGTTATTCAACACAATTTTTTGAAATTGAAGCGGTAAGCGATACCGATTTTATTGTCGACTTAAATCGTTAACTATGCTTGATTTAAAAAGCAGCATAAAGTTTACTCAAATCCCTAACGAAAGTTACCCGGATAGAACAAACACATTTGAGTTTAATTTCTTGAATGAGTTTGAAATGACTTCGACTTGGTTTAATTTATCTGATACCGGTAAACTTATTGTGCCGCAAAAATTAAGTTTTAGGGATAAGGACGGAAATTTGTTTTCATGGAACGGAAAAAATATATCGGGCCAAACAAATACAAGCCCCATATTATTGCGCGGTGATGCCATTTCAATAACAATTGGTTATTATTTTTATGATGCGGTACAGCAAAAAAGAATATTAGTAACTGACAATGTTTTTAATGGATATGTTTCTCAAGTACATTCATCAACACCTTTAGAAATTGAGTTGATGGATAACATGTATAGGTTGCAACAAACAGCGGCACCAAATAAACAATGGATTGGATATACAATTGAAAACATGGTTGCTGAATTAATTAAAGGAACGGGATTTACTTTGAAAACTAAAGTTTCTGGTGATAATATTTCAAATGATATAGGCGATCAATACATAACCGAAAATCAAACGGTTGCTGAGGTGTTACTTGACCTTAAAAAAAACTATTATGTTCAAAGTTGGTTTAGAGGCAACGAGTTAAGATGTTCAGTTGCTACATATTTTCCAGATGATAGGACCAACCATAAATTTAAGTTTCAATATAATATTATTAGCGATACATTAGAATATAAGCGAAAGGATGATGTCGTTGTGGGCGTTCAAGTATATTCGCAAAAGCAATCAGTTGAAAACGGAGTTACAAAAAGAGGCACCACAAAATATAAGATCGAGAAAATAAAACAATTTGCTGTTTGGAATAAAGGGATTTTAAATATTTATGATGAAAAGCCTGCAGGATTTCAAGGTGAAATAAGAACGTTAAATTTTTTAGCGGCTACAAAGGAACAATTAAAAAAACTTGTAAAAGAAAATATTAATAACGTAATTTACGAAGGATTGGAGGGCACATTCACAGTATTTGGATTGCCATTTGTGAAGCATGGCGATAGTGTAACTTTGATTGATGATAATATGCCAGACAGAAACGGAACATATATTGTAAATGCAATTGAACGATATTTTGGAGTCAATGGGTACAGGCAAGTAATAACAATAGGAACTAGAATTGATGTCTAAAGAAAGCGCACAAATAGCAGAGGCAATACAGCGATTGGCGGGCACTTACAATATACAAATATTGCAGGTAGTTGACACTATTGTTACAAGTGAAGTTGACGAAACTAAATTAACTTTTGATACTGAATTTATAAAAGGTGTTTCAGTTAGCGCGGTTCCCAATGATGGTATTGTTTTATACCCCGCAAATGGCAGTACTGTTAAAATTGCACTTGCAACAAAAATACCCGCTTTTTTAGTTCAATCTTCTGATCTTGAAAAAGCAAGGATAACAATTGGAGATTGTGAATATTTTATTGACAAAGATGGTATTAAATTACACGGTGATAATTTTGGGGGGCTGGTAAAAGTTGGCGTAAACAGTACAGCATTAAACAACCTGCAAACAGAGATTAACACATTGAAATTAGCAGTAACAGCATTGATGGCCGGGTATGCTCCTATTGATGGCGGTGTATCGCTGGCTGCTTTCAATGCAGTTATATTGCCACAGATAAATATTTCACAAATTGAAAACACAAAAGTAAAACATGGCAACAGCTAAGGATTTTTTAATAGGTACCGATTCAGATTTTGTTTTCAGAAACGGTGATTTTGTATTGGCAGATTCAGATAATCAGCATGTTCTTGATATTTTTATTTCGGCACCTGGAGATTGGAAAGAATACCCAACATGCGGGGTCGGGATAGAAACTTATGAATCATCAAGCGGACAACAACAACAAATTGAAAGCATTGGGCGCGTACAATTAACAGCAGATGGATTTACAATTGAAAATTTAAGAGCTATTGATGTGCCAGGCACAAATCAATTTACTATAAAAGCAAATGTTAGCAGAAATCTATAAAGTTCAATACGGTCAAAGTATTTATGACCTTGGCTCAAACTTATACGGTGATGCATCATTTGCAATTAAATTGGCCGTTGATAATGGTTTAGATTTTTCTGTTTATCCAACGCCCGGTATAAATTTAATTTATTACCCAGAGTTAAGAAAAATTACACCAAACCCGATTTCAACAGCTGCAATTGATCAATCAGAATTTATTTACATAACTGGAGAAAACGGGCAAAGCATTTATGATATTTGTTCAATGACTTATGGTATATTTGAATTGATGAATGTGTTGCTGATTGATAATAATATTGAAAGTTTCGACAATTTAGACGCCAATGGCATAGCTTTTAAAATTCGTAGAAACAAAATAAACAATAACAAAATTTCAATATATTTGCAAAAGAAAAAACCTGCAACGTTGATTGACAATAGAGATGGTATAGGATATTGGTATATTGAAATTGATTTTGTAGTACAGTAACTAAAATAGAACAACATGGCAGTAATAAGTATAGCAACATTAAAGACGTTTTTTGAAACGGGCGACAAACCAACAGAGGCGCAATTTGTTGATTTGATTGATACATTGTCCGCTTTGCCAACCCCTGGAACAACATTAACAGCCGACCAATTAGCAGCCATAAACGGGGCGAATGGTCCCGATGGTACCAATGTGTTTGCAACAATGGCGGATATTGTTACAGGCGGCAACACCAACATAACATCAATAATCGTAACAGCCCTACAAGCATTACAAACGGGCTCAACAATCAGCACAACAACATTCTACAACGTAACAAATGCAGTAGGTAGTACAAGGGTTTTACAAGTTTATGCTATTGCAAATAATACCAATGTAGTTTGGGCGGTGGATGTTACCACAGGCGAAATAGGCACGTATAATATTACTGATGATGTGTTTGCTTCAACAAGCGGATTAATTGAAACTATTACTAAGGTTAATTTTGATGCTAAAATAGCGGCAAGTGAGTTAGTAGTTGGTAAACAATATTTAGTTATAGCTGCTTATACAAGCCCTATTTTTGGAGTAGATTTAGATGTTTTATGTATAGCGAATTCAGTAAATACGGTTATGTATAATGCAAACGTAGTGAACTTCACAGGAGCGCCTATACCTTGCGAATATGACCCATCTGCTCCAAGTGTGAGAATTGGAGGATTAATCAGTACAGCTACTATAACTCCAACTATTGCAGACACATGGAGTACAGTAAATGCAGCAAATGATATTTACTGTGGAGCAACTTTAACGGTTAACGCAATTAGCGCAACCGATTTAATACAAATTCAAGTTTCGTCAGACCCAACAGTATTATTATTAAATAATGCTTTAAGTTTAACCACAGGACTTTACGGCACATACGACCCCGCAACTGATACGTTTACCCCTTACGGAGGTACATATACCCCAACACTTACACCAGATGGAGCTGTGTGTACTGCGGCCGCATTAGCGGCAGATGCTATATATTCAGTAAGTAATGGAGTTATGAAGTTGATGATACCTATTGACTGCACATTTGATTTCACTAGCAATGGCGCAACAATTGACTATACACTACCATTTGGAAGTATTGCAAGTAGCGGAGGCAATGTAACATTTAACTTAAATCCAAATTCTCCATCATTGCCTATAAGCGGGTACGAAAAAAACGGAGTAATAGTTGTAACAACTAAGGATACAGCGTTTAATGACGACCTTACAATTTACGCAACAATAACAATTAAATTAGCATAACAATGATAACAATAACAGCAGATTTAAAAGCAAAATTAGGAAACAATACACATGAGATTGATTTTCTACAATACATCCACCCTAACGGTGGTAAGGTCAACAATAGACCCGTAAGTAAGATTTTCAAAGATGCCATCATTGAGGGTGCAACATTTGAGAATTACCAAATAAATAAAGCAACAGTAACAATTATTAAAAATATTGAGTAAATAATATTTTATGATGCCAACGGATAATCACAACAACAATATAGCATTACTTTTTGCAAGTATAATAATTCAAGCAGGGGTGTGGGTAACAGATTTATTCGCCCACATGACATTTACTCAAATAACAGATGGAACATACCAGCTATTAAAAATAGGAGCTTTAGGTTTCTCAATTTGGGCATCTTGGAAAGTAGGCAAAAAGCATGATGTCAAATAACGACCTAATAAACTTAAAAACAATTATAACAGTTGTTTTAGCGGCTATTGGCATATCATTGGTATTGTATTACTATCATAAGCAATTAAGCAAAGCATTGGGAGCATTTGGGGCAATATTGGTTATTTGGTGGAGTGATATTAAAGATAAATTTGGTAGTTAGAAAAATATAGGTATATTTGCAGTTCTTTAGTACTATCTAAAAACAAAACGTTATGAAACTAATTAATTCAGCTTGCTTTGTAAACACGAAGTAGCACAAACAAAAAAAACGGATGCTAGGTAGCTCAGATGGTTAGAGTAGTTGGTCTAAACAACCGACATAGGTCGATGGTTCGAGTCCATCCTTAGCAGCGAAAATCCAACAACGTAGGGACGCTGACCGTTGATAGGGTAATTATAACACCAATAATTAATTTTGTTGGTGTTATTTTTTTGTGTAGGTTTGCATTAACGGGTTGCAAATGAAAGCATCCTCCCCGTTAGAATATTTATTACGCAGGGAGTAAGGCATTAATAAGGGCACTGCACATTTCAAGCCTCATCATTATTTGGTGGGGCTTGTTTGGTTAATCCCATTTAAAAGGATTTCTAACATCGGTTTCTTCCCAAAATCCGACAAATCCAAATAGTAAAATACCAACAACTAATATAATTGGCAATGCCAAATAACTAAGTGGATTAAATGGGTTCAATCGGTGGGCTTTAGAGTAGCCGCGACCCAATCTTTTAAATCCGTGTTCATGCCTTTTTTCGTTTGATACGGTTTGAACAATTAGCAGGTATTTTAATAGTTTTCTAAACATGTGTTGTTGTCTTTTAACCCAATAGCCCCCAATAAAGAGGGCTATTAAGTGAAATAAATAATAAACTATGAACGGTAAAGGTAGTTATTTAATTGTAATTGGCAAAACTGTTTGGGTTAATGCTGAATATAAGTGCTGGAGTTGGTGTAAAAATTCAACATAAGCAATGCAAGTATGAGCGTCCAAGTTAGGATAATTAGAGTAAAAAACACCTCTGCCTCCTTGTTTATAAAATTCAGTTAATTCCAATATCATTCTTGATTCTTCATCTTTAAAAATAAATTCATCTTCTGTGCCAATTATTTTCTCAAATCCGCACCACTCAGTTAATATTTCGGGAGTGAGTTGGATTGGTTGAAACATATCATTAAAACGGTCATTGTACAGTTCACAAATACCAATGTCGTAACCATCTAATACTTTTGGTTTCCATCCATTGTCTGTATTGTAATTTAAGATACTCCCTACTGGGAGGAAATTTGGGGTTAAGGTCATGTTATTTATTTAAAATGATACAACACTCTGAATTATTATGCTTGCCATTCACATAATCTAAAGATACAAATTTTTCACCGAGTAGATTTTTAATGTACTCTACTTGAAAGGACTGCAAAATAGGTGTATCATAAAATCTACACTTCACTACAAAGGTATTTTCATGCTCAAAAACTTGCCTACTTAATCCTTGTAGAACTTTATCAATAACGGTGTTTAATGTTTTTAAGTGCTTTGGATAATCTTCATAAACTTTTATTTCATCAGTTTCTTCATCTACTTCACAACAATTGGGGCAATAATGCTTGTTATTAACATCTTTCCAATCGCTTTCTAAAGCATTTTCAATAGATATACCTTCATCACTCCAAAAAGAGTGTTCGCTATCGTCATAAACAGTGCCACAACGGTTGCATTTTACCGCATAAAAAATTTCAGTTATTATCATATTTTTTATTTATTAAATTATTACTTACTTACTTATTGTTACCCACATCACAAACCCAGTCCAAACAACCGCAGCACCGATGGCAAGTTTGCCCCAAAATTTAGCACGTTTGTTAGATTTAGTCAACTGCTTGTTCTCCGCTTGTAATGCTGCTTTATTCATCACATAATTACTTGAATCCGTTTCAATCCTTGCTTGTTTAACCTTTATCAAACTATCTCTATCAACAATCGTACTATCTCGATTATCTAGCCTAGTAATCAATCCATCAATAACATCATCTTTAGCATTAACTACCTTTGCACATTCGTTATCAACTGAATCAATGTAGATTTGACACGGTATAGGTGCGCTCCGTTTAATTCTGTTAATCACATTGGTATATTGTACCGTTTGTAAGTTAGAACGTTCTTGTAATGCTTTATTTTCATTAACTAACATTTGATTGCGTTTGTCCGAATCATTGATATTATTCAATAGCACCATTTGGGCGTGGTTTAATCGTTTAACTTCGATTGCGTGGATGGTATTTAGGCTGTCAATCAAATGTTGTTCTCTAGGCGTGGTAAAATTGCCTTTATTCTTGCCGCATTTAGTCATTAATATTGCAAGCAGCAAGCATATAACACCGAAAGCAATCATAAATTGTTTGGTGCGGTTTGGGGTTTCTGTGGCGTTTAGTGCCTTGTTGTCTCTTTCGTCCATTGTCTTATTTATTAAATGGTTTTGTTTTGTCGATGAATTTTATTCCATCAATTTCAACGATTGAGTACTTGTGAATATACTTGTAAATGTTGGCGGGTGTGCAATTGCGCAACTTGGCATAATTAGCAACGGTTAAAAGATTTTCTATTTTCATGCTGCAAATATAGTTAATAGTTTATAACTACCAAATAAAAGTTTTCAACAAGTCAAAGGTGCATCGTAAATAAAGTCGTAATCGGGTGTATCGTTCACAATAGATTTAGTTTTTTCATTATACCACCCTATTAGTTTATACCCAATGCTTTCTAAATTTTCTTTTATAGCCATTTCAAATGCTTTTTTCTCATTCTTATTTCTGCATATTTCAGAGAATACATATTCCTCATCTTGCATTGTTTTTAAATGCTCCCTAAATAGGCTATCAATGCGGTACGACCCCATATTTGTAAAGCCTCCTCCTCCATCATAGCTGAATTGTATTTCATTGGGAATAGTGCTGCCTATAATTATTAAAGGTCTTACTGTGCAGTTTTTTAATTCTTCGTTACGCTTCGGGTTGTTTTGGTTCATTTGGTTTACCATTTTTAAGATTAATTAAACTTTCAATTGTCACTATCCCTAAACACAATAGCCCAAACCCTAGCCACGCATATAAGGCATCAATTTGAGCCACTTCGGGTATTTTCTTTGCTGTTATGTAGATGCCAACACAAACTGCTGCAAAAGCTGATAATTTACGTGCTGAATAACCATCCTTGTCGGTGGTGAATGATGCGATTAGGTTGTTTAGGATTTTTTTCATGTTGCTTTTTTGGTGTAAAGTTAGGGATTAAATGCCTTTTATTTCATTAATAGCATTAATAATCTTATCCGCTTTCTCTATTTCATTTGGCAATGTTTTCTTAATGGTTTCAAATAGTGATTTAATGCCACTTTCGTGCTTCTGCATGTACGATTTGCCGAGTTGCTTGTAGTAGCCTTGTAAAAAAGATTCTGCTCCGTAAGCGGTCATTTGCTTTAATGCTTTAGCTTCTTCAAGTGTTAACTCTATTTTAACTGTAATATCCAATTTTATTGTTGAATTTGTTAGTGCGTATGCCATCCTTATTTCCTCCTTTTTGATTTTTTACGGTTGTTTTTCTTACGGTATTTCTTTTGGTTGGTCGGCTCAATAAACGGTGCAACTAAGTCATTGTGATAGCTCTTAATTAGCATTGTTGGTTCGGGTGCAAATGGAGAGCGGTTAATTTCATTCACATTTACAATCTCAATACCTTTTTCGTTAGATAACATTAAAACAGCATCTTTTGACTTTGCACACGCTTCAATTGCTGCATGAAGTCCAACTCCAATGCCCCCTATTACTCCTATTTCTTTACCCATTCTCCACCTCCTCCCACCCCTCTCTATCAAAGGTTGTTTTAGTTATTGTTACCGTTTTCCCATTGCACTTAAATTCGTAGTGCAAGGTAGGTACTCCAGTGTTAATTGTGACCTCCCGAATGAATGTCATTTGTGTTGAGGCTTTTTTGTAGGTTTTGGATTGGGTCATGGTTAAATTTATTTACTAAATGCACTCCCAAAAAAACTAGCAAGTAAAACTGTGAAAAACAGTTCACCTTTCGACATTTTAACCACTAATTCTGAGCCCCATTCTGAAAGTTCTTTTCTTTCTTGAGCGCAACCCGAAATTAGCAATACAGCAGTTATTGTAAAGCATATTAATAGTATTTGTTTCTTTTTCATTATTTCTATATTTTTACCACCCTCCCATTAACCCTCAAATCCTCAACAGGGCAATGGAATGGTGTTTTATTGTTAGTGTTATCTATTTCGGCATAGGGATTGAGAAGCCAACCAACGGGGAGGGTTTTGGTTAATATAGGTGTTGAAACCGAAGCGAAAACTCCAAGTGTGTTATAAATATCAATTGATGCCATACCTCTTTTAACATCCCAATATTCGGCAACATCAATTTCAGTTCCCGCCTCAAACACTCCTAAAGCCTCTTGAAAATGCACTCCATTAGAATATCCATACATCCATAACTTAACCCAACTCGCTTGGCTGCTCCTATTACACCCCAGCACAATAGAATTGCTTATGTGCCAATAAGGGAAGTAATCGACTTGGTGGAAGGACAACCCCCTAGTAAATCCACATATCTTTTGAATTCCAGTACATGGCTTCATGTCGGGAACGGTTGTTGAGAAGGTCATAACGGAAGGGTTGAAAAGGAATTTAGCCATTGATTGCCTCCTTTTCGTTTGGCAGTTTAGGTAATTGCATCCAATGTGTAACTTGACTATCTTGTATTTGCCATTTTCCAAAAGCCCACCATTGAAACATTCTTTTACCGCTATCAAATGGTGCATGATATGACATAATCATAATTTTACCATTAATCTTAGCAACAAGCACCGTGCAAACTTCGCTTGGCAATCTATCTTTTACTGAAATCCACCCGTTGCTATCCATTCCCCACCTCCTTCCTTGCCTTATCAAACCTCTGTTTAACTTCATTAATTGCGGCTTCTTCGGCTGCTGTGATTTGTTTATTAATTTGTTTCATATTATTGTTAATTATATTGTTTAAATATGTTTCCATGCTCTCCTTTTAATTATTTCGCCTATGGTTTGCTTATGTACAACCCCTATTTGTTCTGCAATTTTAAATTGCCTCACTCCTTGCGCTGCCATTTCTCTAATTTTTAGCACCTGCTCATTCGTTAATCTCGAATTGTAATTGCCTACTCCTATGTTTTTATTTAACCCTGTTTTCATAGCGTGTCTTACATTTTCAGAGCCAGTACACCATTCAAGATTTTCCACTCTGTTATCGTCTTTTATGCCATTTTTATGATTTACTTGCTCTTTATTAAGAGGGTTTTCAATAAAACACTTTGCTACTAATCTATGAGCCATAAATGTATTTTTTTTACCATTTAGACTAATAGTAACTTTCTTATATCCCTTGTGGTTGTCTTGTGTTTTTATTAATTTTGCAGTTAAAATCCTATACCCGCATTTAATCATAGGGGAATTTACAATCCTTTTCTTAACCCTAATATTACCCTTGTTAGATACTTGATAAAGAGAGTTTAACTCTAAAATATCCTTCCAAATTTCTTCTTGTGTATTTTCCATAATAAAAAATACCTACCAAACACAAAGGCTTACCCACTCGTTGCGGTCGCAACAATCGGCAATGTGAATGATAGGATTTTTAAATGTTTTCATAGTGAGTAAGCGGTGCAAATGTATGAATTAGTTTTTATTATGCAAAATTTATTTTATTCATATTTCCCGCTTTTATACTTATTGTTGATGTCTTTTCTCGCTATCATCCATTGTTGCATAAATCCTGCACCTGCAACTCCCGTTAATAACGAACAGCCATAGGAAAGCCAAAAAGTTAAGTGCTTGCTGTTTCCTTCAACTTCGCCAGTCATAGCAAAGGTAACAGCCCAAAAGGATAAGAATAAGGCTGCAATAGCCCATAAGATTAATGATGCTTTAGTTTTGTTTTTCATTTTGTTTTAGTTATTGGGTTAAAAATTATTCAATTGTGATCGTAATCTTTTCAGTTTTTTCAACTGCTTTTAATTTGGCAAATAGGGCCTTGAAAGCATTGCGTGAATCAAGCACTTTGTCTTTAGTACGTGCATTGCCTGGAAGTTGGCAACCTTCAGTATCATCGGCATCGTTCCCCGGGTGCATACGTATTCCTTCAAATCCCGGCACGTTAATAATCAAAGGCAAGTAAGCTTTAAATCTGCTGCTCCATGATATTACAACGTCATACGTTCCTTTCGGAATCGCTGTTTTACCAAATACTTTGTGTTCTTTAATCACTGATATTGGCATTGATTGGTCTAAGCCTCTGTCTTTATCTTCTAAAATAAAGCATTGAAAAATACCATCAACTGTTAGTTCGCCAATGGTGCTGATTTCTGTTTTGTCTGTTCTGATTAAATATAGTTTCATTTTTTATTTATTGGGTTTAAAGGTGTTGTCAAAGTGCTTTTCTAATTCAAATCCGACTCCCACATTGTTAATACACTTTGCACCAAAACCAATCAACTGTTGGCGTTCGGTGGCTAACATTTGAGAGTCTATATCATTGCAAATCCAAAGCAAAGCGTTTCGATACCCTCTGCTATATTGGTCTGTTTTGGCATCTTCTTTAATATCTTCCGCTTCTGTAAATAACTTACTTCTTAGCGTGGTCATCGCTGTCAATTGTTTTTCTGTGTTTGGCATGTTATTGGGGTTAGGGGTTAAAATCAGATTCTAAACTTCCATAGGTATCGTCAATGTCTTTTCTTATTTGGCAAGCAGTTTGTAAATCGAATTTGCCTTTCATTTTTCTCATTGCCGATTGCGCCCTTAGTATTAATTCAGCCCCAGCACAATTTATGTGTACTCCTACCATATTAAGAGCAACGGATAGCTCATGGGATTTTGGGTTTAACTCAATCTGTTTTTGTAGTAATGATTTTTTTATTTGTTTCGACATTCCGTTGTCTTTTTAAATTGTTTATATTCACTTGTTTTGCACCCGCTAATTAAGATTAAAGCACTCGTCAAGATGGCAATGCTCATACATTTGCAACATCGAGCAATCAATCGTAATAGCTTCATGTTTTATTAATTTCTTTGCTGCTAAGATAGTCAATTGCTTGCGATTTACCAACCAATAACTACCGTTGTAATGAATGTATCTTGGTGTTGTTGTGATGTCGAATAAAAGTTTCTTCCTAAATGCCAACCTTGCACCATTAAAATAAAAATGGTTGCTGTATGTTATTGTTTGGATTTCGCTCATTGTGTTTCAGTTAGTTAAAAGGTTGGTGTCGGTTATACAATAGTTACCTGCAAGTGCTACGATACTACTACTATTGAACATTTGTGGGAGAAAATTTAAAAAGTTTTTCAACAGGCTTCGTTTCATATTTGGCATTCATATTTGTTTTTAATTCAGATTGCCAAAGACATTCAAAGTCATTCGGAGCATTATATTCTGAAATAAAAACAGAATGCCCTTCTTTTGTTTTTTCTCTACACCATTGCCAAAAAGCAATATGATTGAACTTGTCTTTATATCCTGCAACACCTTCATAAGGTGGGTCGCAATAAATGATTGAGTTTTTAGGTAAAGCAATATCACAATAAGAACTTGAAGTAAATATAGTTCCTTGTAATCGTTCAACTTGCTTCATTAAATTACTTCTACCTTCCATTGCATAGTTAGTTCCTCGCTTGTTTCTTGCATAAGTGCCAAACCAAGTTGAACCAAATGTTACTGCTATTCCAGTAAATCCTACAAGCTCTTTTGGATATTGCTCTTTATTAGCCTTAATATCATTGTATTGATTTTCCGTTATTTCGGTAGGTGGTTGCCAGTTTCTATTTACAAGTGCGTTCCACATTTCAGCAATATACTCATTATAGTCATTGGCAATTCTTTTTCCTTCAACAAGTTCAATCATATTACAACCACCGCAAAATGGCTCAACATAAAATTGTTCAGGCATTCTGTTTTTTAAAATTATTGGTAGAATGTCTTTGGCAATTCTACGCTTACTTCCCATATATTTCATACTCTAAACCTTTTTAAATTTTCTATTCGTTTTCAAATCAAAATCCTGCTAAATAAACCGCACCAGCAGGTAACATCGGTTTGGCAAAATTGGGGGTTCTGTGGTAAATTCAACATTTGTATTTC
>ERZ869921.725-NODE-725-length-16847-cov-11.100524_pt1 | contig 16847 bp, 17 predicted proteins | sample MGYA00579310_ERZ869921 | MGnify/ENA primary metagenome ERZ869921 (study PRJEB32216, sample SAMN09231816) | wastewater metagenome | place: USA: Maryland | collected 2016-06-21 | study: EMG produced TPA metagenomics assembly of the PRJNA472060 data set (Reclaimed...
ATCATGCACACTTCGCTGTATTTGATTTTTGCGTCGTCTACCAAAACCACACCATTCATGCCGTCTTCAATGCTTTTTAGCGCGTTAGATTGGTCGGGCTCTCTATCGAAAAAGTAAAATTCAATAATGAGCCCGACTAATCTAGGCGTCGGCGCTTGACCCCATGCCTCCCCGGCAATTGGTGCTACCACTTCCCGCTCAAAGACAAACGTAGACAAAGGGGTGTGTCCCTTTTTGTCGTGTCTTTTCTTGGGAGTTGCCCTGACTGGAATTGTAAATCCACAACAGGGCGGAATCAGGCGCCAAAGCTGTCTCATTCCTTCGCTCCTAGTCCTTGTATGTAGAGCTTGGTTACCTCGTTGCCTTTGGTGAAAGCAGACATAGGCCAGCATGGAGAGCCGTTAGACACGTCGGCGGTAACCGTCTTGGTATCGTATTTGATGACCATTTCTCTCGCCGCACCAAGCATAGACAAAGCCTTGTCTGATAGCGGTTTGAGATAGTTTGCAATTTTCTCCGGTGCCGAGATTTTGAGCTTGGAGCCGTATGTCTTGGTCTGATATCTCGCAATGAGAGTATCGAAGTATTTAACCCTCTTGCCGCTTTGCTTTATTTGCTCTTGGATGAAAGGCAAAAATTCAGGATTGAGATAGTTTTCGGCAAAGCTGATGTAAGCGTGCTCTTGGGACACGAGGCGGTCATATTGCTGCTTGATTCTGTCCACCCTTTCCGAGTGGCTCAGGATTTTGTCAGCGTATTTGTCCATCTGCTCCATGGTGGTGCTTTCAGTCCAATCGTGCAGGAAGTAGGTAACACCTTTCATGATGTGGTCACACTCAACGTGCAACTGGTGTCTAAACTCATTCATATTTTTGGAGTCAATAAACCTAACATCCATGCGATCCATGACACTCTTGACCGCCGCTGGTGCATAAGGCAAAGCTAGCTGCTCCTTCTTCTCCTCAAAAATCTCTCTGGCGATTTTGATTAGTCCACTCTCGCCTTCGGGTTTTTCTTCCTCGGTCATCTCGGTTGGCTTTGCGGTATAGGCGTCAATCATGTCCTTGGCTTTAGCCGCGACAATCTCATGCCATGCGCCGTTGTCCGGGCTATCAGCCTTGCACGCCTCCGGGAATCTCTCAGCCAGTAGCCTTTCGGCGGCGGCATAGATTTCTTTGAGATTTTCCTCGGATAAGTCTTTTGACAAAGTGTAATCGTACAACTCGCCGTATGCAGGCATAGACGGATAGCCGTAAGGTGGCGGGGTTGGACCCACAACAAAGGTTGTCTTGCCGTCGGGCATAACCTTGGCGTTATACCCAGGGGACATAGACGATTTTTTCGACCTGGGTTTCACCTCCTTGTCTTTTGATTCTGGTTTTTTTGTCTCCACCTCATCAGGTTTAACACTGCCACCCTCGGCGGTGCTTTGGCTTGTTAGATCCGGCTCCAGGTAGCCCTCGCCGTTATCAACATAGGTGCCGCCATTCTCATCGGACATTTGGTCTTCCTGGTGAGCACCATCGGCAAACACCTCACCGTTGGCAATCATGGCATTGATTTGATCCAGCTCTTTGTCAATCTCGGTAAGGCAGGCTGTGGCTTTCTCCACATCTTCATCGGATGCCGAGAAATCACCCGTCACTGCTTCCATTTGGCCCTTAAGAGCCTTGAGATGCTCTAAGCGCTCCTCGCGCTCGGTCATATTCGTATTGCTCATATTACTCCTTGAAATCAATGATGGTCTGATTAAAAACAGCCCAAGTGTAGTTGCCTGGATTGTCGCGGTTAACGTTGTGTTTTTCGTCCAGGTAGGCATTGAATTGAGTCTTGGCTGTTTCATCATTGCCAGCACGCAACTTAAACAGCTTCAAAAGCATTTGAGCGCTCTCCCTGGGTGGGTTAGCCACAGCTTCTTGGTTTTGAGTCATGTAAGTGACAGCGGCGTGGATAGCCTCCTCAATCTCCCCGGCGGCAGACTTTGCATTTGTATTCGTTGTAGCTGTGGAATCTGGCTTGGCATCTTGGGCAGGTGCGGGCTTCGGGGTATCTGTCGAAGCTGTATTCACCACGGTAGTACCGGGCTTTTTTTCACTTGCTTGGGTCGCGTTCCCACTCTGTCCAGGGGTCGTCTTCGATTGGGGGGAGGGCTCTGGTTTCGATAAAGGCGCTTTCACACTGGCGGAGGTAGGCGGCTTTTTTTCATCAATCACCTCGGCGTCCTCGGCATCGACAACCACGCCAAACGATTTGAAATCTTCCACATCCTGAGTAAAGAGGTCGGACGACATGGTGGCGTTAATGGTGGCATCAATTAGCGAGCGCTTTTTAGCCATCTTTAATACAGTGTTTTTGACATCAGCCACATCTGGGTTTTCAACCTTGCCGACTTCCTGATTGACTATCTCGGGCGCTTGAGAGTGAAACTTAGCATCGCAACCGCCTTTCTTGCCGTAGCAATACCAGCCCCTATCGCCCGTGTTCTTGTCTTCATATTTGGACCGGCAAAGGGCATCAACACCACAGTCAGGACAAACTCGACTCGCGTTGCGATATCTATATTTCGACTCGTAAGAGTTGCAGCTACCAAGCCCAATGCCGACAATGCGATCCTCGCGGTCAACCAGGATAGTTTTAATAGTGTAGTCAAACAGTGACGCCTCATCGTCCCTCCATTCCTCTTTTGAAGTCAATATACTGATGTCTCTTGGTGCAAAGCCGTAGATTTTATTGAGCTTCTCAGCGCCCGGCTTGAGTAAAGTGTTTTTCTTGGTACCAGGGATTTCACCGTAATCCTGTCCAACCTTTAGCATGTCTTTGACAAAGCCCTGGAGTTGAGCAATTGCCAGTAAACCCTGCTGGGCTGTTATGAGCGGCTGCATCACTGCAAGCTCGGTTGATTGTTTCTTCTCGGCCATCACGGCTCTCCTATGTGTGTCACTGACACATACAATAATAGACTTACCCCACATCAACATCAAGGGTAAAATCGGAGGTGTTACACCTGCCGGGGATTAAAAATGAAAGAGAAAATGGATATGTCGCCGCATGGCGTCCACCTGCTCGCCAATGAGGAGGGTATTAAGCCATGGGTCTATGACGACCACGACGGACAGCCCGTGAAAGCTGGTCATATCCTGATGGGTCGCGCCACATTTGGTATTGGGCACCTGGTCTTGCCGGGTGAAAGTTTTCCTCACTTCCCTAATGAAGCACCAAGGGAGCTGGTGGACGAGGTTTTTCACAAAGATCTAAGAGGCACTATTAGCCTAGTAAATGATGCGGTGCATGTACCGCTCAATCAAAACCAGTTTGACGCCCTGTGTATGATTGCTTTCAACCTCGGTGGACCCCAGTTTCGCGGCTCTACATTCTTAAGGTTGCTCAACCAAGGGCGCTACGACCTCACCGACGACCATTTTTTAGATTGGCGGTATGACGACCACCGGAAACCGATTTTGCTGGCAAGAAGAAAGCGTGAAGCGGCTCTATTCAATACTCCGGTAGAAAGCAAAAAGCCCGAGCCTAAAAAGCCCGAGCCGGTTGCCGTGAATAAGCCGGTTATTTCTTCCGCCAAGCCTTTAGAAAAGCCAAAAGCTGATTCGAGCCCACGCCCAGATAAACAGAAGTAATTATCGCAATTGCCCATTCGGGTGCTTTGTAGCCACTCCCGGTGTGTAAGGTCATAGCTACGTCCGTAGTAAGGACTACCACGCCGAGGGCGGTTGCAAAATAAAGAGCCGCCAAACCTTTGCGGTGGTTCAACTCTGTCTCTAATTTTGTCGCTATCAGGGCTTGAAATTCGTTAGCGTCAACTGCCCGATAAATAGTATTACCGCCAGTGGTATCCAGAGATACGATTTCAAGCTTTCCAGAATTGACCAATCCATCGAGATTCTCCTTTTCGGGCATCGCTCATAGCTTCCTTTTGCCCGGCGTGGGCGACACAGTACCGATTTACTTTTTGGTTACCTTGACCGCGCCCGGTTCAGGCTTTTGAAGGAAGCTAGCGACTACACTAGCATAACTGTAGAGCTTCTTGGCAGCCTCTAATGCTTTTTTTGCATTGATTTTAAGTGCCTCAAAATCTACGCCTGCTTTGATGTCGCTGAAACCTTCACCTATCTTTTTAACACCTACCATGATTTGAGGTAAGTCCACCGAGCCAATCAGCCCATTTGCGGCGTCGGCGGCGTCATGTATAACAGGCGGTAACTGTTCGACAAAATCCTTTTTGCCATCATGGTCCAGGTCGGCATTGTTTTTGAATTTATCAACTTCCTGGAGAGCGGACGCCTTGGCGATTGCCACTAATGGGTTTTCCATGTTAAATCTCCTTTTCGGCTTGCGCCGCTAGTTCTGGGTATTTTAATTTCAGGTCGGCCATGCTTAATCCACCTGTCTGGACCTTGCCGCCGTCCTTTTCGTCCACGTTTGCTGCCACCAGCTCATCCCAAAATTTCTTAGAGATGCCGAGTGGTATCACATCGTCACCGTCTCGGGCTTCGTGCAATTCGTAGACATATTTTTGCCCCCGGCTGTTGTCGGGAGTGGTGCGCTCGTCTGGGTGAAGCCCAAAGCCAAGCCATTCTCGAAGCCAATTGATCTTAATGGGCACACGATATTTAATTAGCGAGTCCCAAAAAGCCGAATGATTCTCAAAGGCTGCAAAGCCGCGCTTGAGATAAACAACATTAAATTCTACCTCCCACGGAAGATAGATCAACTCAGGTTTTGGTGTGTCGTCTCGATAAGCCATTTTATTGCTCCTGCCATAGCCATGTAATTGAAATATTTCCACCGATCCCGCTGGTGACTCCGTTCTGATTGAGGGCAATCACCTGAGAGGTGCCACTAAGGGTAACCGCCTTGGCTAAAGGGTTGGCTAAATACACCGGGAATGTGATAGGACCACCAATCTGCGACACGTTGCCGTACCATGACGCACCGGCGACGTTGCCCACCAAAGTACCAGTAGTCGGGTTGGCCGTGTAGTGCTTACAAACGCTTACGGCGGAAGAATCAGCAGCATTTTGCGGAATCCCGGTATCGGTTACAGCAGTCCCCGCCGTATTAGCAGTACTTCTTTTGGTGAGGAAGTAATTCACTTGCCCAGCAACAGTCGGCGTAACAGTCACATAACAGGCCAGCAGTGTGCAAGTATTAGAAGCGTTGCCCGCAAGCTCGCCCACATCGGTGGCATTTGCCGCTGGTGTGAAAAAGGGGGTCGTCACCGAATAAGTGCGACGATAACTTGGGGATTGGGTGACCTCACCTGTGGTGCCCGCAAAAGCTGGAGCAGTAAAGGTAAGGACCGATGCGCTACTCAAAAGCAGCGCTATAGCTGTCAACCAGGTCACCAGCAATTTAGGAATACTCGTTTTATAGATGACGTTCATTAGTTTTGTATCCAACCTCCAGAAATCCCGGTCAATCTAACTACTCCAGCGGCAGCACCGCCGTACATCTGAGCGGTAGTGGTCACCGGCTGCCCACCGCATCGAATCGTTTCGGCACCGTTGCCAGTGAATGTCACCGTACCGGTTCCGCTCACTACTACAAATTCCAAAATCTGCCCAGGCGAGACGGCAGGTAGAGTGACACCGATAGCGCTTGATGCAGTAATGACATAAAAAGTCCCGTCACCATCGCTTGCTGTAAAGTTGGCGGATTTAGTAACGACTTGACGACGATTCCCCCAGGCTGGCACGCCAGATACAACCTTGTTGATTTGTCCCGCCGAGCCGACAGCCAGCTTGGACCAAGTGTTTGAGCCGGAAGCGTAAATGGAGTCGCCGGTAGTGGCAGCACCGGTTAAGGTACCAGTGCCGGAAGTCATAAAAGACAAACCACTTAAAGTTAATGCCGAGGAGACAGGTGCCGACCACTTCACACCGTTGGTGCTGGCGGCATCGGTAGTGAGCACTTGCCCATCAGCCGCGACCGCCAACTTGTTAATAGTGGTACCGCCGGGGGTGACAAGCAAATCGCCTTTGGTGTAGGTGGTCTGTCCGGTACCGCCATTGGCGGCCGAAAGATTGCCGAAAGCAGGGGCACCGGAGCCAGCGCTCAAAAGCGGTTGCCCGGAGCCACCAGCCGTTGTGCACATCATCTTTGCGCCGTCATCGTAAATTACGCCACCTGCGGCATGGGCGATAGATTGTCCCGTAAGAGCGAAGTAGGCATCAGCTCCAGCATCCTGGATAGCGTAGGCTCTGTTTACGGATGGAGCCGCCCAAGTAACGGTATAGGTTTTGCCTGCTACGTTTAGCTTTGCATTGGTGTCAAATGAACCAGCGCTGATGGTTTTATTGGTCAGTGTTTGGGCTGCCGCCTCCCCGACAATATTGTCGGATGCGCCGGGCAGCGTCATAGTATTAGCGCCCGACTTAAACGTGGTACCAGAGAGCTTTAGATCCGAAAATGTTTTGGTGCCATTTACAGTTTGAGCCGCTTCTGTCAATACAAAAGAAGCGTTCGTACCAGGGTCCGGCACCGTAATATCACGAGCGGCGCCCCAGTCAGCCCACTTAAAGTTGCTGTCAAAAGTAGAGCCACGAAGTACAAAACCACTACCGGTATTCCACGCCATCTTGGGCGCGGTCAAGGTTTTATTGGTCAGAGTTTGAGAGCCAGTCAGAGTGGCAACAGTGCTGTCAATTGCAACCGTGATATTGCCATCAGGGACACCCGAGTTGGTAACCGTGATACCAGTGCCTTGAGCTAAGATACGGGCATTGGTAGCTGACCCATCAGTGGAGCCCAATATCACCTCAGCTCCTGTCGAGATACCGCCGCCGGTACCACCGATCCAAGCTAGATTGCCGGAACCATTGGTGCCCAGGAAAGTATTATTTGCTCCCTTGGCAAAGCGGGTCCAGTTTGTACCGTTGAAATAAAAGATATCCTGAGATATGGAGCCAGCCGAATCAGCTAAAGCGTTAATAGCAGCCTGGCGGGTAGATTGCCCGGTGCCGCCGTTAGCGATTGGTACTTGGTTTTTCAGGGACACTGTAATGGTGCTCCCCGCTCCGCCGTCTACAACATCTATGTAGGTGCTACCGGTTAAAACTCGCGCATTGGGGAGCTTTGTGTTCGAGTTAATAAGCACATAGTTAGCGTCGGCTGGTGTGCCTTCGCTAGCATTTTTGTAAGAGCCAACCGCTGGGCCGCTCTGCGCAAAAACCGGGGTGCATGACAGTAGCGCCAGGATGAAGGCGATAAGAATTTGCATTACTCCCCCTTTTAAGAGTTTTCTTGTGTGCAGCCCGCTGGAGCGGTGGCTCCGTCCACATAAGCTGTGGTTACTTCAATTGAGCTTGTGAAGTAATAGTGAGCACCTAGAGGCGCTCTCCAGCCACCCCAGCCGCCTTCTGAATAAATTTTGGTGTTATCGTTGGTATTGGCTCCGCCTTTGTACCATTTCAATTCTTTTGGGTGCCAAAGCCACATGGTTATGGTCGCATCGGCGGCGCCTGCGTTACCCGCTGTGGTTAGAGTCACAACGCGACTAGATCCAACAACTCCCATGGATACTCCAAGGACATCGGCTGGGGCCGCGCTGTCCAGGGATTTATCATTCCCAGCGCCACGAATCCTTTTTATCAGCCTGCCGGGCAAATCTGCCACGCTATCGCTGGTTTGTAATGGGTGACCGTTAAACATGCCCGCCTCCTATTGTTTGATCAAATAAACCATCGCGTAATCAGAGGGCTCTATGCCCACCTGCGTAATCGTAAAAGTGCCCGCCGATAGAGGGTGGGTGTGATACGGTGCCGCCACTGTACCATTGCTTCCAGAGCGTCCGTAAGGCGTCACGTTCATCGCTCCGTTGTACTCCAAGTTATAAGGGTTGATTCCGGTATAACCGGATGGATAACTAGCAGCGTGCCCATGCGTAGCGATTGTGGTGCCAATACCCGGAGCATCTGCACTTTGAGCGCCATACCCGCCAGATGCAGCCGAGGCGGACGAACCTACCGGGCGAGTGCCCAGAACAAAAAGTCCAATCAGATTTGGAGTGCCGCTCGTGCCATCACAGACGGAAAAACCAGCCGGGATACTGGTACTACCAGCGAAGGTAAAGTTATAGGGCACCACGGAGCCGCGAGGCAGGTTTGCGGACGATGACAAATCAATCCAGGATGGTATCCCATCAATCAAGCCCAAGGCTGTGCCATCAGCACCTACCGGCAATCTATTGAGCTTTCCGGCGTCCTGGTAAACAATATCGCCCTTCGTGGTCATGGGCTGCTGAGTCGCTGGCGCCGCCCACTTCACGCCCGCCGGTTGCGAGCTGTCTACCGTCAAAGCTGTCGAGTTTGCTCCGGCAGCCAGACGAGCCAATGTGCCGCCATCGTAGATGTATTGATCTCCCTTGGTGGTGAGCTGATTAAGCAGCGCTACCACGGTATTCATGTAGGTGTAAATACCGGGAATAGTGCTATTCCACTGGGCCGCTTTTATCACGGTACCCGGCTGCGCCCTTACGGGTTTAGACGGTACCGGTATAGGGGTAGCCATAGCGACCGGGGTAAGAAGCGCCAAGAGCGCAAATAGGATGACGAATTTCTTCATAGCTTGATGATGTACACAAGGGCATAATCGCTCGGCTCAGTAGTCGCCGAATCGGTGGTGCCGGAGTAGCTGACATTGTGGACGTGGCTTTGTCCTGAAACTTCAAAGCTAGTCGGGTTAGTTCTATCGACCTGAACCAACCCGGTTGGATAGCCGGTAGAAAAGCTGGCCGAAATCCCGTGGGTGTGAGTGGCAGTGCCGGTACCGTTTGCGTCGGCGGTCTGGGCGCCATATCCACCAGTGGCAGCGACTGCCGAGGAGCCAGGCGGACGAGTGCCTAGAACGAATTTACCAATCAGGTTTGGACCACTCACACCATCGCAAAAAGCCCAACCGTTGGGCGCAACGCTGGAGCCTGCATACTGGGGAGACCATGCCATGACGGTCCCTTTCGGGATACCAACAGATGGCGAGCCCCACTTATTACCAGTGGTTTGGGTCGAGTCCGCTATGAGGAGCTGATTGTCGCTACCAATCCCCAGCCTTACGGGTGAGGAGCTGTAGGTTAGGATGTCGCCCTTGGTGGTGAGCGGCGTGCTATTAGCGAAAGCAGCCCACTGCAAGCCAGTTGCCGTGCCGGAGTTGCTTGTCAGAATTTGGTTGTCAGTGCCCACTGGCAGCCTGGTTAGGTTGCTGCCGTTGTAAACGTATTGATCTCCCTTGGTGGTGAGCACGTTGAGGGTGTTTACCAAGGTGTTGTTGATGTAGGTGTAGATGCCGATTACATCGTTATTCCAGATAGAAGCCGTGATGGTAGTGCCATCTGTCCTAGTGGAGGGCACTGCCACGCTGGACATGACAGCGCCAAACGCCGGGCATATGACGGCGAGCCATAAAGCGACGATTAGCAGTGGATTCGGTTTTTTCTTAAGCATTTTTCGCTTCTCCGATTTCGAGCGTGTAATCCGCTGACATAAAATCCAGCCTGTGGTCAGAGGCATTACATCTCAGGGATGGTTGTATAGACCGGGCTCCTGCCACAATCGGGTAGTAGTCATGCTCTCGCATGTGCTCTGACGGCATCGCGCTGTTACCCAAGCTCCAGGAGCCGAGTACCGTGCCGCCGTCTACACTGGACGCAAGCTCACAGTCGGATGGCTCGCAGTCATACTTAAACATTGTCAACTGCTGATTGCTGTCATAGCCACGAGCTAGATAGCTGGCGTTGGCGATGAATTTTTGTCCACCGCCGTAAGTTTTAATTGTGAGCTTTTGCAGCCCGATATCTGCCTTTCCGCCACTGAGATCAGCGAAAACCATATCAGATGTGACTGGCATGGTGTCGTAAAGATTGCCGGTGTGCCACTTCTGGAGGAAACCCGACTCGTTGCCGCCATAAAAGGTTTTATCGAAATAGATGCTTGCCAGGCATGTGGTGCCGTCCTTGGTGAAAATCTGAGCCTGGAGGTCTGCCGGGTTGGAGTCATTGTTGTAGCTCAAAAGGAAGGCGTTAGACGGCACCGTGTCAGAATCCACGGGAAACCAGAATTGCACCTCTTGATAGAGCTTGTGGTGTACTGCGTGGGCTTTGTAGAGTTGGGCATCGTTAAACCGATACGCCAAATCCTGTACGGGATACGTGATAGATTGGTTTATCAAGTTGGCATTTTCGACAAGAGTCTTGAATTTGCGCACGCCATCACTAGCCAAAAACCAAACGTTGGAGCCGATTTGAACAAAGCAGTTATTGCTTGGGATACCAAATTCATCGGTAACCGTGACGCATTTGAAATCTCTTGTATCTTTGCCGGTGATGATCGAGACGCCCCTTTGCTGCCCGATAATGACGATCTGGTCATTGTCCGTATTGGACAATTTAAACTTGCGCACTGCCGTGACGCGCCCGAGCTGTGGCTCAAGCTGAAATAAGCCCCCATCGGTTGCCAGGATTGGGGCGCCTTGTGTGGCAATTGTCGCATCACCAGAATTGGTCAAAAGCACGTCGTAAGCTGCTTGTCCTTCAAATCCGGCAAATACCATTCGGTCTAAAAATGGTTCATTGAATCGAGGTTTGGCGGTTGTTTTACCAGCAAGGTTGGCTCCCAATGCCACGGTACCAAAGTTGGCTCCATTCTGCTGGAAGTTTGTCACAGCGAAGGCACCGCCAGTACGAACAATCTTGAGCGTCTCTACGCCATTGGTGTAAACCATGTAGGGATCATTTGCCGCATAGGGCACATACATCCTCATACAAGGGATAGCCTTGAGCGGCAAGGCAGTGTTGAGGCTCAGACCGGTTTTGATAGCTGTCGCTGTCGCTGTGTTTAAATCGTAGTGATAGAGCTTGTCGCCCCACTGACAAAGTAAATACTCTATGCCGTCCAGGTCTACAAATTTACTGAAACCGTAGCACTCGGCGCCACTATTAAAAGCTGTCGCCCTTTGCTTCGACCAGCCCGAAATCGCATTTGTCCAAACATTGCGCGGGTACTGGTTGATATTGTTGCCGACTTTTAAAGCAGATTCTGGGCGGTAAGGGTCAGCAATGTTGCTGTAAACCCCATCCACACAAGTGAGCGTACCTTCTCTATCCATTGCTCCAGTCGTATCCTATATTTCCAACATCCCAACTTGTTTCACATCCACCGATACTTAGCCCGCCAAAGGTAACCTTGGTCTGGCGATCAAGGGGTCCAGATGCCCATTGCTTGACGTTATCGAGTGCCGCCTGAGCGTATACGGTCTGATTGCCAATGCCCATCTTTTGCTCAAGCATGTCTCGCCCGAAGGCAACTAAAACGTGCTCATATTGCGGAGGCCATAGAATCTTGTCATCTGCCAATTTCAAGGGCTTGTGGTTGACTTTCGCCATGTACTCGATTTTGTAGGCATCATCGGGTACCGGGTAAAGCACAACTTGTCTCGTGGTTTGGTCCACGCCATCGCCTTGCGGCTGCTCGAAGTAGGTCCAGCTCCTTGGCCTGCCTGTATCGAGCTTGCCTAGGTCCGGCTGCATCTCCCGATAAATGTTATAAGGGATGAAATTCAACCGACTAAAACCGCCGGAGCTGTTGCATCTAAAGGAGTGGTATTTGATGCCCTCGATATCCGCTAGGGCATCAATCTCCAATTCCTTGACGTTGACCTGGGTGCTTGTCTCAAAGCGCCTGGTCGTAAAAATTTCGCTAAGCCGGAGGACCAACTTAGCGTCTGCGTCGTCAACAAATTTTATTAGCTGCACGTGGGGCCGCATCAACCCGGACAAGCTATTAAATTTAGCGTTGTCCGTTATGGTCGGCAACCCCACTTGCATGCAAATAGTGTTGACGATATCTCTAAATTCGCTGTGTGGTGTGGCAGCCATTAGAAATCGTTGGGCTCAAATTCGATTTGTATATTCATGTTGATTGCGTCAGTGGTTTGCACGCCAGAGACATAGCTAACGTAAATAGGTTGGGTAGCAGTGATAGCCAGGTCAGCACTGGTGGCGGTCAGAGTATCAGGGAGTACAGTGTTCGCCACCAAGGTGTTGGCGTTTATATTGGCAGCACTGAGCATGGTATTACCGGCAGAGCTTCCTTTTTTGACAACCAGAGTGTTAGTGCCGCCAACCGGAGGGGTGGCAGCGACAAAGTTGATGGCTTTGACGATGCCAGCGCGGCCAGGTATCAGGAGGCACTGATAGGTTGTACTGTCTGCGCAAGATGCCCCACCGTTCACGGCAAATTGGAGGATTTGCCGCTTGGCGCCGTTGCCAATGCTTGCATTGACAATAGGTGTAGATGCGGTAATGGAAGGTACGGACACCGCACCAGCCGAAACGGTAAGCCCGCCAGTGGTAACGGTTAATCCATTACCGGCGGTTATACTGCCACTGGTCGAAACACTCGGGAGCGCGACAGCGCCATCCACAACCGTAAGCCCGCCCTTAACCCGGATTCCGTTTTCATAGGTTGTTGTAAAAACGGGCTGGGCGGAAACTGGGCCCACCGCCAAGAAGGCGATGAGCACCAGTATTATTGTGCGTTTGAACAAATCAAACATTTTCAAATTCTCCGCTTAGGCTTGCGCCAGAGTATTAGCCTAGACCTTTTGATCCTATGGTTCCTCTGTGGTTGTTAACCAAGAAGGAGAAAGCGTGACGCACTTTGACAATGGTGTTGTCGGTGTGTGGGTCGGTAACGGTTTCAAAGTCTGGACCTTCACGCTCAAACATGGTGTTTTTGCTGTACATATCATCCTGCAAATACCACTGAGACTCTTTGTGAGCGTCTTCGCACATGTACAAGAATGGCAGCACAGTGGCTTTCACCTTGAATTTGTTCTTATTGAAGTTGGCAGAGTTTGGCAAGTAATCGCCAGCGTCTTCCAATTGCTGAGCCAAGATACGATTTGTAGGAGTTACATACAAATTGACCTCACCGTTACCCATTGGGATGGGTTTGCCGTTTTCGTTGAGGGTTTTTTGCAGCGCGATAATCGCATTGTTCAAACCGTTTGGCGAAAGCGGATCGGTGATTAGGTTGTTATCCAGCTTAGTCGGGTCGTTTTTCAATGGGTGGCTAGCCGAGAACCAGGGCTGTTTGTCGCTGGATTGCACGCTGCCAAAACCGTTGAACATGAGAGCCACGGCGATTTCTTGAGGCTTTCTGGCGACCGCTTCGCCGAGACCCCAAGATCTTTCTTCCATCTCATTATATTTTTTGTCACGCTTCATCTGGTGGGTGATTACAATCTGTCCGGTGTAATCAATTGCCACCGCCGATGATGTGCGGACAATAGACATATTGAGGGTGACGTATGGGTTACCTTCTGGTGTTTCCTCGGTTACGTCCGGGGTGGCGTACTCAGCCACTTCCTCGCGCATTTTGTCCGATTTGGTAACGGTCCAGAATTTCTTCCAATCGTCGTTATTTTTTAAGCCATAAGTGAAAAGTTCACGGAGCCGAGGCTCCATTGTCACATCCCACGCTGACCTGTTTTGCACAGCTCCTTGCGCCATTTTCTTATCTCCTTAAAACCCGCTTGCCGGGCGACTGTGGTGAGCTTTACGTCAATTAACTAATTTGGAATCGGACGCTGGCTTTCGCCTTGGTGTGGCTGAGCACAACTTCCGTAATCTCGCAATATCCGCCAGTCTCATCACCCTTAGTTGGGCTGATACCTTGGTCTGGAGCTGAGCTTGAGAGTTTAACGCCCATCATGCCTACATTGAGGTGAGTGGCGGTAACTTTGTCGCCGGTAGTGATTCTTCTGGTGAAAGGGCGATCCACGGTAATAGTCCAAACGTTAGCCGCCCGAACCGATGTGAGGATGTTTCTTTGTTCACCATTGGAGAATATGCAACCACCGTTGAAATCGCCCGTGGTGCCGCTAGCTAGCGTGAATTTCACGGTGCTATCACTAACTGCGTTAGCGTCGGCCGCAAGGTTGCTTACGGATGGCACATCGGCACCAGTCAAGAATGTTTCATATTCAAGGCTGCTGCCTTTCCCTGGCAGGAACATACAGCGCTCGCCATAGCCAACGCTGGATTTGTGCGCCACAGGTCTACTACCGGGATAGATCTCTTTGGGGATTTCTAGTCCGTTGTAGATACCGTAGATTTTGTCCGCCTGAGCGGAAGCTGGCAAGACGGCACCATTGGCTATAACCAAGGCGCCATTCTCAACAAACTGAGTGTCTGGCTTTGCTTGCACCGCATCAGTGCTGATGTAATCAGGTGTTCGTCTCGATTTAAGTGTGAAACCGCCTGCCATGCTTTTCTCTCCTTGTTGTTCGTATTAGTCCAAGACGGACTTTTTAGGTCTGATATTCGGCAATTCCGCCGCCAATTCATAGGCTTTTTTCTTAGCCTCGTCCTCGGGCATGCGCAATTTCTTTTTGTTTGTCGTGAGGAAGGCGTAATACGCCTGGCGTTGATGGTCTAAGAGATCATCTTCGTCGTAGCTTTCTTTGGTTTCCTTCACAACTTGCTTACCTTTTGAGTTACCTTTAGCAGCGAGATTTAAGTCTTTTTTCTGAGCTGGTTTTTCAGCTCCGGCAACTTTGACAAACTTGTTAATCACACTTTCGGTAATCTCCGAAAGCAGGTCACTGTCAAGGATTCCCTTGTTGTAGCTTGCCAGAAACTTTTCGTTTTTAGCGATTTTGGCATTGATACTGGCTCTGATCTCATCGTTGTACTCTTTGAGTTCAGGCATATCTTTGAAGGATGATTTCAGCTCCACATTGATTTGAGCGGCGCCTCTATCCTCGATTTGACTCAGACGGTTAACCTGGGTCTGCTTGCTTACTTCCTCTTTGATGCGGCGTTCCATTTTGGAATCCACATTCATTAGGATGTTTGCATTAGCCTCAATGAAATCTTGGCTATAGCCTTCCTTCTTTAGATAGGCCAGAGTCTCTGCGATTTCATCTTTTTGGCTTTGTGGCATATTGCCAGCTCTTTGGCGCTCAAGGCGAGCCACGAGAGCGTCAGCAAATGCCTCTGGGTCCATCGTCTGTGTGCGGGGAGCCTTTTGGGAGGATTTCTCCTGATCCTCTTCTTGCTCGTCATCATCTTCGTAATCTGTCAAAGTCATGTGGTCGATACCTCTATTTCTTGTACGGTGACAATCTCTTGGTTATTGATTCCTCGAATAATGGCCAGCTCGGTGGGCGTTGGATTTGCGTCTTTCGATGCGGTCTCCCACATCAATCTCAGCAACTTCCTCAGATTGCCAGCTAGCCCAAATTTGAAGTTTTCGTCAGCCGTTTTAGCGAAGCCCTTACCCTCAAGTAATTCAATTTGGGTTTCGCCTAATTGCTTAAGATACTCAAATCCTGGATGGCGCGTAAGGTCGCTCAGTAAAACCGAGCTAGCCCTATTGTTGCCCAGGGCCTCCGCTATTCGGCGGGCCTCCTCCCTGGGGGTTTTGCTGTGGTCCTGGTGGTCCATTTGGGTCCTCCCCTGCCCCCATCTGCATCAGGATTTCCTGAGCCATCTGGGGATTTTGCATTAACGATTGGAGCGCCATTTTCATGACGGCAGGATTGTTGGCCGCGATTTGTTCCGGGGTCATCCAAGACTCCGCTGTCATCTCGATCTCCAAATCCTCTGACAAACTCCTGACCAAATCCTGGGCGGCAGTCGGTATGTTGGGCAGGTACTGTCCCATCTGTCCGAGCGCTTTCAAGAAGTTGGACTTATTGTCAATTCTTTGCTGCTGATTGAAAGCGCCGTGGTAGCCAGTGATTTCCACTGTGCGCGGGCGCTTCCAGTCATCAAACAAAATCTCATCTGGCACAGGCTTACTGTTTTCCATCTTGTTGAATGGAATAACCTCCTCCCCTGCATCGTTTTTAATCGGCACGGCAACTGCCTGCCGGGTGTCATACGCCCATTGGCACATCTTCTGGAGTGCCGAGCCAAACTTCTCACGGCTTTCGTTGATGCCAAGAGATTGGTTAGACGCTCTGAAATTGACCGAAGTGGCTGTCTCCCGGTTACCCTTCTCGGGCGCACCATAGGCTCCTGAGACTTCAAAAACACCGTTTATGTCTTGCTTGAGGTGCTCATACTCCTGGAAGCCGATTTGCACACCTTTAGTGGTGTCGTAGGCTGGTTTTAAAACATCCATGCCAGCCATGGACTGGGTTAGCTCCATGATTTGAGCTGGTCCCAAGCGTATCTCGTCATCCTTGATAGATCCAGATGCGTACAACATTGCCGGGAATTGGGCTGCCGCGACAGCGTTTGTCATGACCGCATCAAAGAAGTTTTGACGGTGCCATTGCGGGAGCACGGTTTGTACCGCACCTATGCCGTATGCCACATCGTTAAACCAGTCAATGAAGGTATCGGAGACCAGCATGTCATGCCCGTTTATCGAGGGGTTTTCCTCGATTCTGATTAGAATGGCTGAATTATCGGCGCCCTTCGCTACATAAAAGTAGGTGTCATAAAACTCATAGCCGTCGTACTCAAGGTACGGTGCATAGTAGGTGTAGACAGGGATAACCTTTGCCGAAACAGAGGCAGCGCTGTCGGCGTTGAGACCCATTACATAGGCTGATCTCAGACGGCGCACGTTGTCTGTTTCTTTGTGGGTTGCCTCATGCGCCCTGGTGGGCTCAAGTAAATCCAGGTTTTGGTAAACCTTTTCGCCGTCCTCATCCTCTGCCTGTTTTAAGAGGTGGGGGCGCATGTATGAGCGGATGATGTAGGACTTTTTGCGGTCCTGTACGATATCGGCTTCCGGGTCGAAAAACACGTTGAAGGCATCAACCACGCCAAAGACAGGCCCGTTAAATTTGACTCTGGGCTGTCTGACTTTTTTGATGTACTT
>ERZ869921.726-NODE-726-length-16801-cov-4.786516_pt1 | contig 16801 bp, 19 predicted proteins | sample MGYA00579310_ERZ869921 | MGnify/ENA primary metagenome ERZ869921 (study PRJEB32216, sample SAMN09231816) | wastewater metagenome | place: USA: Maryland | collected 2016-06-21 | study: EMG produced TPA metagenomics assembly of the PRJNA472060 data set (Reclaimed...
TATCGTTATCGCTTGCAATCTCAATAACTGGCATTCCCCAACCGTTTTTACGGTCTGTTAGTGCTTTGATTTTTAATGTAGCTTTTTTCATGTTGCTTGTTTTTGCTCTCCGCGTTATTGCGTTGACGATGCAAATATAGATACATAAACGGAATATGCAAATAAAGTTTACAATAAAAGTATAAAATAGTAGTGTAAATTGATACAAGTTATACACATTTACCAATGACAGAACGTGTTGATAAATAGTAAAAAGAAAGTGTGAAATAAATTAGAAAGAAGCTATAAATGTTTCTTCGCTTCTTCGACTAACGCAGCAATAATCGTTTTCATTGAGGTGTCAAATTCCTTGCACATTGATGCGTAAACGTTGCGCCCTGCATCGGTTAAATAATATACCTTATTCGATTTGTAAATATATCCGCCCTTAATTGCCCTGAACAGCAGTTGATACATTGCGCTCCTGCTCGAATTACATATTTCAGCAGCAGCAATACAGGTTATACCCTCCGCGTATTCGCCAATAATCATGACAGGTTTGATATATGGCTGTTTTAGCCCTTTATGGGACTTGCGAACGCGTCTAAGTGAATCTGTATAACCATTGATAAATAACGCCCGTATTGTAGCCTGTTTGCGCTCATTCATACCCGCAAATGTAAAAATATATCGAATGAGTATAGAAATGAGTAAACAAAATAGGTATAACATAGTAGTATTGATAGAATAGATGCGGGTAACTTCGCCTATACAAGTGTTTCTGTCCTATTTACTACACATTACACATCCAAACCACACAGGGCGAATCGAATTGAATCAGTTTGAGGAGAATCGAGGGAATGAATCAGAATGAACAGGACTATTTACCGGCAATAATCACACAGGTAAACTATTGATTGGGACGGGCGGAATGTGGTGAAGTAATAAGATGAAATTAACAGTATTAAAGTATAACATAACTTGCCTTATGTATCGTAACCTATTCAGTAGACAGTTCAAATAAGATATTAACCACACACATTCACTCTCCAGTTTACCAAGAATTACACGCAGTCGAACAGTTTACACGAGTTTATCAATTTCAGTTTACGCAGTAGCGAGTTAGGTTTATGCGAAAAACGGGAAGGTAAGAGATTCCTTTGGCAGATTTAGAGGGGATGGCATTTAATAAACCGACTTGGGGAAAATGCGAATGTGGGGGTAGAGGGGGAGTAAACCCCAACATTCAACTATCTTCAACTTATTGGATTGTCATCTGCATTCAATGTATTTCGAAGCTCTGTATCTTCTTTAAGAGATTAACCCCACTTTACCAATGAAAACAAGTATGCAAATTGCTAACTCGAAGTATGCAAATTGCTAACTAACATATTTATTTATACTTGTTAGTAATATTTATACTTGTTTATTAAATAATTATTTATTATTGCACTGCAAATGAATTACACTTTACCAAAAGAACCAACAGGAGTTAAAGACTTTGATACAGTCAGCGCGAACCCGTCTGCGTATAACTTACGTAGCATAGCGAAGATTGCGAATAAAGAACCTTTAAAAGCCACGTTTCAAGTTACCAATATTCATACTGCCGAAACAGAGAATAGGGATTTAGATACGGGTGAATTTGCTTACAATGGATTTACATACAAAGACAACGCATCTTTTACAAAACTGTTTAGGGGTGTTGAGGATGAGATACCAAAGTTAAGGACTAATTCTATCCAAGTATTGATGTATATAATCGGAGCATTAAAGGCAGGTAGCGATGTAATTGACATTGACGCTATTGAGGTAAGTAAGAAATTGGGGTATAAGAACAAGCGTAGTGTTTACGATGGCATATTTGGATTGTTGCTGCATGAGTTCATTTATCGAAGGTCGGGAGGTGGCGGGCAATACTTTGTGAACGTTACAAAGATATTCAGAGGTAATAGGGTTGGGATAATGATTTCAAGGGAAGAAAAGAAAAAAGATTAGTATGGCTAAAAAACGAAAAGAGTATTTGGTATCTATTGAGCTTTCTATTGGAGATTATGAAGGAAGCCCATGTTATAAAACTCGTGAAGAAGCGCAAGAATGGTGCGATAACTGGAATAGCCAATTGACCGAAGAGGAAAAGGTAGTAGATAACGGTAGGCATTTTGCAACGGTAGTTGAGATAAATATTTAACCTCACCCAACCAAAGTAAAATCTATGATACAATTCAAAGTAACAGTCGAACTTATCGAACCGAAAGAAGAAGTGAAGCGTATGGATATTTCCGATGCGGGCTTAAAAAAATCTAAAGAGGAAAGTTTGGAGAATGTTAGGCAATGGTGCTTCGATGCTATATGGGGCTCGAAACTTGAAAGAATGATGGCTTTTTCGCGTAACTTAGGAATTATTCCATACGAAACGAGTTATCTATTATGAAGCACAACGAAAGTTCTTTACAAATTAGTTGCGTAACGTGGTTTCGGGCGCAATACCCAAAGTATGCGGGGTTGCTGTTTGCTATCCCCAACGGCGGGAAGCGTTCGGTTATTACCGCAACGATAATGAAGCGCGAGGGCGCATTAGCGGGTGTGGCTGATTTATTCTTTGCCAAGCCCATTCACCATGAAAATGTTGGGCATAAATATCAAGGCGACAGCGGGCTTTTTATTGAAGTTAAATTCGGTAAAGGCAAACAATCCGAATCGCAGAAATTATTTCAGAAGTCCGTTACCGAACAAGGGTATGCCTATGAAGCAATCTATGATTTTGATAGCTTTAAGAAATTGATTGAAGAATATTTAAGATAAAACTAATAACTTAGAAAAACAAAATTAAAATGACAGAAGAAGATGTATAAGATACAGGAGGTTAAGCCAAAAGAAATATTCAAAACATATCAAGAATTAGAAACGATATACAACGAATCGGTTTCTATCTACAAATCAATAGGCTCTAATATCGTTTCGCACAATCCATTAGACAAACAAAGCCTAATGTGGTTTATTGCCGCTGTTTATCACCTACAAAGTCCGTTTGTTAGAGAATCTTCTATCCACAAAAGAAGAAAACAGGCTTTAGAGAAGTTGGGTTATTCCGTATCTGCAAATTCTGATAATACACTACTCGAACTTGTTGTTGGTAAAAATGAATTTGTAAACAGGCTTGCGCTTATATTCTGTAAATATGAAAATTCGCCCGCATGGATTGAACTTTGCGCGACACAGGATATTCTTGACGATGTATTTTTGACGCTAAAGTTAGAATCGGAGGGAACGGATAAGAAATCTGCCAACGAAATGCTTAAAATTAAGTTGGAGGTAAATTCTAAGGCGGAGGGGTTAAGGCAAAAAATGAGAACCTTGTCGAATGAATTATTTGCAGGCGATAATTCGCTAAATAACCTATCTGCCTCACAAATACTTCTTGAAGAAAGGATAAAGATTATAACTCCCGAACGATTTGTTAAGGCTCAAAAGCAAAAGAAATAGGTGAAGTATAAATACAAGCCATATCAGCAGAATGTTACACTATTGAGTGGCATCCCAGATATTGAGCCATATAAACTCAAACTGCCCGATGCGCCACCTATTGAGCAATTTATAAACTATGGACTTCCTGCTGAAAAGCAATTCTTCAAACGGGTAGAAATTCCTGTAAAAGTAAAGAACTTAGATAAGTTAGACAGGGCGCAGGCGATAGCAATAGCCGATTCTGACCAAGAAATATACGAGTTCATAGAATCAATGTGGGATAAGCGTTTAAATGGCGAATTTCAGCTAATAAATGGCGTTCCAACTTACATAAGTCCTACTTATTGGTTCTATTTGAACTTTTGGGAGATGGATATTGGATTGCCCGACTTTAGAACTGACAAAACTCACTTTTCTTGTGATTTAGAGTTCTTTTGGTTTTGGGACTTATTGGTAGTCCCAAGTCCATTTTGCTACGGAGCAATAGAAATGACATCAAGGCGGGCAGGCAAAACCTATAAGTTAGGGTGCGTTTTATTTGAGCCTATTTCGAGAAACTACGAATGGCACGCAGCATTACAGTCTAAAACCGATTTGGATGCCGAAAAAGCATTTGTAAAGGCTATTGTTAAGTGCTGGAGAAGATTGCCGTTTTTCTTTGTCCCGTCTTTCAGCAATAGCACCTTTCCTAAAAAGGAGGGGTTGCAATTTACGCCTAAAAGCAAAAGGGGGAATGAACTGGATTCGCATAGTCTTACGGACGATGATGAATTGATGGGAACTTTGACGTTTACATCTTCCGACCCGATGGCACTTGACGGACAGAAATTGCACAGGGCGGGCGGTGATGAGGAAGGTAAATGTCCCGACTTTAACGTTTATGAGAGGCATAACGTTGTTAAATTTTGTTTACTTGAAAGAGGGCAAGTAAAAGGTAAATGCTATCGGACTTCTACGGTGGAGGAGATGGAGAAAAAGGGTGGTAAGTTCTTTAAGGCGATGTGGGATGATTCTGATAGGCAACTAAACAAAAGAGAAAAAGAAGAAATTAAGGTAGATGAAAATGGCGAAACCGTAACAGGTATGTGGCAATGGTTTACGCCTGCTTTCTGTAACGAAAAGTTTGACGCCTATGGAACGTCAATAGTAGAAGTCCCAACCGAAGAGCAAAAAGAGTATCTAAAGTCCATTAAAGATAAGTTTTGGTGGATGGGTGGGAAAGAAGTTATAGACAAAGAAATTGACAGGCAAAAAAACCCTATAAAGAAGCAGGAAATTATAAGGAAGAAGCCACGCAATATACGAGAGGCATTCCGCTCTGCAACTACATTCTCGCACTTCAACCTTGATATTCTAAATGCAAGGCTTGATTATTTTACATACGGATACCCTGTTGAACAAAGACAGAATATGCAATTCGGTAAATTTCAATGGAAGAATGGCATTTTTGGCGGTGAAGTAGAGTTTGTAGAATCTGACTTCGAAAATGCCCGCTTCCATAAAATGATTTTGCCCAATGAGCAGAATTGGGCTAATCAAAGATTGCAGTCAAGTTCAAATAAACCTAAGCCGGTAAATACTGCGCGATTCTGTGGCTCGTCCGATACGTTTAAATACCGAACAAAGGACGTTAAGAATAAAAAGGATATGTCAATGGGCGCGGCTCACATTTACGCCTATTTTGACCAGCAGATTGACGGAGGTGTTACGGAGCAAGAATGGCTAACGGATGATTTTGTTTTAGAATACCTATTTCGTCCAGAAAGTCCCGATGAATACTGCGAGGACGTTTTAATGATTGCTATTTATTACAGTTGCAAGATATATCCTGAAAATAACTTGGATAACGTTGCTATGAAGTTTAAGGATTGGGGATTTGAGAATTACATACAGGTAGGCAGGAAATTGACGCTAAGTAACGAGGCGGGCATTATTTACGCAGATGAAGCGAGAGGCGGGGCGACTACCAATACAAAGACAATAGAATCAATGTTTAGAAATGTGCAGCAGTATATTCTAAACGCGGGCAAGCGAAGTAAGTTTTACAGAACACTAAATGATTTTAAGGAAGTAGAAATTGAAAACCTAAACCCATACGATTTATTCGTATCGGCATCATACTGTTTAATGAACGGATTTGATTTAAATAACCCTGCCAATGCTAAGAAGAAATTGGACGACACGCTAACTCCCGCATTTGATGCTAATGCACTAAAGGAGTTATTTTACTTTCACTCTTCCTTTTGACGATATTTAGTATTGATTTTAAGCGAGTGCGTCCGCCACTTGTTTTTGTCCTTTTCGGGAAGCGGGGATGCGTATAGCATAATACTTGTTTCTTCGCCTACTTTAGACTGAAACTTTTTAAGGGCAAGTTGAACATCGGGACGCTCAAATGCGCGGTTAATCTTGCTTACTACAAGTTCGAGATTAAATCCCATCTCACCGTTAAGTTCAACCAATTTAACTGAACCTACAAATAGGTCGTTGCTTTCTTTTTCTGCCATATTGCAAATTTACTCTTTTATTCTTTTTTCATACAACACAGCATCGGCAGTCAAAATCTGAATAGCCACAGACGAAGCGTTTTGAATAGATACTCTCTCCACCTTTGCGGAATCTATAATCCCCGATTCGATTAGGTTGCAGAACGCTCCCGTCTTTGCATCGTAGCCGTAATCGCCTTTACTGCTCTCAACAGCGACAACCACACTATCACTTGCGCCACAGTTGTAAACTATCTGCTTTAAAGGGGCGGATAGGATATTGCTTATTAGGCAAACTCCTTTTAATTCATCATCAGAATACGTTTCAAGCGAATCCAAGCCATCGGCACAACGGATAAGGCAAACGCCTCCACCCATCACAATTCCTTCCTCAACGGCAGATTTAGTGGCTCTAACGGCATCATCCACACGGTCTTTCTTTTCTCGCATTTCAATCTCGGTAGTTCCACCTACATTTATTACTGCAATTCCGCCAGTAATCTTAGCAAGGCGTTCTTGTAGCATTTTACGGTTATACTCATTCGTTTCGTTACCGATTAGCGACTGAATGGACTTAACCCGTTCTGTAATGCTTTCTGCATCCCCGCCTCCGCCAACAATTATTGTAGATTCTTTATCTACTGTAATCTTTGAAGCGTAACCCAAGTGTTGCGGTGTTGCGTTCGATAAAGGAAGTCCAAGTTCGGGGCTTATGATAGTCGCGCCAACTGCTGTTGCTATATCCTGCATCAAGTCCTTTCTAAGTTCGCCTCCGTATGGCAGCTTAGTGCAACAAACTTTAATCTTGCCATTTACTTTGTTTACTACTAAAGATGCCAATGCTTCATTATCCACATCATCGGCAATGATTAACAATGACTTACCCAACTGCATTGTTTTACCGCATATTTCAATAATATCCTTGAAATTAGAAATCTTCTTATCGTAAATGAGAATTGAGCAATCGGTAAGTTCGCATGTCCCGCGATTGGCGTTAGTAATGAAGTGGTGGGAAATATACCCTCTGTCAATTTTAAGTCCGTCCGCCATCGTTACGGTTGTTTCAGAGCCGTATGTTTCGGCAATTTGAATCAAGCCATCTTTGCCTACCTTTTGAAAGGCTAAAGCAACAAGTTCACCTATCTCGGAATCGTTGTTAGCGGATATAGTTGCAATCTGCTTGATTGTTTCGAAATCATTGCAAGGAATAGCCATGTCTTTAATCTTCTCTATAACATGCTTAACCGCTTTTTCTATTCCCGCCTTTAGCCCCATTGGGTTTGCTCCGCTTTCAAGAAGTATCATTCCCTCGTTGATAATCGCTTGCGCGAGAACGGTAGACGTGCTTGTCCCGTCTCCTGCATCGTAAGCAGTCTTAGTTGCCGCCTCTTTAATGATTTGCGCTCCTGCGTTTTGTAATTCATCTTCCAACTCAACTTCTCGACTTATTGAAACCCCGTCCTTCGTAGAATGTGGCGGTTGAAAGTTTTTAGCAATAATTACGTTGCGCCCTTTTGCGCCAAGCGTAACCTTTACTGCGTCTGCTAATAAATTTACACCTTCTTGTAGCCCTTTACGAGCCTCTGCGTTTAATACGATTTGTTTTACCATTTTATTTAGTCTATAATTTTAGCGAAAATATCCATATCAACCATGTTAAGCGTTCCATCGGGTAGTTCCATACCGCTATGTTTAGCGTAGATAACTTTATCCCCCTCTTGCCAATTTTCTTTGCAAAGTTCCCCAACCGAAACAACCGTCCCTGTTAGAATCTTTGATTTTTCAATGGACGTATCAATTAGCCCGTTACTTGTTTGCGAATTAAGTGCATCGGGCTTAACGATAATTCGATTGTTTACTGCTTTATACATGAGATTATGTTTTTCGTTTCGATAATAAAAAAATCTTCGGGTAGAATCGGGTAGTTAAGCTGTTCTTCTATTGTAATGTCGCAATGCTTCAAAGTTTGGACTATCATGCCCTCTTTAAGCAATGAATTACTCGAACGGAATATAATCGCTTCATTTGGGCGATATTGCTCCTTTTTAATATCCACACAAATAAGCCCGCTTGTTTCAACTTTTTCTTTTTGGATAGGGCGGGCTAATGTGTAATTGTTTAAAACTTTTATCACTTCAACTGGATTGTTTTCAAAATAGCCAAGTGGTCTTATTGAGAAATACAAATCAATTTCCCGAATTATCATATACCAAACTCCGTCTTCAAGCCATGCGTAATGAGTTACGGGCTTGTAATCGTCATAATCGGGGTTTTCGTCACCGTAGCAACGTTCTTTAGCATTGCTAAATGTGAAAATCTGAAAAAAGGCAGTATCGCCAACCCTTACATTTTCGCAATTAGGCGAAACTTGTATAACTTCTCCCGAAACAGGATTGTAGGTTTGTGATTTAAGAGTTGCTAATGTTAGTCCGCTTGTAGTTTCGCGGGTAATTGCCTCTGTGTATAGAGGTAATTTTAGTAAGACATCGTTTCTTCGTAATTCTAATTTCATATTCTAACGGGGGTAAAAATAATATTGTTTGTTGAATTAAAAAATAATTCCTATTTTTGAACGCAAAATAAAAACACAAAATGGCAAATCAAATTTCTCTTTATGGCGCATTACAAGTTAATGGCGTTACTGTTACTGACTATACTGCGGCAGGGAAATCACCTGTATATACCGATGTAGCATCGGAGCAAGTAGCTTATGTTATCCCAACCGTTGCGGCTGACCAATACGGAAACTTGCAAGACGGATTTTTATTCGTGTGCGAAAACAAACAAGGCGAAAGCATTGATACGTTTGTTCTTCCCGTTTCGAGCCACCTACCCGACCTTGCAGGGGTTCTTACCGCGCTTACGGGAATTTCACCTAACACAACTTTCAAGAAGTATGACTTGTTAAAGCAAGTTGACTACAAAGAAAATGTGCAGGATGGCGTAATTGTAAACGAACTTTACCAACACGGTAGAACTTACATGATTACGGGCAATGTAACGAACGTTCGCGTTGCTATTAAGAATCAAACGAGCAACATTATATTTACTGTGGCTTCTGACCAAACAATCGCTGGCGGTTACACATATTTCGGATAATTTTTTCATTCTGTTTGGTTTAGAAACGCTCACTTAAAATGTGGGCGTTTTTTTATTTGGTATTGTGGTATTTTGTGCTATGTTTGCCACATGAAACGAAACGAAATACGTCTTGTTGATGTTTCTGATAAGCTATTTGCCTATATAAAAGCAGAGGCAAAGAAGAATATCAGAACTATGCAGGCGCAAACAAAATTCATGTTAGAAGAACTTTTAAAAACTAAAAAATGACAATAGACACAACGTATTTAGACCTCTACTGCGGCAACGAAGAAGTAAACAAATTCTGTAAAGAATACCCCGTTATATCCAAAATGATACTTGGCGAGCGCGTTGCTAAGTTCCCGCGAGAAAATGCGGTTTATTTGAATCTGATGTATGAGAAAATCAGAAAGATTTACGATGCCCACGTGGAACTATTGCCCGATGGTAGAGATTTTGCCATGAAAAATACTATTGTTGACAAAGACGGAACTCCGACAAACTTAGTTGAGCCGAAATATATAGACGAACAACACGAGGTAATGTTTAAAGAGGAGTGGAATAAGTTAATGTCAAGCCACTGTCAAATGACTATTTAATGAGATTAGTCACAATAATTGCACTTGGTGATTCTAAATGGGCGGACTTTGCATTAAACTGTTGCCTATCTATAAAAGCACACGACCTTAATCAAAAGATTGGGCTTATTACCGATGGCGTATGTTGCCGTGATATTCAGAGCGATATTGACCGATTTTTTGACTACCAAACTATTGTTCAGTATAAGCAAGTAGAAAGCCATATTGAAAAGGCTTTTTATACAAAGGTTAATCTTTATGAGTTGGCTACGCAAATGTGCGGTGATGCAACGGAATTTATCAATATTGATGCGGACTGTTTAATGATTCCGTCAAACGGTGTTGATGAATTATTTAAAGAGAATGACGGCAGGATATTTTCGGCATACTGCAATGATGTGTTTGATTTTAAAGAAGGGAAATGTAAGCGTGGCGACTATACGTTTTGGTGTAACCCATTAGAGGCAAAAGAATACTTTGGACTTACAAGTCCATTGCCACAACTAAATACTTCATTCATTTACTTTTCTAAATGCCCATTAGCGAGCAATTTATTTTCTGTTGCTAAAAAGGTTTGGTATGACGGCTATTTTGGCTTTAGTAAATACAAAGATTCTAAGCCCGATGAATTGTGCTTTAATATAGCTTGTTCAATAGCAAACATTCAACCACACATTTACCCATACCGACCTATTTTCATGCAATTTGCAAGCGAGAATCAGCATGAAGTTTATATTCAACATCAATATAAGGCATTGGGATTTGCGGGGGAGAAAAGACCGTCCGATAATTTCGTATCTTTATACAACAAGTATGTTGACTATTATCGTGATTTTTTTGGCATCAAAGGCTTTGTTGTTTATCCGCAAACGCAAGAAGTATCGGACGTTAAAGAAATAACATTACCATGTGTAAAGCGAACCATTTACAGAAGTGGCGAGTTGGATAATTCTGATGCTGGCGTATTCAATCCCGATGCAATATTTTTACCGAATGGCGATTTTGTAACTATACTAAGGAAAGAGAAAAATTTTGACTGCTATAAGCAATACGGTCACGGAACTGCCATTCCCGACCTACTACACAATGGACGCTCCGTTGAAATATACATACCATATCAAGATAATGCCCGCAGAGAAGATTTTAGGTTGTTTATGTGGAATGGCAAGCTATATACCAACTACACTAAAATCGAAAACGGACGGACGTTTATTTGCTATTCAGAATTGGACGCTCATTCGGCAAAGTTATCTTGTGAGGTAGAGGTTATTTTGCCTATTCAAGTAAATACCATTGAGAAGAATTGGGCTTTTTTTAGTAAAGACAAATATCTATTTTGCATTTACTCATTATCTCCACTTAAAATATTTTATACATCAAATATTTGCGATGGGTATGCTTGGTTTAATTGTATGGGGGTTAAAGAGCAAACTATTGACTTCTTCCATAAATCGCACATTTGCAATTCTACTAACCCTATTTTAGTTGGGGATTATTATTTAATGTGGTTTCATACAAAAGAGCGCGGCATTTACTATCACGGTGCGGTTCTAATGAATAAAGATACATTGCAAATAGAATACTCGTCTAAGAATCCTATTCATTTCCCGTCAAATTTTGAAGGCTTCCAAAGGGGGCTTTTGTATGTTAGTGGATGCGTATATTTAATTGACGAAAATAAAATAAGGGTTCTTGCTGGTGAAGGAGATGCACACGCTGTTTATTTTGATTTTGAAAAAGATATTCTAATAGATACAATTAAAGCAGAGAAATAATTATATTTGTTTTGCTTATCACAGATTTCTATGTTAACTACTATTCATACTAAAAATAAACCGAGCGCGGTTGCAACTCTCCGTAAGGAATCTGTTGATAAGCCCTCCGCGTTCGGCTATTTAATTATGGAAACACAAGAAGAAATTTGGAAAGACGTTGTTGGTTGGGAAGGATTATATCAAGTTAGTAGTTTGGGTAGAATAAAAAGTCTTTCAAGAAAAACAAAAATGTTTTCTACAAGATGGAATTGTTGGTATTATCAAAAAACTAAGGATAGAATTTTAAAGCAACATATATCTCATAGGGGATATAATAGAGTAGAGCTTTTCATTAAATCTTCCGAAACGCATGGTTATTATGTTCATGTATTGGTCGCAAAGGCATTTATAGATAACCCGAATAGCAAACAAACCGTAAATCATATTAATGAAATAAAAACAGACAATAGGGTTGAAAATTTAGAATGGGCTACTCATTATGAGCAAATGCAACATTATAGAAATAATGGAGTTAAAAAATATAGTGGGCAATTTCATTATAGGGCAAAAATAACAGAAGAACAAGCGATTGAAATAATTAGAAGCAATGAGCCTAATTCAAATATTTGCAGGAAATATAACTTATCAAAATCAGCAGTATGGTCAATAAGAAATGGGGTTTCTTGGAGGTTGCTTCATAATAAATTAAAAAACGACAAATGAAAATAGCAGATTTAGATATTCAACCGATAATGCTTTATTTGCCCGATACGCCTTATTGGGTAAACCGTTGGAAGGATGGCAAGAAGCACTTTGTAGAAAGCGGAATTACTGACCTTATTGAAGTGGCGGGAGTTTATGGCGAAGGATTCGGTATTGACGGAACTCACGAATATAACCTTGACAACCCAACAGGGCATCATAAAATCGGAGTAGGCTATACGGCAGGATTCCTTTCGATGTATGTGATGTATAACGTGGCGAATGTTTTGCCAAATTCGCACTTCATGTTTTTGGAGGACGACACAAGGTTTAATGATGGTTGGTTAGAAAAGTTGAATTTGGAATTACAAAACGTGCCGAAAGATTTTGATTTCTTGTTTGTTGGAAGTTGTTGTGCAGGCGGAAAACCAAATACGCATATAGGTGGCGATATTTATAGATTTGATGCGCCCTATTACCCGATGGGCGGTAACTGCTATATTGTGGCAAAGAAAGCATTGCCGCATATTATATTGACACAGAGAGATGCCTATGCTCCTGCCGACATAAACCTATGTTTGCATACTTTCCCCGAATTAAAGGTGTATGCTATCTTGCCAAGATTAGTTGAACAGAATAACAACATTCTTCCGAAATGATTATACTCGGCAAAAGCGAAGCGGCACTAATTATGATTCAAGATATTCTTGAATCGCGTGGTGAGCATCCCGTTTTAGAAATAGTAAACAATCTTAAAATATTTACTGCCAAAGAGTATATTCACACGGAGTTTACAATTACAGAACGCGAAGATTGGGAGTTATCTAAAGACGGGTATGTTATTGGGGCTATGATGCCAAAAACAAAGAAGTCAATATTTGATGCGTTTACTGTGAGCGAATCAGACTTCATAACCTTAGCCCACAAATCCGCACAAATTTCTAAGATGGCTAAAATTGGGGTTGGCGGGTTATTTGATTCGGGTTGCGCGATTAGCGGCTATTCCGAAATAGGCAACTTTGCAACTATATATCCAAACGTAGTCGTTTCGCATCATTGTAAGATAGGTAACTTTGCCACATTATGCCCGTCCGCTTCATTAGCGGGCAATGTGGAAGTTGGCGATAATACTTTCATAGGAATAGGCGCGGTTGTTAAGAATGGAGTTAAAATAGGCTCTAATTGCGTAATAGGCGCGGGCGCAGTAGTAGTGAAAGGCATTCCCGACAATTCAGTAGTTAAGGGCAATCCTGCAAAATAAATTTAGACGACAGGAAATAGTTTGCTTACCATCATAATATTTTTGTCTATATTTGCAAGAAATATTATGCCTAATGGCAGAAAAATCTAATTATAGTGGTGATTTGCCTCGTCCATCGGATGCTGTGTATGCTCCTACAATATTCGTTTCGCCCGAAGAAAAGGTAAAGCGTCCTTATTGCTTACAAATAGCAAAGTCCGTATATTATAGAAGTTGGAGTTCTTTTCAAAGTCCATACGGAAACTTCAACCGAAATAAGTTTATAGACAATAAAATGTGGGCTAATGGAATGTTTGACGTTCAAGCGTTCATGGGCGGTAAGAAGCAACAGAATGACAGGGATATGAACCCGATGTTAAAGCATTTGGATTTTGACCCTGTTACAGAAATGCCAAAGATACAGGACATTGTAATTGGTTATTTGGAGCAACTTGACTATACGATTACCGCTACACCTATAAATCCTGCCGCTGGTGCTGAAAAAGAAAACAGACGACTTGAGGAATTAGCAAAAGTAAAATTAGCCGATTTCGCCAAACAGGTAAATGCCGAAGCGGGGCAAGAAGTTATACCATTGCAACCCGATGGATTTCAAACGGAAGAAGAAGTAAATATGTTCTTCAATATGGGTGGTTATAAGCCTATTGGGGCTATGCAGATTCGTTTAGGCAATCAGATAGTTGAAAATGATTCCGCTATTTCCGATATTAGAAAGTTGTGGTATGAAGATGCTTTTTGCACAGGTAGATTTGCGGTTGACACAGAGGTTGACGAAAAGGGCAAACTGAAATACAAATACGTTGACATCGTAAACTGTGGCGTAGAAGATTTCAGAGGTCACTATTTAGATAAGCCGAGTAAGATTTGGTATATCGAAGTAATGACGGTGCAGGCTTTGCTTTTAGATTCACAAAAAAGCCAAAACCCATTAACTCCGCAAGAGTGTATGGAGATTGCCAAGCGTTACGAAAATAAATATGACAATCCATCATGGAGCGCGGCAGAGGGGGCGGAAAGACAGTATGTGAATACCGACACCACAATAGGATTCTTTTGGTATCAATTTAAGATACCTGTAATGAAGTGTTATTGGGAAGAGTTGGACGTTTATAAAACTTCTACCAAAGAAAAGGCGGGAAAGAAATTAAGTGAGCCGACTAAATATTCAGACGAAAGCAAAACTTATTACGATGCAAGTAAGGCGGGTCGTCCACCTGTATTGAAAGAGAAAAAAGTTGATGAATTTATGGTTCACAACTACTATCAAGCAAAGTGGATACCCGGCACAGACTACGTTTACGATTACGGTAGAGTTCCGTATCAGTCACGCGACCCTTACAATATTTCACGCGCACTTTGCCCTTTAAAATATTACAGAATAACCAATCAACCATTAGCAGAAAGAATTAAACCTTATGCCAAGAAAATTTACATGGCATGGTTAAAGTTCGATAACGAAGTTGCTCGTGCGCGTCCTGCGGGCTATAAGATTAACGTTAAAGCGTTAGAAAATATCTCATTGGGGCAAGGCAAAACATTTACCGTTCAACACGGTATAGAAATGTTTAACGAAACGGGGGATTTGATTTATGCCGATGAAGCGCAAGCGGACGAATACGGTAGAACAAAGGGGAAAAACCCTATTGAAAGTATAGAGCAACGTGCGGTATTGGACGGTATGCGTAGATGGATAGAGGTCATTAACTACTACAAGCAAAGAATAGTTGAATTGACTGGCATCAATGAATTTATGGACGCGTCCGACCCGAATAGCAATACTGCGGCTACTGTTGCAAAGGCGGCTATTGCAGGAAGCAAAAATTCAATGTCACAAATATCAAGTGGCGTTTTGTCTATGGCTGAAAAAATGGCATTAGATACTTCCGCAAGATTGCAGTTGATAGTTGATAAGTATGGAGAGTATAGCGGATATGCGGATTCAATAGGTAACGGATTTTTGGAAGCGGCAAGTGTAGGTAAAGAAATTCTTACCTACAATTACGGCATTATGGTTAAGGCGAAACCTACCGAACAACAAAGACAGGAAATGAAAGCGGCAGTATATCAGAGCTTTGCTAATATGGCGACACCTGAACAGGGAGGAACGTGGGTAAGTGACGCTTTACACTTCCAAGAAATGATTGACAATGGAGTGGATATGGAGTTAGTGCGTTTAATGATGACAGCAAAGCAAAAGCAAAACTTAGCGACTGTTCAAAAGATGAAGAACGAATCTATCCAACTACAAACAGAAGGTAATACTAAAAATGTAATGGCGGCAAGTCAAGCTAAAATAAGCGAAGAAGAAAAGTTGTCCCAACTGCGTATGCAGGAAACTACACATGCTACCGATGAAGCAATTAGATTAGAGGAGGCAAAATCGAAATTCAGAACCGATAATCAAGTAATTGTGAACGAGCAAAAGGCGGGGCAGAAAAATAACAACGAAGTATTAAAATCAACTTTAGGCAAATAAATTTTGCAGATTCAAATATTTATTTATTACATTTGCGTGTAACTTAGAAAAAAGAATATGAGTGATACAATGACGGATAGTTTTAACGAGATGATTGCGAGTAATATTATTACTAACGAACCGCCTCAAACTGAAACTACAACAACAGAAATAAAGCCAACGGAAACTGCGCCTGTAACAACAGAAACAACTACTGCGGCAACGGAAACCACAACTCCTGTCTTTAATCAAGCGGAATGGCTTAAAAATGAATTTGGTGTTGAGGATATAAATGCGGTAAAGGAAAGATACAACGGGTATTCAACTTTACAAACAGAATTTGAACAATTAAAGGCAACGCCTCCAACTGTTCAGCCTTACAAAAACGAATTATCAAAGTTCATTGACAATTTACCGAATGGTGTTGACCCTAAATTTGCGGTTCAATACTATGACGTTAAACCCGAAACTCTATCTGACGAGCAGGCTTGGAAACTAAATGAAAAGTTCCAAAAGCCTTTTCTTACAGATGAAGAAATAAATGCAAAATTCACAAACAAGTTTGGTTTTGAAGAGGAATCTTTAGCTACCGATAGCGAGAAAGTTTTGAAGAGTGCTATGCTTAAAGAAGAATCATTTAGTGCTAAAACCGCATTGAAAGATTTTATCGGAAAGACGCTTAACCCTGTTGCGCCCGAAGTGGCTCAAAAGGAGCAAGAAGCAAAAATTCAGAAACTATCGCAGGAGTGGACGGCTAAAATCCCGAATGTTTCAAACAATCTTAAAGAACTCGTAAAACAAGTTCCCGTAAAGATGTTTGGTTCTGACGAAGCGAAGATGGTTGAGTTTAAATACCAACTGCCCGAATCGGAACAGAAGTCAATAGCTGAAGAAACTTACAACACAGTTGTAAATCTTGGACTAGAGCCGACAGAGCAAAACATGAAACTTGCAAGTGATTATGCAGTAGAACGTATGTGGGCTAAGAATGGAGAGAAGATTGCTTATGCAATGGTTAGTGAAGCTGTTAGCAAGCT
>ERZ869921.727-NODE-727-length-16771-cov-3.439340_pt1 | contig 16771 bp, 26 predicted proteins | sample MGYA00579310_ERZ869921 | MGnify/ENA primary metagenome ERZ869921 (study PRJEB32216, sample SAMN09231816) | wastewater metagenome | place: USA: Maryland | collected 2016-06-21 | study: EMG produced TPA metagenomics assembly of the PRJNA472060 data set (Reclaimed...
TCTTCCGATCTTGGAATTTGGTACTGGCGCAAAAAGCGCATGGACCGGGACGGTTACTAATGCCGCTCCTGCCGCTCATTCTATCGCCCATTGGCCGCTGGATTACCGCTGCCATTGTGCTCATGGCAGTGTGTGTTGGCGCTTATTTGAAAATTCAGAAAGACGCTGTTGCCAGCCATACGGCCCGTCAGCAAGTGCAAGAAATGAAGAGGTTGCAAAATGTGTTGGACGCGGATGAGCGCGCTCGTCGTGCTTTGTCTAACCCTGACGGCCTGCGCGCGAACGACGGTTTCCGACGAGACTGAATGCAAGGTGTGGCGGTCAATCACATGGTCTTCTCAGGATACCGAGGAGACGATTGTGCAAGTGAAGGTGAACAACGCGCGGCGCGCGGCATGGTGCAAGGACTAAGTGCAATGAGTGAAATCAATCCGCGCGAATACGGCCAGCTTGAGGCGACCGTTGCTCAGTTAGAGCGCGAAATCCATGAGACGCGCAAAGACGTGCGCGAACTTCTGACTAAGGTGAACAAGGCTGAGGGCGGCTGGAAGGTCTTTCTTCTGATTGGTTCGGCTTGTGCCGCTGTTGGCGCGATAGCAGCCAAGCTGTTCACCTTCTTTATGCGATAAGGACAAAGACATGGGCGGCGGTTCCAAATCATCCAACCAAGTTAGCAAGATTGAGTTGCCTGCATGGGTTGAAGCAGCGTCACAGGAAAACTACAATTTTGCCAAGGACGTATCAAACCGTCCCTATCAGCCCTATGGCGGTCAGACAGTCGCAGACTTTTCGCCGGACCAGTACGGTGCCTTTGATTACGCCCGCAATAACATAGGGGCCTATCAGGGCGTCTATGACGCTGGCATTGGCATGGCTGCCGACGCTGGTATGGCGCAGACGCCCTTCGTCAACACCGATTATTCGTTTGAGCGCATTGACGCGCCGCAGGTCAATTACAACGTCGACCGCGATATGGTGAATGGCAACTATAGCCGCTTCATTCAGTCTGCCGTCACGCCGCAAAACTACAATTACAATTACACACCAGAACAAGTGCAAGCGCAGACGTTCAAGGACGCTGACGTTTCGCAGTATATGAATCCATATCTGGATCAGGTCGAAAGCTACGCGCTTCAGAATTTGCAGTCCGGTACGCGCCAAGGGTTGAATGCGATTGGCGATCAGGCAGCAACCGCCGGGGCCTTTGGCGGATCGCGTCAGGGTGTGCAGGAAGGCGTGCTTATGGGTGACGCTGCCAAGCGGGCAGGGGAACTCTCGTCAGGCATTCGTGCGAAGGGCTACGATCAGGCCTTGCAGCAGATCACGGCTGATCAGGCGCGTATGTTGCAGGCGTCTATGGCAAACCAAGGCGCTGGCTTGCAGAACGCTCAGCTTGGCTTGCAGGCTGGCATTGCCAACATGAATAACAATTTGCAGGCGCAGCAAATCAACCGCGACACGGACTTGCAGTTGGCGGGTCTTGCAAACCGCAGCGACCTTGCCAATCAGGCCACAGGCTTGCAGGCGTCGATTGCTAATCAGGCGACACAGTTTGCAAATCAGCAGGCACTCATGCAGGCCGCGATTGCGAACCAAGGCGCTGGCATGGACCTCAACCGCCTTGATTTGCAGGGCCAAATGGCAAACCAGAATGCCGTGCAGAATGACTATGCGCGTCAGTTGCAGTCAGCCTTGGGTATGGGCCAGTTGGGCGATCAGGCAAATGCGGCGGTCGGTACTGATCTCGCGCGTCTGTTGTCGATTGGTGGCATGCAGCAGGAGCAGGAGCAGCGTTATTTGGACGACGCCTATAACCGCTTTGTTGAAGCGCGTGATTACCCGCTTGAACAGTTGAATATTCGTCAGTCGGCTTTGGGGCTGTCGCCATATGGCCGCACGCAGACGACAAATGAAACTGTCAAAACTCCGACAGATTGGGGCGGCATTGCAAAGGGTGTCGGTCAGTTGGCAATGGCCTTCATGTCGTCCGATAAGGACATGAAGACGGACATGCAGAAGGTTGGCAAGGATAAAGCGACTGGCCTTGACGTTTATTCGTATCGCTACAAGGGCGATCCGAAATCCTATCCCAAGGTTGTCGGCCTCATGGCTGATGACGTTGAGAAGAAAATGCCGGAAGCGGTCAAGACGATTGGCGGCAAGAAAGCGGTCGCGTTTGATCCGTCTGTTCCCAAGGCGCGCATTGCCAAGAAGAAGAAAGCCTGACGATGGCGAACCTTGGGCAACTCAACCCGCGCGTCCAAAGGCTTCTTGAGGACTTCCAAAAACAATATCCAGATGTCCGAATTACGTCAGGCTTTCGTGACCCGTCCTATAACGCAAAGGTAGGCGGTGCGCGCGGATCGCAGCACACGCATGGCAAAGCCTTTGACTTTAGCGTTCGTGGCCTTGACGAAGCCAAGCAACGCGAAGTTGCGGAATGGTTACGGTCCAATGGGGCACAAGGGTTCGGCTATTATCCGAACTCGCAATCTATGCACGCCGATCTTGGCGGCTCCCGCTTCTGGGGGCCTGATTACACAAAGAACTCACTCGGCCAAACACCGGAATGGTTCCGGCAGTTTGCAAGCTATTCCGGCGAAAGCCAGCCGTCACCGCAAAGCAATACGCAAGTCGCTGACGCTGGTGCGGCTGACATGAATACAACGCCAACGGCACCGACAGGCTGGAACGGCTACCAAATGCAAACGCAGGATGATTTGCGAAGCCTGCTTGATAGCTTTGACGAACCGGAAAAGCCGAAGCCAGATGAACAGCCCATGGCTGTTCCAACATTAACTGCCAGCGCACCAAATGTTGGTGCCGCAAATATGCTGGCCGATCTACTCATGCGCCGCCGCCCGCGTGGCCTGATCTGAGGTTAAACCATGATTGATGAAATCCGCCGCCGCATGCAGATGATGGGCATGAATGGTGACCCATTCCGCGTGTCCACCAATCGCATGCCGATGGAATTAGGCTCAAGCAACAATTCCATGTTGGGCATGATGGGCCAAAAGGTCGGTGGTCTGCTTGGCCTCAATGAGCCAGTTGGTCCTGATCCCATGACGCTCAATCAGAACAACACACCGACGCCGACCTTTGCCACGCCGAATGCGCCGCAATATGGCACAGCGGAAAGCGCGCTCAGCGGCAATCCGACTGAAAGCTCCGCGCCTATGAAAGAAGGCAAGATGGACATTAAGGGCATGGCCGATGGCCTTGGATCAATCGCTGACGGTCTGACAGGCAACATTGAAGACGTAAAATTCAAGCCTGCGCCGCAAATGCAGGACGACACTGCACAGCGCGCGGCGGCTGCCTCTCAGTTGTGGCAGTCAGTCATGGGTAAGCGTAAGCCGAAAGGACTGATCTAATGGGCCTGCTTGATATGCTCTTTGGCGGCGACAATCAGCCGACCAACAATCTGCCAATGGACGAACTGCGCCAGCTTGGTTTGTCCGATGGCCTGATTAATTATTATCAGCAGGAGCAGGCGAAGGCGCAGAAGGCGCAGATGTGGAACAATGCCATTAACGGCGTTGCCAACATTGCGTCCGGCGCTCAGGGCATGGGGCCGCGCTTTGGTGGCGGCGGTGATGGTGGCGGCGGCTCAAGCGGGCCGGGTGCCAATTCTCCGCTTGGCCTTGATGGCCTTGTTGATCGTGCGCTGAAGTTCTCGCAGTTGCGTTCTGGAATACAAAAACAGCAAAGCCAAGCAGACCTGCGAAAAGCCATTATGGATGATCCAAACCTTACGCCAGCACAGAGGCAGGCGGCATTGGCGGACATGTCCATATACTTAAAGGCGCAAGAAACGCAGATGTCGGATAAGGGGCCGAGCGAAGTCCAAATCTACAACCGTCTCGTTGCTGAAAAGAAAAATGCAGGTGAGCCAATACCGTCATTTGGTCAATGGTTGCCAGAATATCGCCGCTCCGGCCAGCCTAATATCAACGTCAACACGCAGCGTTCGTTGGCAGAAGGGCTTGCAGGAAACTTCATTGAAAACCTGCCTAAAGCGCAAAGTGCTGCCAGCGATATTAGCGCAATTCATACAGCCCGTGACGCGCTTGAAGGCGGTATCTTTACGGGTCAAGCCGCTGACATTGAGAAGGGCGTCGCCAAAATCGGAAGCGTCCTTGGCATTGAAGATTCGCGCCTTGGCAACACGGAAGCATTCATGCAGGCACAAGCTGGCCGTGTCTTTGATATTGTCAAAGGTCTTGGTACTGGTGCTGGCATTACAGATGCAGACCGTGAGTTTGCGCGTGAAGCGGCGGGTGGCAATATCAGGTTTGAAGAAGGCACAATTCGCCGTTTGCTTGATATTCAAGAACGGGCAAACCGCGCAAAAATCACGATCCATAATACACGCGCTAAAGCTGTCCTTGACGCTAATCCTGACATTGCAAAAACGGGACTTGCGGAAACCTTATTCATCCAAGAACCGCCGCCGTATAAATCGCTCCAACAGCGTGCGCAGGAAGAACTTGATCGACGCCGGTCTGCCGCTGCTCAAGGAGGCATGCGCTAATGGTCGATTTTTCCAAAATGACAGACGAGGAACTTGAAGCCCTCGTTAACAAAAACAAAAGGCAAGATCAGCCATTAGACTTGTCCGCCATGGACGACGCTGCCCTTGCAGCCTTGGCTTCTGGCAAAGCACGAACGGCGTCTAAGGCAGCCTCAGTTGCACAGACAGATGAAACGAACGCTCGTGCTTCTTGGCGTCCGCAGACCGATAGCATTGGCCGTGCGGCTCTTGGCGGACTTGGCTATGGCGCAGTTGAGACGTTTGCACCTAGCGGCGCGATTGACCTTGCTGGCCGCTATGTGGTCGCGCCTGCCATGTATGGCATGGATAAGGCGATCACCGGCATTGGTAACATGATTACGGGTGGCAATGAGCAGCCGACCTCGCTTGAAGAATACCGGCGTCGTGCTGGCGTAACTGATCCGCTTTCCCGCCGTCTGTCCGATGTGATCCCCATGGATCAAGGCAAAGAAGGCACATGGGCGCGTCCTGTTAGCGACATTACAGAACTCTTGCCGCAAGCCATTATGGCCCGCGGTAACATGGCGAAGAATGCTGCTGTTTTCGGGCTTGCGCCCGGTGCCGCTGGCTATGTTGCGGATCAGGCCGCCAAAGGAACGCGATTTGAGCCATACGCCAAACCCGCTGCACAGTTTGCGACGGCACTTGCTGGCGGAATCATGGTTGATCCCGCGCGAGGCCAGAAAAGCGTTGTGTCGGCTACCCGTGGCGCATCGGATGAGCAGATGGGTCAGGCCATGCGTTTGATGGCCGATGCTAAACAGCGCGGTATTAATCTGACTGTTGATGAGGCTCTTGCGGCGGTTAGCAATGGTGCCACGACCCGCCTTAGCAATATGCGCCGTCTTGCGGAAAACACGGAAGGCGGGCGCGATGTTCTGAGCGGCTACACCGCAAACCGTTCCAATGAGACACGCGCAGCGGCAGACGCTATGCTCAATCGCATTGGGCCTGCGCCTGATAATCCGTCGCTTGTACCTGTACGCGCACAAAATGCCGCGGGCCAGTCTCTTGATAGCGTCCGACAAGCCATTAATTCTGTTGCGAAGCCATACTATGAGGCGTCGCGCGGCGCTCGCGTTCCTCAGCAGCAGTTTAATGAGCTTATGCAAGACCCGGCGTTTGCTAAAATGCTCGGTGAGCTTCGGGCAGACCCAGTCAAAAACGTTCGCGTTGCTGATCTGCCAGACGATACAATCGGCGTATTGGACGCGGTGAAAAAGCGTTTCGGCGCAAACATAGACAAAGCAAAAAGTGCTTTCGAACCCGATAACGATCTTGCCGATATTCTTAGCGCATCCAATCGCAATCTGGTTTCTGTTGCTGATAATGTCTCGCCAGACTACAAGACAGCGCGCGGCATAGTTGAAGATAAGACACGCCGCTTGCTTGAGCCTTTGAAGGCCGGTCCTTTGGGCACTATTGCCAACTCGTCTGACGTTGCTGGCTTGCGTTCGGCTATCATTCCACAAGGCAAGAACGTCTTAGAGCGGCAAGACCGCGAAATCCGCAAGGCTATGGGCCTTCTGTCTAGTGTTGATGGGCAGACTGCCCGTGACGCTGTTCGTGTTGCCTCTGGTGCCGAGAAGAATGCGGCCTTCACGCCTCGCACGGTGGTCATGGAAGGTGGCGACTTCTACGGCGGTTCTCGCTTTGCCAATGCAGTCGGCGCTCAGGGCCAGCAGCGTAAGAACTTCCTAGCAGCAGTTGATGCGGTTTCTGGTCGTGATGCAGCGAAGGAAGTGAACACGACGCTTGATGCGTTGGCGGCAACTGGTTATCGACCCGCGACAGGATCGCGCACGGCCTTCAATGCTCAGGACATGGCCGATCTTCGCGGCACTAGCATTGCTGGAATTGACGCAACACGCCCGTTTGCCATGGTCGCTGACTTCATTGAGCAGGCGCGGATGACAGGCCGCACGAAGGAAATTGCTGACTTCCTGACAAGCGGCAACGTCTCACTGACGCAACTAATGGAATTGCGTCGCCGCTATCCTGATTTAGTCACGGATCGTATGCTCGATAAGGTTATCGGGCGGGGTGGTCGCACTGTTGGCTTTGCTGGCCGCGCGTCTGTCCCGGGCCTTATCTCTAGCGATGAGTAGCTTGTTTAATAGGTCAAGCGCCTTGACGACTAACCATGTTGCTACAAACGCTCCAACAAAGGCTAGCTTGACTAGGTAAGGATCGTCTTTCGTTAGGCCTGCATCAACTAGCCAAACGATTGTTGCGATGCCTGCGACAAGCTGAAGTAAAAACCACCAGAACATCAAGGCCCCACAAATCTACCCATGACGACCGCCCAAACGGTCGCCACGGCAACAATCGCCATCCGCGCTTCGGCGGACACACCGGTAAAAATCGCAATCACCGCAGCGAACGCGACAGCCGGGATCATCAAGAGCAACGTGACCATGGCCGCCACCATAAGAACAGGCGGCGTCACTTGCATTTGCTTAGAGTGCAAATTTGACCGCTCGCCTCCCACGCGATGAAATCCGCGCGGCCCGTAAGGCTGCCGTAGAAAATGCGCTGCAACGCGGCATGGATCGCCACGCAGCCCTAACGGATGCAGCCAAGCGCCTTGATACGGCGCGCACAACGATGATCTCATGGTCACAGTACGAGGAACGCGAACTCAGTCTCGGTAATAAAAACTATACCGTTGATTGGTCGCTGTTTGTGCCCGCCGAAATCGTGCTTGACCTACCGACGGCGGAACGCCCGAGAATAAGAGTTAAGGCACATTCTGAGTCACAGGCGGACGGACCGATCTATCGGGTCTGTGCGATTGGCGATTTGCACGACAGCCCGCATTTGAGTGACAAGTCACGCTTTACATGGATCGCGCGGCACATTGCCAAAACAAGGCCGGATCGGATCGTGCAGATCGGTGACTGGGCTAGCTTTGACAGCGTGAGCCGTCACGATGCGCCGGGTTCGATCAAGCAGAAAATGCGTCCGTCCATTGCGGCAGACTTTGACAGCCTCGAAGAAAGCCTGAGCCTCATTTGGAAGGAACTCGGGAATATCGCTATTCCGCGCGATATTACGCTCGGCAACCATGAGGAACGGTTGCTACGGGCGGAAGGCGCGACGGCGGAAATGGTCGGGCTCCTGTGGCCGAAGCTGTACGAGACCTTTGCCCGCTACGGCTGGACCGCGCACGATCCCTATAAATACTTGTACATCGGATCGGTCGGCTTTGTGCATGTGCCGCTGAATACGATGGGGCGGCCCTACGGCGGCAAGACCTCTGAGAACCAGATCATCAACGATACGACCGTGAGCCTTGTGTACGGCCATACACACCGCGCGAACGTCGTGTCTCGCCCGAAGATTGGACCGGTGCCGAAGCTGACGGTCTTGAACCTCGGCAGCGCCATGCCGGACGGCCATATCGAAGCTTACGCGCAGACCTCGCTCACAGGCTGGTCATACGGCGTGTTCGATCTCGCCATTCAGGCCGGACAGATCGTCGGCCACACATTCATTCCCATGACTGAGTTGAAGGAGACCTATGGTGACTAACGCAGGCGCTTACGTTCGCGCGGAACTCTTGCCGCTGCATGACGGTGATTTCCAAAAAGCCTTCTTTGACCTGTGCGACCGCTTTGCCGTGCTGGCGCATGAATTGGATCGCGCTGACCGGCTGCGCTCCTATGCCTATGCGCGCGAGATGCCGCCAAGCTACGGCACAATTGACGATGTGCCAGAGCCGATCACGGACGACTGGATCAAGACCGGGCAGGGGGCAGACTGAGCAAGTCCGGCAGCTTGGCGATATTGACCGCAACCCGCCGCGCCTCGTCAGGGCTGAGATGATCCCGTGCCAGTGTCCCCAGCCCGTCATAGTTCGTCGGATAGTAGGTATAGGCCACGGCCACGCCATTGGCGTCTCGGACGATAAAGGCCCCGTTTGTCTGCTCAACGGTCCAAGGGCGGGGGAATCGACGCGATTCTGTCACGGCTGAGCGGCCAAAAAGGTGCGGGCAGGGCAAGAAATTCACTAATGATTTCAATGGGGCCTAACTAGCGGTTAGGGCGATTTTTCCCAATAAAATCAATGGGTTTGGCTCCCTGAGCAGGACTCATAATAGTATTGAAATCATTGATAAAATCAGATTTTCACCCGCACTCAACTTACGGTGCGGGCGTTTTTACGGCTGTTTGAGCTTGTGCGCAGCCGATTTTGCCAACCTCTCGCGCACCACTTGCTGCGTATAGATTGAGGTTACGCGCGAGCCGCGCTCCCATCCAAAGAACGCCTCCATCTCGGCCTCGGTCAGCATGTGCGCCACCCGATTCGCCCTGGCTTTCCGCAGACCATGCGCGGCCCCCGGTACGCCTGCCTCGTCGCACGCCTTTCGAAACAGATTGCCAAAACTCTCTTTGGTCATCGGGCGCCCGCTCTTGCCAACGATCAGGTGGACGCCATCGCTCGGGCCATATTGCAGCGCCTCGGCCAATGGCGGCAGGATCGGGATGCACGCCACCTCACCGGTCTTCTCGGTCGGCATGACGATCAGGCCATCCTTGATATGCTCCTGCGTCACCCGTACCGCATCGCCACGCCGCAAGCCGGTATAGAGCAACACATCAAACACCCGGCGCTCCCATGTGCCGCGCGGCCAGCGCGCCTCAAACCGTTGGCACTCTTTTTCCGTCCAGACATGGAAGCCCTTGCTGGCGGTATCGCGCGGCGTCTCGATCCCTTGGGTTGGGTCGGCGCTGACTAATTCGGCTTGCAAACCCCATTGGAAGACGCTGCGGAGCGTTTCAAGGAAATCGCGGGCGACGTTGGGCTTGTCCTTGCGCGCATCAATGCCTTCCTTGATGACGGCACTGGTGATTTCCAACAGGCGGGCATCCGGCGTGCGCGCCAAAATCCGCTTCATGCTGTTGGTCTTCTTTGTCCGCGTCGCAGCGCGTAACTGCGAAAAGGCGAGGCTGTCGGTGTAACGGTCCCATAGCCACGCCAGCGTTCCAACGGGCAACCTATTTGGTAGGCGCGGCGTCTCGCCTGCAAGGGCGGCTTGATACTCGGCAAAGAACTCATCGGTGCCATAGGCGGATTTAAGCCTGATCCGCTTGCCGCGTCCTTTGCGGACATACCACACGACCGCACCATGGCGCGTGACTTCGCGCATGACATAGGGGAGGCGGCGGCGTGGCATGGTAAGAATCAAAGCACGATTTTCCGGATTGGAGCAACCGGAGGCGTGTCTGTATTATCGGCTGGCGAGAAGATGATTGTCGCGCCACTCGGCAGCTTGATCTCAGCCTTGACCTTGGCAAGTGCTGCCGCCTTGGCAATGCGGTTGGCGTCAGCCTGTCTGATTTCAGAGCGCCGCGTCATGCGCTTCCTCCACTTCCACACCGGCCTCGGCAAACATGGTGCGCGCGGCCTCAAACATTTCCGGTTTCATGTTGGTCTGGCCTGATCCGCAGACGACCTTTGCCACGCCTGCGTTAATCAGCAGCTTGGCGCAGTCACAGCACGGCGCATGAGTGACATAGACGGTTGCGCCTTCAAGGACGGGCCGTGCTGCGTGTGCGACCAAGTTAGATTCTGCGTGGCAAACAAGCGCGTACTTTTTGGGCCGTTCGTACCGACTTGGAAGATCGTTGACACCACGCGGCAGCCCATTAAATCCAAGTTCCAGAATGCGTCGTGACGCTGGATCGACCGCAACAGCACCGACCTTTGTGCTTGGGTCTTTCGACCAGCCAGCAACCGTTGCCGCTAAATCAAGAAATCGGTGCGTCCACTTCATTTTTTGATCTCGACGACTTGCCCACGCGGCGGACTAATCAGCCATTTCACCTCTTGCATGGTGTCACGCAAAATCTGCTTGGCTTCTGGGTCTTTGGTCTTATCAACGCGCTCAGATAATTTGCATTGCCCATCGATCCATTGCGCGATTGGGTCAAGCTGAAACACGCCATCGCTGCCATCGGTAAAATCTTCATCATCCATCTTTGCCGTCTCTCCGTATAACTCGACCGTCCAAGGTGCGTTTCCACGGCGAAGATCGTCCGCCCGGAAGTGGATTACGTGACTTCTTAGCTCCCAAATGGCGGACCTCACGGCGTTTAGCGCGCGCGATATTTCCAACATCTTCTGTCGTCTTGCTTCGGTGACATTTGACATGGGCGGGTGCCCAGTTGGATTCGTCATCCGCGCCTCCCAACGCTATCGGAATTGTGTGTTCTAGCTCCCACGCTTCGCCAACTTGGATTTTTCCGCCGCAGATGTGGCAAACGCCATCATGCGCTTTGAACAACTCAACCCGGCGTTTGGTGGAAACGGTTTTTCTCACCGAATGCAGACCTGTGTGCATTGTCCTTGCTGGCAAACGGCATAGCACCGGATTTGCTGCGCGTAGGCTGTGAGTGTGGTGGCGAGGATCACGGCGACAGCCGCAAAGAATACGAATTTCATGTTAGTCTCCATCTTCGGTTGCAATTTCCCAAGCACGGACCAGCACAGGGTCCTTTTCGTCCGGCTTCATGTTGACGTAATAGGTGAGAATTTCTCTGGTTAGGCCTTTAAGTTCAGAATAGCGTTCGCAGAGCTTTGGATATAGTTCGGCGCTACGGCGCGTAACGTATTCGTCGTTCGGGTTTTTGACGGCAGCGAGGCTGCGGGCGCTGATACTTTCACCGGCTGCTGCTTTGCGAATAAGCGTGCGCTGCTCGTCTTCATCAAGGCGTGCGAGAGCATCCAACTCAACGCCTTTGTCCAGCGATGTGCCGACCACTTTATCAAGCTCGGCGATCCGTTCGCCGCGTGTTGCATCTCGCTGAATGACACGCTCCGCAATGCCGGTTTTCTCGGCTGCGTCGGCGGTGAACCGGTCGTCACGTTTCAAGTCGCCAATTTGGCGACTTGCTCTATCGCCCCCGTGCTTGGTGGATGGGTGCAGCACCTCGTAAATCCGCTTACGCTCGGCAATGTGCAAAGCGCGTTGGGCTGGCGTCAGTTCGCCTCGGCAAAGGTTCTCATCAATCTCGGCAAGCCGCGCTTCATCGTTTGTCGCATCAACCACAATGGCGGCGATGTGATCCCACTTAAGCTTTTTGGCCGCAGCGAGTCGGTGAGCGCCTGCGATCAAGACAAAGCCCATGGCGCTATTTTTATTGGCCCGAACAATGATCGGGTTGATAAGCCCATGCTCCGTCATAGAGGCTGCAAGGCTTTTCACATTGTCTTCGTTAATGGCCCGCAGACGATCAATCGCGGCAATGCCAGCCACGCCGATTTGGCGGGTAAGAGGAGGGCTGATGCCCCCCTCCATTCCAAAGTTCTTTGGCTCTTTTAAAGCCATCATCCGATCTCCGGAAATTCCATGGTGTCATTCCACTGGATCGCGGAATTGGTGACTGCCACTTTGCGGTGATAGCAATTAAAAGCCCGAATGATGATTGCGTTGCGCTGGACCTCGTGAACGCGGCCCATATTCTGTTGGCGCAGCTTCTCAAGCATAGCGATCAGCTTCTTTCCGCCACTCCGCATTTCACGAAGATCAGCAGTGAACGCAGCGGCAGCCCGTGAGTTCTTCTGATAGGCCAAGTAAAGAATGGCCGCCAATGCGCTTTCATGCAGAACGCGCCCAGTTTTGAGAGCCAAGATTTTTGCCTCTGCAACGCACTCATCAAAGAGCGGCTGCTTAAACTGGTTATAAGCGTCAAGAAGTTCACGGTTCTGGAAGGTTAGAGACCGGTTGGTTGGATCGTCGCTTGATAGGATCATTACCCACCGGGTCGCGGCTGCCGCGCTATTGGCGTTCTTAATGCTGGCAATCGCAAAAGCACCGTCACCCTTGCGCTTAAGGCCGGTATCCATGACGCAGAAGCTTTCGTCATCAATGCCAAAGACGCAGAATGTTTCAAAGGCAGTGTTAGCGCGAATGCACGCGGCAAGCCGATGCTGTCCGTCACGCAAAACGCCAGACTTGCCAAACTTAATTGTATCGCCCGTCAATGCCCATTGACCCGCCAGCATGTCGGAAGCGTAGCGGGTGACGCTCGTTGTCCGGCGAGGGCGGTTGTGCGGGTTTAGATTAGTAAGAATATGCTCAGCTAGGCGCGGTGTGATCTTGATACGGCGTGAGTTTTCGGGAGGGTTTCTCCGCAAAGCGTTCAGCATTTCAATCTGCTGAGACAACGGTGCTTTCGGATCAATAAAGCGCGGTTCTGATTTAACCATTTTAAGTGCGGCGCTCATGAGTGTCCTTTCTGGACGTTGGTGCAGCCGTCTGGCCCCCGGCTGCTTGGGGAATGCGCGCTTAGAGTTTCATCTCGGCGCGTCTCGTGGCTTCCTCCGAGTTCCACTCGGAAAAGCGCATTCGGATGTATTCAAGTTGAACCTTGAGCATGTTGGCCTTCTTCCGTTCAGCCACCATGTTTTGTAAGTATTCGTGCCAGTGCGCCGTGGATTTGACGGCCATCTCGGCCTTGCTCACGGGCATATCGCCCATCGCTGCCATGTGCTGCGCAAGAACGGCAGACTTAGTTTCCTCAAGTATTGAGGCTGCCGCGTCTTGTTCCACGAACTGCTTTGCGACGATGCGATATTGTTCCGAGATTGGCAGATTAGACACGCGCCAACCTCCACACGGTTGCGCTGCGTCCGCTGCGGTTCTTGCGCCGTGATCCGCTGTCTTCGATCCATCCGCCGCTTGCCAATTCGGTAAAGCGGGGCCGGATCGCCAGCACAGTCTCATTGAGCAAGTCCGCGCATTCATCCGTTGTCAGGCCATTGGTAGCCTTTTCAATGGCGTTGAAAACGCGATAGCGCAGCGTGCCTGCCGATGGGATCATGGCGATGGCTGCTTCCTTTGACGGGCCATCCACCTTGTAACCGGGCGTTTGCGGATAACTCATGCCGCGCCCCGCATTTTTGATTGTTCAATTTGATCGCGCCGTTCTTTGTATTCGTCCTCAAGACACGCGCGCCAAATAGGAGGCCACGCCGAAACCTCTTGATTTATCTGTTCGCCAACAAAACGGAGGTCATCAACTGTCTTCGCAGCCTGAAAACTTTCGATAATCTCTCCCCACCGTTCAGGTTCATCTTTCTTGATGGCGTTTGCAGCTTTTGGTGTTCCGTTTCCGGTAAAGATTTCAGTTGTTATCGGGATGAGGTCAATCTTTGCTGGAGTTTCAACTTCGTCAGGCGTTCCAACGTTCGCTTTATCTTTGTCATAAAGAGCAAGACCAAACGGATTTCCGAAAGTCATCATTGCGCGTTTCATCGCGTCTGTTTCGGCTTCCTTGATTGCGCTTTCATGTGCAATGCCGAGATCAACGTCTATGCCATGCCCTGCGCCAGTACCCTCACGTACAATGCCGCATGCGACGATCTTAACGCGCGCTATATAGGATACGCCCCACCCGTCGCGTTGCGTTTGGCCGATTTTGCGTTTGGATTCATTGACACAGCGAACATCAATCGTTTCGCGGGTCCATGCGTCAAACCCAAAAATACGATTGGCTTCTGCGATAGCATGCCAACCCTCAATATATGAAAGAGAGCGGCCAGATTGATTGCGGCTTTTAACGTGCGATACGTCTAGCTTTGCGCTTAACGCTTTAATCTGTTCATTTGAGAGTGGCATAGTATTCCTCCCGTGCGCGGATTTTTTCAATACGGCGTTGCAGCCGATCAACGAGGTCTTCCAAATCAGCGACTTCGTTCGCCAGTTCATCGGTCGAAAACTGGTCAAGGTCGCGGACTGCGTTGTCTAATGAGTGGACGTAAAAGCCCGCGTCGTAAGCGTCTTCGGGCCAATCAAGTGCGTCCGGCAGCATGTCTTTTACCCGCGCCATCACTCCACCTCATACGGGTTGTATTCGTTGCTGGCTGCGTCCATCACGACGCGAAACAGGAAGCTGCCGAAGGCCCAAGCAAGTGCGCCAAGCGCAATGCCAAACATGAAATCGCCGGTCATCACGCGACACTCCGAAACCGGAAGCCCATCGCGGCGTTTAGATCGCGGCCATCGGTGGCGGCTTGTTCAAGAATGTCGTCGTGGCACTGATCTTCGAGAGCGCTGTAAATGCGGCTCCAGAGCCAAGGCAGTTCGTCGCGGTTGATTTCAATGCCATCAACCCAAAGCTGGCGAAGATGCCATTCGTCGTCAGGATAGACCGCGATGTGCGCTTTGCCTGTGGTGAACAGGCCGCCATGCTTGCCCTCGGTGAGAAGGGCTAATTCCTCAAACTCGTAGGTGATGTGTGTGCAAGCGGCCATGGCCGGTCTCCCTTGTTGATAGGGAGATAGTTGCGCAAGTCGCAACCTATGTCAAATGGAAAGTGCGCAACATGCAACCCGAAAATAGTTATTCAGACTCATTTTGAGTCTACGGCTTAATCGTAATTAGGCTGTTTTACGAGGAAATGCAGCTTCCAAAGTTGCTTGGATACGCATGATTTCTTCCTGCGAGCGACCCTCAAAGAAGCGCTTGATCCAGTCTTCGGACGGGTGCCGAAACAAAGATTCGCGGTCGCAGCCAAATAGGGCAGCTAGTTTTTCTTGCCATTCTGCTGAGGGGGTAGCCCCCTTGAACCACCGGGAAATCACGCTTTTGTCAGCGTTAAGCTCTCGGGCAAGGTCAGTTTGCCTCATATTCCGAAGTTCGGCCCATTCTGCGATGAAATGTGGCCGATTGGGCTGGCGGTGCGGAAATATGGTCACGATCTCGTTCATGAGCATGAGTGTGCGTCACTCATTGCTATTTGTCGTTAACGCGATTGCTCAACACGCCTATTGACAGAAATTGCAAGTTGCGCAACTATAGGCGCTATGAGCAATAGCCTCCAATCTGAAGTGCGCGGTCGCGGCCTGACTTTGGCTGACGTTGCTAAGGCGGCGTCGGTCAACAAGTCCACGGTTACGCGCTGGTTCCAGACCCGTATCCCGGCTGAGCGGGTGCTGGACGTTGAACGGATCACAGGTCTGCCACGGGAGACGCTGCGGCCAGACCTTTACCCACCTAACACCAATTCGGAGGTCGCGGCATGATTGCGTCTTTCCGTCTGTTCTCTCCGCATGACGCGGGGAGCTTTGTAGGTGTGGACTGCCGCAAGGCGCTCCGCCTTACAACCTCTGTGATGCCTTCCTGTTCCAACTTTGGTGGAGTGTCCTTGAACTTCGGTTCGAAGACGCTCCACCATTTTTTCAGTCAGGTCGGCAAGACTGATCCACATACTCGTCTTTCCTCACTTGTTCTCCGTCGCAAGGAAACAGTGGAGGAAAAGCGTTTGACGATGGATCAAAAAACGTTTGCGAAAAAAGCAAACGCTATCAAACCGACTGACTTGGTGGATGAAGCCGCCTCGTGGGCCGCGCGTCTGACAAAGGAAGCAGAAGCGGAAACTGGTAAAACGGACGCGGCCCTTGAAACCGTTGCCCGTCAGACTGGCGTGAACGAATCGACATTGTGGAGACTGCGCTACCGGAAGCCGAAAGACTTGGCGGTCAGCGTTTATATGAAGCTAAAGGCGGCTATCGAAGTCGCAGAGAAACGCCAGAACGAAAGAATAAATCATGGAACCCAAGTCGCACGCTCACTTGGCGTTGCGAATAGCGATGTACTGCTACGCACAGCTAATTCTGTGGTTACTTATCGCACGGAATTGGTGGCTGGCACGATAAACAATGTGGGGTCCGATGACTGAGTGCATCGGACTTCACCTTCCTTTCCCGCCGTCAACTAATTCCTTGTACCGCAACGTACCGGGCAAAGGGCGTGTGCGAACGTCAAAATATAAAGACTGGCTGCTTGCTGCTGGTCTGATCGCTAATTCTCAACTGAAAACTAATGAGCGCATTGAAGGGCCTTACAGCCTTCGTCTGCGCGCGTATCGCCCCGATAAACGGCGGCGTGATTTGTCGAACCTTCTGAAAGCCACTGAGGACTTGTTGGTAACGCTAGGTGTCGTGGAGGACGACAGCCTTTGCCAAGTGATTGAGGCTGAGTGGGCCAAAGAACAAATGTTTGACGGGATCAAGGTTTGGCTGGTTTCAACCAAGGAACGTCCATGACGGCACTGGCATTCGTTGATCGCTACAAGGCGATCCGCAAGCAATTCTATACTCCGCGCGCTGAATTGCCGTCTGAGCCGAAGACGGTTCCGGTTACGCGCAAGAAATACGTCTATCTGTTTCCGATTGGCCCGGTCATGCCTGCCTACTGGATGACG
>ERZ869921.728-NODE-728-length-16769-cov-30.016214_pt1 | contig 16769 bp, 34 predicted proteins | sample MGYA00579310_ERZ869921 | MGnify/ENA primary metagenome ERZ869921 (study PRJEB32216, sample SAMN09231816) | wastewater metagenome | place: USA: Maryland | collected 2016-06-21 | study: EMG produced TPA metagenomics assembly of the PRJNA472060 data set (Reclaimed...
CTGCTGAACCGCTCTTCCGATCTCTCAGCCTTATCACCACCCCGCCTGGTGCCTCCCCCCACCCCCTATTTTTGTCGCCATATCCTCTTGCGTATCAATAGTTTACGTCATTCAATCCTAAATACTTTCCTAAAAACAACAGAGAAATAAGGATAAAACAACTATAGATAGCAGGCTGTTGTCTCCCCATGTTGGGGGGAAGCAGTTCACAACAGATGGAAGTAGTTCCATCAAGAGGATAGCACAATGTCAGTAGCCACAATGTCAGTCGAAGAACAGGTAGCAGCAGCAGTAGCAGCAGCTTTACAAGGGGAGAAAGCCAAGCGGAAAGCAAAGCGCGAAGCTAAGCCTAGCTCGCTGGCAACCGATCTACAAACCGTTCACAAGCTTGAGCAATCGCAAGCTAGTGAACGTGACAAGCTAGTAGATGAGGGTCACAAGCTATGCGGTATCGGTCTGACCAATGAGCGTATTTCTTGGGCGAATCGTGTTATTGCTCATGCAAGACTGTCCAGCAGTAAGAAAGCAGGCATGTTGCGCGTGATATCGGAGTTGCAATCGTCCATCTTGCACAAGGGGAATGACGTTAGTTCCGATACCGTTGGCAAGAAAGGGAAAATGCGGACAATCAATGAATCACTCCGTTTGGCTTGTGTTGCTCATTTTGTCCCGCAAGTTAAATTAATCGACTGGGGTTGCGCGTTACTATTTATTCGCTTTCTCGACGGGTTTAACCCCGCTGAACCTGCTATTGTTCAAGGCGATGAATGCAAGAAAATTGCTTTAGCTGTTGTCACTCGAAAGGAAGAATACCGCAATAAAAACGGTTACATCGACCGTAAGAAAGTGAAGGAAGCAATCGATGCGTTGCTTGGCAAGCGCGAAATGCCAGCGAGTGAAGCAGATGTAGATGGGGAAGCAGAGACGGAAAATGAAGCAGGCGTGACGTCTATTCATGCTGTAGTGGCATGGCTAAAACAGGCAAGCAATTCCGATCTTACTCAACTCATGACTATGCTGGCTCCTCAGGAAGCAGCTAACATTACTCAGATAATGATTGAGAATCTTCCTTCCCAATAACGTCTATTCATTCCCCTAGCAATGCTAGGGGGATGATTCATGCATCGTGGGATAGCCTGCGGTGTGCGAATCATCCCCTTACCAACGGATGAACCACTCCGATGCAGTCTATGTAGATTGCTTGCGCTACCGTTGTACTCATAAACGATAGACGTATCTCGGTATTTATGAGAGTTTCCGATATGTCGGAACCCCGACGCGTTGGAATGGAGATTCGAGAGTGTCACATTATCGCCAGTTAGCACAACTACGTTCTAACCTTGCTACACTGCGCTTACAGTATGGCGATTGTCCCGCCGATGCTACCGTTTTATTGTCAATGCTGGCACTACAGAAGCTTATCCGTGCGATGGAATTGCAACAGATTGAGGTATAGTTTCCGACGTGTTGGAAAGATCGAAAGCAGTTACCTAGTGCCAGTATCGTGTGCTGTTCTGCTGGCACTATTCACTAACAACAGCGACGTTTTCCGACGTGTCGGAAAAGAGGATAGCAAAATGCCACAATCGGTAGTCACCAGCCTAAAGCGGTCGGTCGCCCAGGTTCTTTACGACTGTAACAATGATAAGCAGGTACGCAGCCTGTCCCGCTTCATGTGGGAATACATCAAAGAAGAGATGGATCGCGGCCACATTATCGACGAAAACACGTTACAGGATGCCATCGATTCGTGGGCTTCGCAGCATGGCGCAGAATAATCGGGGTTCCCATCGGGCAGGACATATCGTGCTTGCCCCTTGGCTACGTCGATTCTCGACTGGCCGTTTTTCCGACGTGTCGGAAATGAGGGTAGAACGATGTGTGGATTGATTGACAAGACAGACGGTCGTCTCACGAAGGCTATTGAACATGCCAAGTCTATTGGGCTGTGGTATGGCAGGAATGGCTTGCGTCGTCAGCTGATGTGGCTGGCGATCTATGCGAACCGCCGGGGATGTAAGTACGATCGTAAGCTGCCCGGGCATGGTACACGTTGCACGTTGTACCCAGACTTTGCACCGTTCTCTATGGGTTTCCGGGTGGAGTTCTTCCAACCTGGTCGGGATGTTCGCCCGATGTGTGGGGGTCTGATCTACAGTGGGCCTGGCGTGCCAGCAGATGGATCGTATCCGTCGCTTACTGTGTCGCTTTCCAAGCACGATGGCTGGTCTGTTAATACCTAAGCTTCGCCCCTAACCTGCTTCCAACGTGTCGGAAGCAGGCGTGGGATGCAGCTTGGCAATTTCGCCAAGAACATCAACCCGAGGATTCGTGCTATGATTCGTCAAACTTGCAATGGTGGTGTCCGTATTATCCGTCGTCCTAACCTTCCCCGCTAGTTCCAACGTGTCGGAAACGACCAGGGGGGAACCAATGACCGCTTTTGAAGAACAGCGTTCAATCGCCCTACAGAAAGCACTGTCAGCGGCGAAGCAGACCAATGAGACGTACATCGTCGTCGCTCTTGACGACGGTGCCTATGGCAGGGATATCTTGCACATCCAAGAAGCTTACGCCGAATCTGATGACTTCATCGCTTTCGATGGGGCTGTGCTTGATATCGTCCACCCTGATGGGAGTGTTGAGTAATGCACACCATCTGTAAATGGTGCGACACCTTAGCGCAAGCTGAGAGGCACCAGAATAGCCTTTACAACCGGTTCGACAGTGTTGAACTGGTTCGCTTCCCGTACCACGGAGAAGCTGGCCAGTACATCTGGCGAGTCAGTTAGTTCCAACGTGTCGGAGAAAACGTCATGAAAGACGGACCGATATCAAGTCAGAAAGCCAAGTCACTAGTCTCTAGTTTCTGGCTTCGCAAGATTCATCAAGGGTTCTTGGCTCCCATTGGCGGCATCTACAGTCGTCAGTGGCTGGGATATAGCGGCTCTTACTACTACCTAACCACCTATTGAGAAAGAACGTCATGAACCGATGGCAACGCTACGCACTTGGCATCCACCTCTGTGGTGGTGGGTGGCAAAGCTTGAGTTACTACAAGATACTCGAATTGATCGAGAAGGGCATTGCCATGCTGGAACCACTACCGTACGCCGAATTGACCATTCGATCATCCGGCACCATGCGTGCCTGGATGCACACCAATTATCGTGGGGAGATTGACGCTATTGAGGTGTATTCTCCCATATCGTCAACCGTTGTAGAGATGAACCCGCAGGCTGATTGCCTGCTTCCTTCCAACACGTCGGAGAATGACCAATGAACGCTGAACGATTGATAAAGCTGGCCGATCACCTGGAAAGCGGGAAACTAGGACATGCCGAGTTCGACTTTGGCATAATCAACAGCGGACCAGATGGAACCGATGCCATCGACCCCACGGTCTGCGGCACATTAGGATGTGCTATGGGGGAGTTGCCCATACTGTTCCCTGATGTTTTCATGTTCATTAGTAAGTATGGCGCGTCTGTAGTTTGCCGGCGTAATAACTCATCAGGCCGATGGCACCAGGATGTTTGTGAGTTCTTCGATATCGACGGGAATGAACAGAATCACCTCTTCTACCCGCATGGGCAGGATTGCCTTTACTATGGCGGCATACCATTAAACGGTGGAGCTACCGCTGAGCAAGTCGCCTCAAATATCCGGGCATTCGTTGCCAAGAAGATCAAAGACGCTGAAACCGCCGAATAGTCGGAGTTACCATCGGGCAGGACGTGCAGCCTGCCCCTTGGCTACCTCGCCTTTCGCTTGGAGCCGGCTCCCAACGTGTGGGAATAAGGGTTACACCATGTGTGCAGAACCGCAGAAGCAGACCGCCAAGCTGGTCATCGAGCATCATCACATCCACCTGGCTAACGACGAATGGGGCAGTGACCTCATGCGTAAGGTGGCCGAAGACTATTTAGCCAACACTTCCAACCCTTACGCGGTTGTCACCGTCCATGAACACGCTGGCTGGTTTCTTGAGTTCGCCAAGCTGAACGGACGGACGATTGTGGTCGGCACCGCCAATGACATGGCCACCATGAGTGAGCCAGCAAAGTGTTTTCATGCTCTTATTCGTGGGCTGGAGGTTACTGTCACTTCCACCCGTCGTTAATTCCAACACGTCGGAGATTGTCATGGATCACATCACATACAAGCTACTGGAGGAAACATGCACGCTGAACGCTTACTTAAACTCGCTCAACACCTCGAAACAGGCAAGTTGGGGCATGATCGATTCGATTTCAACTACTACAACGCAAAATTTAACTGCGGTACCGCTGGGTGTGCCATTGGTGAATGTCCGACAGTATTCCCCGATGACTGGATATTGAGCGGTGCTGATTTACCCATATACCGTGAGGCGCGTTATGACTGCGGATTGCATGGCACGGTCTGTGAGAGTGGGATGGCATTCTTTGAGATCAGTAGGCTTGTATATGAACACCTTTTCATACCGCTTGGGCAACGGGCCGGACAGTTTGGTGGCGAAACGTTGACCAGATCTGCCACTAAAGAACAGGTCGCTGCCAACATCAGGGCGTTCGTTGCCAAGGCGGTGGCTGATGCAACCTAAAACCATCATGAAACGGCTTGCCGAAGGTAAAACAGTTACCTATACGATTCGCCGGCTCAGGGGATACCTACATGGTGACGCCTCGCTAGTGTTCATGCCCAGAGACATGGTGATAGGCGAAAGCAACATCGCCCATAGGCTTAAATGCTTCCGTTTTGACGAGAAGCCGTACGATCTTGCACGGTGGTCAATCCAAACTTCCAACACGTCGGAGTAACTCACAATGGAAAGTAATCGTCAGAACGGGTACAAGGCGTTCTATCGCAACAAGACGATAGAAGTCTACGCCGAATCATCCTACCAGGCACAGCAGAAAGCTGCTGTCCTATTCAAGGCAAAGAAGTCATGGGAAGTCACGGTCGTGCTGTGCGAACGTGCCGATGGCTCTACCGTGATTCATACCCCCTCGGAGTAACTCACAATGGACGAGAAGCAAAAGCAGAACTACTTGGACTGCGGCGGGGTCCTCTGCCCGTTCTGCGGATCAGGTATCATATCTGCGGATGGGTCAGTTGATGTCGATGGTGGCGTCGGCACTCAGTCAGTCTCTTGTTATGTATGTATGGAAGAATGGACGGACGTTTACAAGCTGGTTGATGTGCAAGCTGGTTGATGTGCAACCTGACACTGATTAGCCGGTTTGACCTTATCCCCACTAGCTGGCCTGGTGGGGAGTAGGTTGTATCGCTTGATGCAACACGGTACTCCGACGTGTCGGAGTGGAGAATAGACCCATGCCTGAAACCACAACTGCCAAGCAGCAGTGGAGTTCCACCGCTGGACCTCGGCAAACGAAGCAGGTCAACGATGCCCTCAAGAAATTGCAGTGGCACGGAAAGACCATCAAAGAAATCACCGACAGGGGTGAGCATTGCTACATCCCTATGGTGACTGGCGTCGTCTCACCGGCGTGCGTCCAAGCCCAAGTGCAGATCGGTAACGCAGTGGGCTGGACAGTCACCAAAGACAACTTCAAGCAGATCATCGCGGCGTGTGAAGCTGCCATCAAGGTGATACCGTTCCAAGTGCTGGATAAGCGAACCACGCCGGAACAGCAGGCCGAGGAAGCCAAGAAACGGGCTGCGTGGCAGGAAGAGAAGGCTATCAAGGATGCTGCTTTCGATATCGAATACAGGAAACACCTGGCCGAACTAGAGAAGCGGTATCCGTGGGCCAAGAGCCCTGACAGTGGGCTATCGCCTCATGCTCGGGCTGCTGCCAACATGCGAACCGAGTTAGCCAAGGCGTTCCCCGGCATCAAGTTCACGGTGAAGTCCAAGTCTTTCAGCGGCGGCGATAGCATCGATGTTGACTGGGAGATGGGGCCAACCGAGAAAGAGGTGAAGGAAATCACCAGTAAGTACGAAGATGGCCACTTCGACGGAATGCAGGATATGTACATCCACGACGCCAGCGCCTTCAAGAAAGCTGTTGGTCGGGTGTTGGGCGATATCAAGTATTGCTCGGAACATCGGGACTACGGCATCGGCATCTACAGCAAGATGCGTGATATCATCCTAAGTCACTACAACTTGCCGCCTGTGTTGTCTGCCGAATGGCCGGGCGACACCGATTGGCACGATATAGATTGCCAAGGTAGAACATGTTGGGAACTGGTACGGTCTGCCCTGCGTGCCACATCATTCCCGCCTGGTGCCGTTATCGACGGGCTTACCGATAACCCAAATGGCAACGGGCTCGACCGCTTCCTTGTCACTTACAAAGCCCCTGAAAAGCCTGCCCCTGTCGCCGGTGGCAGTGGCGCTGCTCATGTGGAGAAGCACCACCATACCAAGAAAGACTTCGACATGTGGCTGGTGATCCTCGACAATCGCGTGGAACGTGACGAGTTCGACAAGATCAGGGACAAATGCAAGCGTGCTGGTGGCTGGTATTCGAGACAATGGGGCAAGACGCCTGGCGGGTTCGCCTTCGATACCGAAGCAGCCGCGAATGAGTTCGCCGCTACGTTGTAACTTCCAACACGTCGGAAACCTTTTAGGAGAACGCTATGAAGATTGAACTGAGTAATGGTAAGCAAGTCGAGGCCAACTATGTCAAGCACCTACGGACATTGACCAACGACGGTCACGGTAACACCGATATAGACCTGTATCGTCTAGAGGATGGCACTGAGGTAATCGCAGAGAGTCCAGTGTGTGATGGGAGGGCAACGCCGGTGCAAGTAGAAGTTACTGAAGCTGAAGCCCTGTTCATGTAGTGCTTGACCCTGATCCCCCGGCACCGGCTGGGGGCGATGGGACACGCTCTGCACGTTTGATATCATGAACGAAGCCCCAAGCGTTGGAACCGCTTGGGGCTTCTACAACACTCTGCTTATAGGAGCAAGAGCATGTCTATCAGACAGCTTCCGACCATCGCGTACATTCGTCAATGCCTTCGCTACGAAAATGGCAAACTGTTCTGGCTCCACAGGCCAAGGGAACTGTTCGCCACATCATGTGCTTTTGGTAACTGGAACACAAAATACTCAGGAACCGAAGCCGGGTATCGGCACAAAAGAGATGGTGGCGACCGATGGCTTGTCAGTATCGGTGGCAGGTTACTACGGCGAAGCAGGATAGTGTGGGCTATGCACAACGGCGACTGGCCTAAGCTGATCGACCATGACAACCGCAACACGCTCGATGACAGAATCGAGAATCTTCGCCCAGCCACCGGCACGCAGAATAACGGGAACGCTGGCATCCACATTGACAATAAGAGTGGCTATAAGGGTATTTCTTGGAGTAATCGCGGGAAGAAATGGGTTGCATCCATTAAGTCAAACGGCAAGTGGAAGTATCTTGGCAGTTTCACAGACCCTGAACAGGCACACGCCGCATACGTTGCGGCGTCAAAAGAACACTTCGGCGACTTCGCTTGTAGTGGATAGGAGGGCAGATGAGGCTCGCAGCGCAGGCAAAGCTTGGGTACTACCCATGCTCCCCAGAAACCATCAAACTGATTTGCAACTCGCTTAGAGTTACTGATCCATCGAAGACATATCTTTTGGACCCTTGCTGTGGGGACGGGGCTGCCCTGTCAACCTTCGGCAAACAACTAGGAGTACCTAATGAAAACCTCTATGGTGTCGAGCTTGATGAAGGAAGAGCAGAGGCTGCCAAAGAACGCTGCAATGTACTACACAGTTCGTTCTTCGGGGCAAGGATTGTCCCAGTGCAGTCGTTCAGTGCAGTTTTCGCAAATCCACCGTACGAAAACGAGATCAAGCAGAGCGAAGATGGCTCTTCACATCAACTTGAGATAGCGTTCATCCAGACCGCCGCGAAGTATGTCACGCACCATGGGGTAATGATCCTACATGCCCCCCTGGATCGCATCACGCCGGCGGTTGAAGTGGCGTTCCGAACTGCCTTCTATAAATCCGTGATCGTGGAGTTGCCTGCCAACTTACGACCGTACCGCGAAGCCTTGCTAGTGGGATACAAGAGTCCACAAGCAGACAAGGCCAGTTACTTCTCTTCTCTCCAACGTGTCGGAACGATGCCTGTTATGACGGTGCCATCGGGGAATGCTCTCAAGCACTTCTCGCAGGTGGTGCCTACTGATGAGGAAATCGAACGGTCCCTGTCGGCTGCTAAGTACCTCAAGGTATTCACGGCCAAGACGAAACGGGAACCGATGCAGCCTGTGCTACCGCTCGGGCCTGGGCACCTGGGCCTGACGCTGGCTTCCGGCTTGTTGGATGGGCTGTTCGAGCCGGAAGGGTATGAACCTCACATCGTTCGCGGAGTTGCCTTTAAGGAACCTGAACTGGCGAAGGATGAATCAACGACCGACGACAAAGGTCGCACTACTAACACCAAAACGTACCGCGAGAACATCAAACTCAAGGTGCGGTGCCTCACGTCCAACGGAACCATCACGGAGATTAAGTAACATGGCAACTAAACAGAAAAACGTAGCCCTGATTTTTGAATGCGTGGGTGGATGGTTTGTTTGCAGCGATGACTCTGAGATGCTTGATGCCCGCGGTGCTAGGTACGAATCCAAAAATCAGGCTATCGCAGGGATGAAAAACCTAAACAGCCAAGAAAAGCGGTATGGAGACGCGAGTAGAGCTTACACTCACTACCGTGTCTCAGGGTCTAAGATTACGAGAAAAATCTAAAAACCACTACCCAACCCCATTTCCTCAACCCCCCTCGGAGAAACTCACATGTCTACTACCACTACCTCCCCGCTCGACCTGGTCCTGAGCATGGGCAAGAAGTCAACCGCCAAGGCAAAGCCTGCCAAGGCTGCTGTCTCTGTCGATGCTGGCATGACGAAGCTGCTCGACGAATACTTCATGAACGACCGCTTGGCCAAGAGCCACAAGGCTGCGGCGGAAACAGCAAGGGATCAGATCGTAGCGCAAGCCAAGCCCTGCTTCTACGAAGCTTGCAAGAACGCTGGCAAGGCACTGTCTTCCGTGTCACTCGGCAAGGGCACGATGACTGTTACCAACAACTACAGCCTGATCGACGCCGACGAGGGGGATGCCTTGTCCCATGCGTTCGGCGAGCAGTTCTCCATGTTCTTCCGCCGGTCGATTGAAATGTCGGTGTCGAAGGATGTATCCAACGATGATGACTTCATCAAGGATCTCGTCGAACGTGTCGGCGTGGACTTCTTCCAGAAGTATTTCGTGGTCAAGTCAGGGCTCAAGGTGACAGATGCCATGCACGCGGCGTTGTCGCTCGATGAAGGCGTACGGGAGATTGCCCAGCCATTCATCGATGGGCAGGTCATCAAGCCTTACAGTCCGAGTATCAAACTGGCCTAGCCGAAATGCTCCGACACGTCGGGGCATTCATGGGAATTTATCTACCCATGCTGACGAGGCAGATACCTCTACGGCAGTAAGCCGATAGGAGATTGATGATGAGCAATGCAACTGTAAGGCTGACCGTGTGGGCACCAGCTACCCCAGGTGCTGATGTGAGTTGCGTGGGCACTGCTGACACGATGGCGGAGGCCAGGAAGATCGCAGCACAATATAGCCACCGCCGCGACCTGAAGATGCAGGATGTATACATACGGCTAGGCAAGGACGGCAAGATCGTCGAAGGTAACATGGGGCCGTGCCGCTAATGCCCAACCAACCCATCTACTACCCTGTGTGGCTCCGACCTGGGGCCACCTTCCACAATGAGGATTGACTATGTACACAATGCGTTACCCCGATACGCCATGTCGGGAGATTGACCCTATCCATCTGGCTGACATGCCCGGCTGGATCTGCAAGCTCAAGATAGATGGCTGGCGCTGCATGGTTCACCGGCTGGAAGGCCAGTTCACCTACCTCAGCAAGTCGCTCAAGCCCTTGGCTGTGCCCGACGACGTTCGCCTGCCATTCGAGAAGTACGTCAGCGGTATCGCTCCTGCCAACTGCATCCTCGACTGTGAGTTGACAGGCAACCGCCGGTCGCAGGACGCCGCCGGCATCTTCCTGCTGGACATCATCCGGTGGCAGGGAAGCCGGGAACCGATGGTCGCTTCCGACAGGTGGGAGTTGGCGCAAGCTGCCCTACCTCGGTATGCTGTACCATCCACGCTGACTGGGTTCCGATCTTTCTTCGATGATCACAAGGTCAACCCATTAGCAGAAGGCGTCATCCTCATGAAGGGTGACAGTAAGTACGCCGGCGGGAAGTATGCCTGCGTGATGAACCTGGGTACGATCAAGTGTAAATGGCGTGCCGGTCAGGCTGGCACCACTGTTAAGGGGGATGTTGCTAATGTCTAAGCGAACACCTGGTGTAAGTGACGAAGCGGCAGAGGCAGGCCGGATACTTGCTAACAAGTCACGGTCCCGCCGCATACTGAAAGCCTTACGGACTCAGTACGGTGTCAGCAGCACCAAAGGCGACTTGAGAGCTATGATAGTTGACGCCATGGCTGATCTTCGCCATCTGTGCGACACTAAGGGATTCAACTTCACCGATCTCGATACGTCTGCCAGCAACCATTACTCATGCGAGGTGATCGACAAAGAGTTATCCGACCTCGTTACCGACTACATCGGGGGGAAGTAATGGACTTCACCGATCACCGCGAACTACGCATCGAATCAGAAGAGTCACGCTACCGCGTTCGTTGCTACGCTGCCAGTCTTATCAGCACAGCCAACGGGACTACCATCCTGTCGGCACTGATCGCCGGGCCTGAGCAGCTATGCGTTGGCGTGTTCTCGTCATTCGTCCAGGCTGGTCACATCATCGCCTATGATGGCAAGATGGTGTCCAAGTGCGAGTTCTTCTACCGTCGCCAGGCATCACCGATCATACCGTTTAGCACACGGTGGCAATCGCTGCTGATCTTGTCGAAGGACAAGCGCTGCCTCTGGCAGGATGACGACGAAGGGCTCATCATGGGGTTGAAGAAGGTGACAGAGACGCCATTCCTCGATTCGTGGATCGGCTACATCCGACAGCAACTCACCGATCAGTCCCTATTAACCAAGTTCTCCGGTCATAACGCTCGGGGGAGTTACCTTTCCGTGACCTCAGAACAGCTTGATGCCATCGTGTGTGATGGGGTTAGATCGGGGGTGATATCAATCAAGTAATTGATATAAAGTGAGGCACTGAATGTTGTCGCATTCAGTGCCTCCACATCACTCTGCTTTATCGGTGCAAGAGCATGTCTAAACGTCAGTATCCGTCTCAAGAGTATCTCCGTCAATGCTTCCGCTATAAGAACGGGAAGTTATTTTGGAGACACAGACCACTCCGACATTTCTATGACTTGCGTGCTTGCAATACATGGAACTCAAGGAACTCAATAAAAGAAGCTGGGTACCTGAACACTTCGATGTCAGGTGGGCCGAGGTGGATGGTGTCGATAGGCCATGAGATGTACCAGCGAGCTAACCTAGTCTGGGTTATGCACCACGGAAACACGCCACCACTAGTAGATCATAAAAACCGCAACTCCCTTGATGACAGGATCGGGAACCTACGTGCAGGCAGCAGGAAATTAAACAGTGCTAATAGCAAGAAACCATCAACAAATACGAGCGGGATAAAAGGAGTGTCTTGGAATAAGCTCACCGGCAAGTGGGTTGCCAATATCAAGGCGGAAGGAAGGCAGATATATCTAGGGTTGTACACCAGCAAACACGAAGCAGGCAAAGCCTACAAAAGAGCAGCTAAGATGCACTTTGGCAAGTTCGCCTGCTTCAAATAGGGGAAGTTATGAAGCGAATAAGTGAAATAAAAACCATCGGTGAGTACGTCCAATCGTTCTCGCTCGGCCTGGCCGCGAAGGTCGCCAGCCAATGCGCCCCGCTTCACGATCCCGAGAAGCAACCACACCACCCCATCATTGCGAAGCTGGCTACCAAGCCGTTTCCGCGACAGTCTGATCTCATCACAGCTTGCGTGAAGTCATTGACCAAGAACAAGCTGGCTATCCTGGCCTGCCGCATGGGCACTGGCAAGACGCTGGGCTCTATTGCTACGGTCCACTGCCACGCCGAGGGGAAACCCTACACCGCGATGGTCATGTGCCCCTCTCACCTGACGAAGAAGTGGGTGAGTGAGGTGCATAAGTTCCTCGGGGGTAAAGTCCAGGCCACAGTCATCAGCGACTGGAAACAATTTATGTTCTTGACCTGCCTTCCCAAACCAACCGTGCCAACCTGGTACATCATATCGCAGAATGCTGCCAAACTGGGGTATTCCAAGCGGTCTGCTGCTATCAGGAAGGTGAAGAAGGTGATGACGGACTTGGGCCTGCATCACACGGCCTGTAATGTCTGCCCGGCTTGCGACTACCCGGTGTATCACCGTGGGGTACTGGCTACCACCGAGGATATCCAGCGCAGCCTACCGAAATGCAAGGGCATGAAGTGTAAAGCGTGCAACAAGTCGTGGCATCACGACATGAAGGAATGCCCTGACTGCTCGGCAATACTACGGGCGTGCGGCGAACCGTTGTGGCAGGCAGAGGGGCACAAGGTGGCACCGTCCACCTATGCCAAGGTGAAGAACATTCGCAAGTTCACCTACTTCGTTCGTGACGAAGCCCATGGTTCCAAGTCGGCTGACTCTATCGATGGGCATGCCTGTGCTACCTTCGCTGCCTTGGCGAAGTACACGGTGCTGCTGACTGGTACCCTGCTGGCCGGCAAGTCGGAGGATCTTCGGCCACTCCTGTTCCGGCTCAAGCCTCGGAACTTTATCAACATGGGGTATGGCTGGTCATCTGAGATTGACTTCGCTACCCGATACGGGCGTATCCAAACGGTGGTACGCTCGTCATCTGGTGGGGATCACGAGAAGCGGAAGCGTGGGAAGGGATCGTCGAAGTCTACCAGCAGGGATGTGAAGCCGGGGATTATGCCCCACTTGTTCCCTGATTTCGTGGCGAACTGTACCGTGTTCCTGTCTCTCACTGATCTTGTCACCAACCTGCCAGCCTACCACGAGGAAACCGTCAGCGTTTCCATGGAGCCGACTGTCTATGCGGTGTACAAAGACATGCAGGACAAGCTCCTGGCTGCGTTCCGCGATCTCTACGTCAACAACCGCAAGTTGGCTTGCAAGATGCTCGGGCCAATGCTTGAGACGCTGATGACCTGGCCCGATGTTCCGTACGGTCGCAAGCCAGTGTGCATCACAGATGATCTGGGCCATACCCATACCATCTTGGTACCACCCACGCTCGACCGGTCCACGGTGTACCCGAAGGAGCAGCGATTACTCGAACTGATCGCCGCTGAGAAGAAGCAGGGTAGGCAGTGCTTTGTCTACAGTGACCGCGACGACACCAGAGAAAGGCTGGTGTCGATCATGGAAAGCCGGGGGCTCAAGGTGGCACACCTCACGGTAGCTATCAAGCCTGACATGAGGCTGGAATGGTTGGCAGCCAATGCCCCTGGCTGTGACGTTGGTATCTGCAACCCGTCGCTCATCGAGACAGGGTGCGAACTGTTCGGGCCATCGTTCAACTTCCCCACACTCCTGTGGTACTCGACCGGCTGGCGTCTCAACACGCTACGTCAAGCCTCGATGAGGTCATGGCGTATCGGGCAGAAGCTCGACTGCAAGACGATGTACCTCTACTATGCGACAACTGCTCAGGAGAAGGCTATCGGGATCATGGCTTCCAAGTTGGTGGCAGCCGAGGCTATCGAAGGGAAGTTCTCCGATCAGGGGTTGGCGAACGAAGCTATCGATGAGGATATTGCCATGGAGATTGCCCGATCTTTGGCAGATAATATCCAAGTCAACATCCAGAAGCGTTACAATCCGATCGCGCAAGGTGTCAGTCAGGCTGACCGCATTGAGTTGATGCGACGACGCCTCGCGGCTTTCAAGGCACAGTTGGCAACCGTTGCATAGGGGAGATCATGAGACTGTCTTTTCATGTTGACTTATCAGACGATGAAGCCGTATGCAAACTGCTTGGATTAAAGTTAGACGAGTACACACAATGCCAAGGTTGCGGAGGCGGCAGCCCTTGGTATGGCGTGGAAATCGTCAGAGCAGAAGGCAGATGGCGAGTTCTTTGCCACCGCTGCAAGTCTATCGCCGGCGCTGCCATGACCAAAGTATGGAATGATCTGATATCTGACGCTATCTCTAACGCCTTAAAGGACACGTATGAGCAGAACCACGGACCGCAGCCGCTAAGTAAATGCCGTGCATCCATCAAGATGGTAATGAACGACGATGGTACTTGGACAACTACCCATATTTGCGGAGGCATTGAGTATAGTGATGACGAGTGGCATGAGGTCCGAGACTCCCTCGGATACCCACTCAAGGAGGGTTATCACGTCAGAATTGTCGGCAGGCCTTATGGCGATGTAGACGACTACAAGGTTGAAGGTTGTGCTGAAATAGGAAGTGAGATTAAGATTATCAAACTCATGGGGGATGGCGACGTACAGTTGGCAGATGGCTACTACTACCCGCACAGTTCTTACCGCTAGGAGAACCGATGAGCATCACCCTACCCAGATTCGATATCACCCTCATGAAGAGTGGCCACATCGAAGGATGTGCCCACTTGGACAACTCCCTATTCCCGGAGGACTGCTATACCACCAACGACTTTCACAGATTCATTCGTTCAAGCAGGTGTATTCTGCCTGTCGTCGCCACTTCAAGCGGGTCTGTCATGGGGTTCCATGTTATGATGGTCCGCTCCAAGTGCGTGTATGGCATCAGGACAGTGGTCAACCCGCAAATGCGTGGGTTGGGGTGCGGAACTGCTATGATGGAGTACATGCACAAAGTCGCCCACCGCAAGCCGTGCATCGTTCCATTGTCTGATCGCACCGAGGACGCAGAGAGGAAACAATCGTTTCTGCGTCATTGCGGTTATCGCCTGGTACGCGTGAACAGGGATAACGAAGCAAGCTCAACTTACCTGTTCCGAAGGGAGCCAGAATGCTTACAGAAAAGAACCTGATTGATGTGTCACGCCAGTACCGTGTCAAGGTCACTCGCATTAGCGGTGATATTCCACGGTACAAATTCCACGGAGGAAACCCGCGCCATGTAATTCACTTCATGTACCACGACACCATCATGCGGTACGGCACTTATGGAGTGCCGGGGTTTAGCCACCCCCTGACCGGCAAGTATATCCCGCCGGTGTTCTTTGCTGATGGCTCCTATGGGCTGGAATGCGATGATATCGCTGAGCCGATGACTGCCTGCGCTGTGGTGGTTGATCCCCCTTATCAACCGCCAGGCCACATCAACATGTATCGGATTAAGTACACCAGGACCACGCTGTACCAACAGCAGGGAAAGAAGTGTTACTACTGCGAGAAGGTTATCCCTAAACAGGTGATTACCTGCGATCACCTCATCCCTATGAGCCGTGGTGGAAGGGATGAGCCGAGCAACTGGGTTATGGCTTGCTACCAGTGCAATGCTGCCAAGCGTGACATGATGCCTGACGACTTCATCCGTTTACTAAAACGTGCTTGACATTGTTATACGCTCCTGTATGATGAATATGTCATACAGGAGTTACCATGAAGTACACAGTGAAAGACTTTGATAAGCGTAGCACGAAAGCTACCGTGCTACTCGGTTGCCGTGTCACAGCAGCCGAACGCAAGTCGGTCAGTGAAACTGCACGCCGGCTGGGCACCAACGTATCAACCCTGGTGCGTCGGTGCCTGTACGATGCAGGGGTGATGAAGCCGAAAGCAACCACAGGAGATTGAGATGTCAACAGCAATCGCCTTGATTAAAGACGGTGAACTATTCAACCGGAAGCACTATCAGGAAGGGATGACTGATACTGAGTTCTTGGACAAGGTGGTAGGATCATTCGAGCATGATATCAAGACCGACATCACCGTACTGAAGAAGCAAGGGTACAGACAGCCATGCTCACTTTGCGGCGGGACAGGGTACTAGGCAATGATACATAGGGTTTTTTATCGGACGGATAATGAACACTTTGATACGACCGTGGATCGACAACCCAAGTGAAACCAGTTGGCAAGAAGTTGCCGACGAACAGGAGAGAATAGAATGCGAGAACTTACCTTCGACAGCTTCTCTGAAGCAAACCTCAAACGCTGCGAGCATCCAGCGGGGTTCAATCATCAACTCAATTCGTGGTCAACCTCTGACTGGATGACGGCAACGATGGGGGAGCTTGGGGAGGCAGCGAACATCGTTAAGAAGTTGAACCGCTTCCGTGACGAAATCCCTGGCAACGGCACTATCACGGTGATGGAACTACGCACTGCATTGGCGGACGAGATTGCCGACACGTTCATCTATTTAGACTTGCTGGCTCAGTCGTTAGGCATGGACATGGCGAACATCGTCATGAGTAAGTTTCATCGCACATCCCTGAAGATAGGCTACATGCACAAGGTTTGAATGAAACATAATCCATTATTATCAGACGGAGGCAGGCTTAAAATGTGGAACGATACGCTTAAATGCAGATGGCTGAAATGGGATGTGTACACGGATTACGCCCTGAGATTATGGGTGCCATCAGGTGATTGCCCAGACATGGAAGGATGCTGCAAAATAGGATCAACTATCATGCCAGCAGTTTGCACGATCCATGTCGTTTCTGGCGGCACGTACATCAATAGATACGAGTTGGTCAATGGTAGCTGGAAAGCAGATTGAAACTCTAACCGGAGCGAACGAATGAAGGGGGATGTGATGGCTAGGAAGAGTTG
>ERZ869921.730-NODE-730-length-16727-cov-11.660809_pt1 | contig 16727 bp, 22 predicted proteins | sample MGYA00579310_ERZ869921 | MGnify/ENA primary metagenome ERZ869921 (study PRJEB32216, sample SAMN09231816) | wastewater metagenome | place: USA: Maryland | collected 2016-06-21 | study: EMG produced TPA metagenomics assembly of the PRJNA472060 data set (Reclaimed...
TTGAAAAAATGTACACTAAGGCAATGTTAGAGTCTCCGCACAATGGCGTATAACGGTAGGCATATTGCGAAGGGCTGATGGCTTTAGGTTTCAGCCCCAAACACCTGCTAATGTTGGGTTTTAAATAATTGCTAAAAATATATTCGTCAGCCAGCCTTTTGCAAATGCCCATGTTGTAGGAAGGCAATCAGGGTGTTTAAATAGTTCTTTGAAATTGAGGGGGATTAAAAATGTGGATAAGTTTATACGATAATTAGTATAATTTATTTGGTAGTTTAATACGCTTTAGCGTATTTTTGTGTAACAAAAGCAAATAACAATGACAACTACAAAATTTTCAAAAGCGTTCGGTGAGGTTGAAATTCTTAATCAAGATGCAACTACAACAACAGTTAAAATTCTAAAAACTGGCGAAGTGAAAAAATTGCTTAATCAATATGCAAATCTTTCTAACGAGCCTTTTGTAAAAGTTGCAAAAAAGAAAGAAGTTTTAAGAGAATTAACCCAAGAAGATAGAGACCATTTAGATTATTTATATGCAACTGGTCAGACAATGGCTGCAACTTTAGAAGCATCAAGAAGAAGATATAGAGCTGGCAAATCAGGTGCAGCCTCTTTATAATTAAACCACCAAATAAATTAAACAACATGACTTACAAAATCGTAAAAAACGGACAAACTGTTAAAGCAAATTCTTTAACTAAAGAAGAAGCTATTAATCAACTTGCAATTATTGCTGATGATTGTGCAATGGCTTCTAACTATTATTTAACTGATGAAAACCACACCATCACCGACCCTGATAGTAAAAGAGTAATTTTTGAATCTGGTGATGAAAGTGCAACAATTGGCGATAATTCATTTGAAATTGTGGAAGAGCATGAGTAACTTAAAAGAACTTAGAAAATCGCTGCACCTTACACAGGTGCAGCTTTCTAAGATAACAGGCGTAAGACAGGCTACAATAGCTGATATTGAAAATGGCAAAGATTGCTCCACAGCCACACTAAAGAAGATTGCAGAGGCTTTAAAATGCAATCTTAACATCGTTTTCGTTTCACAATAATTCCCCTCAATTTATTATTCGGCATTTGTCTACCTTGCAATAGCAGGGTGTGGCAACTGCTTTCCTACAACATTTATGAGCATGAAAGAATTACAAACCCAAAAAGAAAATATTGCAGTCGTTCAAAAAGTTGCTGAACAAAAAAAGCAATTGTTCCTCGGCAGGCTCAACCCGCACAAAGGCCAGTTCTGTTACCAGCTCAATATAAAAACCGGCCAATTAACTATTGCTGAATTTAACCAGGTAAACAGAAATCTCGATGGCTCGGTCCAAAAGAAGATCATCGTAAAAGAAGATTGCATTTACACAACCGCCATTAACCCGCAGAATGCGCAACGCAAGTTTTTCAAAGCATTAAAACAAACCCATGCCTAAAACCTGCAACAAAGAAGGCTGCACCCGCAACATCTTTGGTGGCGGCTATTGCAAAAGCCATCAGTACCTGCGTACAGATAAAAAACAAAAGCCCATTAAGCCATTCAGTGCAAAACGTGTACTGGTAAATAAACTTTATGCCGCCAAAGCAGCACTGTTTTTAGCAACGCATAAAAAGTGCGAAATAAATTCACCCGATTGTCCACACAATCAGCCAGGCAAAAACCTGTATAATATTTTTCCGGTCCATATTCACCATGTACGTGGCCGTGGCGATAATCTAATGAACCAGGAATACTGGATGGCAGCTTGCGATCCTTGCAATGTCTACATAGAAGATCATCACGCCTGGGCAGTAGAGAATGGTTTTAAAGTTTCCCGACATGCCATTACACCTGCCGAATAAACTATGAACACAGAATGAACAAACTGCAATGCTGCAACATTCTATTTTCGTATCTCTATAAAGTGCGATAAACGCAACTCATACAATGCCAGAGATTAAAAAGCAAATACAATCACATTTACGTTCAGCAGAATTTGTACCGGGTAGTTTCAATGAAGAAAACTATACGGTAGATGTTGTTGCTGCAACCGATGCGCCTGTTTTGCAAATGAGCTGGGATGGTCCGGTAAACGAAGTGCTTTCTATGGATGCTTCCAGTGTTCGTATGAGCCGCTTAAATGCCGGGGCAAATGTGTTGGATAACCATAACAAATATTCCAGCGTAACTACTGCAGTATTGGGTGTGGTAAAACGTGCATGGATTGCAGCAGGTAAATTGAATGCAACGATTCAGCTAAGCAAACGCGATGAACTTAAAGGCTTTATCCAGGATGTAAAAGATGGCATTGCCCGTAATATATCTGTTGGCTATCGTGTGTACCGCATGCTGATCGATGAATCAGTAGGCGATATTCCTACAGCAACCGCAACAGATTGGGAGCCTTTCGAAATATCATTTGTTTCTGTTCCCGCAGATTACAATTCTACAACCCGTTCACAATCCGATTCAATTCCTACAAACGAAGTAACAATAATTCAAAATTCTAAAACACGTAATATGGCCGACGAAATTGTAATTCCAGCCGCTGCTGCCGCAGCTCCTGTAGCACCGCCACCTGCCGCTGCTGCTGAAACTACAGTGAATGTAGAAAACGAACGCAAGCTGGCAACCCAAAATGCAACCACCCGTTCAGTGGATATCATCGGCGCATGTCGTGCAGCCGGTTTCGATATCAATTACGCAGAAACCCTTATTAAGGATCCTGCAATCACTATCGATGGTGCCCGTGCAGCGATCATAAACAAACTGGCAGAAAAACAATCACCTGCCCCACGTAGTGCATCTGCAACCATCATCGGTGATGATGAAACGGTTAAAGCCCGTAACGCAGTTGAATATGCGTTGTTAAATCGCACCGCACCTGGTAAATACGAGATCGGTAAACAGGATGATCCCGCCAGCGCTCTTGCTGTAAATTATCGTGGCATCAGCGTTTTAGCTGCTGCGCACCTGGTATTGGAACAAAGGGGCATCAAGGTAAATCCTTTCAATAAAATGGAAATCTTCGAACGTTCCATGAGTACTTCAGATTTCCCTAACCTGCTTTCCAATCTTACCAATAAATTTTTGCGTAAGGAATACGAATCAACACCGCAAACTTTTAAAGCGCTTGCAGTACAGCAGGATCTGCCCGATTTCAAAGCAACTACCGGTATTCAGTTTGGTGGTGTAGCCAAGTTCGACGAGGTTAAAGAAGGTGCAGAATTTAAATTCGGATCATTCGTTGAAACTGCCGATAACTGGAAGCTTTCCACTTATGGTAAACTGTTCAAGTTCACCCGTCAGATGATGATCAATGATGATCTTGCAGGCTTTGCCCGTTTGGCAAACCTTGTAGCCATCGGCGCATCAAATAACGAAAGCAATATCTTCTGGGCATTGATTACCGGCAACGTAAAAACCGGCGATAATGTGGCACTCTTCCATACAGCTACACACGGTAACCTTGCAGGTTCTGGTGCTGCACTCGATGCAACTACTATGAATGCTGCCCGTACAGCAATGCGCCGTCAAAAAGGTTTAACCTCAGATGAGCTTATCAATGTAGTTCCTAAATGGATCGTTGTTGCCCCTGAACAGGAAATGGCAGCAGATCAGTTACTCACCAATATTACACCTAACCAAACCGGACAGGTAAATCCTTTTGCTTCAGCAGGTTTACAGAAAATAGTAGAGCAGCGCCTTGCAGCAGGTCCCTGGTATGTATTTGCAGATGCAATGTTGCAGTATGCTACTTATGGTTATTTGCAGGGTAATGCAGGTTTGTATACCGAAAGCCGCTGGGGTTTTGAAGTTGACGGCTTTGAAATGAAAGCCCGTACCGATTTCGCCGCTAAGTTCTGGGATTGGAGAGGCACTTACAGAAACCCTGGAGCATAATCGAAACCTTTAACCAGTAAACAAATTTTAAAAATAAAAGAGCCTGCTTAACAGGCAGGTTCTTCATAAAAATACAAAATCATGGCAAAAAATCTTATAGCCTGCGGTGATGTGTTCGATTACACAGTTCCATCTTCTACCACAATTGTAAGCGGCCAGCCTGTTCTTATGGGTGATCGTTTGGGAGTTGCTATAACCGGCGGGGTAACAGACGATGTTATCGCTGTTCAGGTAGAAGGTGTTTTTGAAATTGCAAAACGCACACACGCAACTACTGCTGCAATTGCGCAGGGTGCAAAAGTATATTGGGATGCCACCAATAGCCGTATTGATAATACCGATAACAGTGCAGCTAACAAACATGTAGGCTATGCATACGCTGCTGCCGCATCTACTGCAACTACTGTTCAGGTATCGCTTATTTCTTAATTGCCTGGCATGAACATTTTCGACACCCTGCAAAGTTCCATGATCGATACGGTTACCACCACCATGGGTTATGCAGCAAGTTGGACGCCCCTCGCCGGTGGCGATGCATTAACCGGCACAGTTCTTTACAAAGGGCCAACAGAAAAAGAGAAACTGGCAAATGTTGATTACGATCCCGATAAGCTTACACTCGAATATAAAGAGGGTTTATTTGCCGGGTTAAAACAGGCAGCAGACGAAAGTGCCCGTGAGGTGATCATCATTGAAACAATAGGCGAATTCTTTATTTTATCAGTCAGCCGCCGGTGGGATGGTAAAACCTTCGAAGCCCGCCTTCAGGTAAAAACATAGCTCTTTTAAATACAATTTGATGATTTGAAAATGAATTGCATCACCAAATCATCAAATTACCAAATCATCAAATCAATTGCCGTTTAACTACTACGATATCGAAAACGAAATAGCTACCAAACTTACTGCACCACTTACAGCAGTAGCATTGGTTACGGTGCTTTTCGAAAACGAAAAAGATCGTAAAACGGCACAGGATCAATCGCAGAAAGATGATAAAGCATTGGTGATCGTTGCATACAATGGCAGCGACTTTCAAAACTCCAATTCGCTCAATTATCTTAACCAGGATGATAGCATGACTTTCGTTTGCAACGTAATGGCAAACAACCTGCGCAGCACAAACGGTATTCACAATGTTATCCGGCTCATAAAAGGCGCATTACTTGGTTTTCAGCCTGCCAATAGCAGCAGGCTCGTTTTAAAATCTATTGAATTCGAAAGCCGGGATACAGATACAGCAATGTGGAGCTACAATATAAGCTTCACCTGCAATAAAAAAGAGGTACAGGCCAATGTAGATGGCGATGATGATACCACCACATCTGCAAACCTTGTACAAACGAATTTCGATGATAAAAGTATCAACAACATTTCTTCTTAAACTACAAATTCTACATCATGGCATACTTACACGGGGTTGAAACAATCGTAAATACTACAGGTCCAGTTCCCGTTACGGTAATAAAATCCGGTGTTATCGGCCTGGTAGGTATTGCACCCACAGGCCCGCTCAATACTTTGACTGCTGTAAACAATCCTGCCGATGCTGCACAATTCGGTAGCCCCTTAACCGGCTTCAGTATTCCACAGGCTCTGGCAGCAATTTTTAAACAAGGCGCTGCATCGGTGTTGGTAATAAATGTGTTCGATCCTGCAAGCTCTTCCATGTACGATCAGATTACCAACGAAGCGCAAACCGTTACCGCTGGTAAACTAAAACTGGCTTATGCGCCTACCAGTGTGGTAGCCATAAAAAAAGCCGATGGCACTACCGATACTACCCTGGTAAAAGATACCGATTACACGCTCGATGTGTACGGTAATTACACCGTAATCAGCACCAATGCCGATCAGGCGAATGCAACCGTTTTAAAATTCACCTACAAAAAATTAAAGCCTGCAGGTATTACCAGCGGTGTGATCATCGGTGCCAACACAAGTGGCGTACGTACCGGTATACAATGCTGGGAGCTTGCTAAAAATACTTTTGGTTACAATCCAAAGATCCTTATTGCACCCGGCTACAGCAGCGTTAATGCAGTGGCAACCGAATTAATCAGCAAGGCTGGGGCATTCCGTGCCATCACCCTGTTAGATGCTCCTGCCGCAACAACGGTGGCAGGTGCTATCGCTGGCCGTGGTGTTAGTGGTACCATCAATTTCAATACTTCCAGTAAAAGGGCAATGCTGCTGTACCCTTACCTTAAACAGTACGACATAGCAACAGATTCAAATGTAGATTATCCATACAGCCAGTTCATGGCTGGGGTAATCGCCGCAACCGACGCTGCAAAGGGTTTTTGGTACAGCCCAAGCAATAAAGAGATTGTGGGTATCATAGGTGCAGAGCGCAACATAAGCGCAGGCGCCAACGATGCCAATACAGATGCCAACCAGTTAAACGCCGCGGGCATCACCACCATTTTCAACACGTTTGGTACAGGTATCCGCACCTGGGGCAACCGTTCTGCTGCTTACCCAACGGTTACCACACCTGATAATTTTATTTCTGTGCAGCGCACTGCAGATGTGGTACACGAAAGCCTTGAAAATGCAGCCTTGCAGTTTATCGATCTGCCCATTAACCAGGCATTGATCGATACCATCCGCGAAACCGGTAATGCATTTATACGCACTTTAATACAGCGCGGTGCATTAATCACCGGTAGCCGTATAGAATTCGACAAGGCAAAGAATACACCGGTACAAATAGCAGCCGGACAGTTAACCTTCGATATTGTTTTCATGGTCCCTGTTCCTGGTGAGCGCATCACGTTTAACAGTTTTATAGATATCACACTTTTAAGCAGCTTAACATAATTAATAATTTCTTCATCCCCCCTTTAGGGGATGGGGGCTAATTCCTCATACAATGGCTTTACAAATAAACCGCGTAATAAACGCAAATGTATATGCTGATGATCTTAGTTTGCTTGGCACTGCTGAAGAAGTTGAGGCCCCCAAACTCATGCAGGTAATGGCCGAGCATAAAGCCTTGGGTATGGTGGGTAAAACCGAATTTCCATCCGGGTTCGATAAAATGGAAATGCGCATAAAATGGAATGCCATCTATGCCAATGTAATGGCTAAGTTCAATAACCCTTACAAAGCTATTCGGCTGCAGGTGCGTGCATCACTCGAAACCTGGGAAGGCGGCGACCGTGTGGCACAGGTGCCCGTGGTTATTTATGCAACCGTACAAAGCAAAGGCATGCCAATGGGCAACTTTAAGCCCAACGATAATGTGGAGATCGAAAGCAACTTAAGCTGCACACATGTAAAAATGGAGATCGACGGTATAGAGATTGTGGAATTTGATGCCAGTGCAAACATCTTTAAAATAAACGGTGTAGATCAGCTTGCTGAATACCGGAATAATATCGGCGCGTAAAGATTTTGGGGCCGTGCTATGGCCTTCCATAGCATCGGCTCTTGCGTCGCACACTTGAACGTTCGGATAATATTTTAACAAATACCAAAACAATTATGGAACAAGATCAAGTTTTTCCAAAGCCGACATCAGACGGCTTTTGTTATTTAAACGAAGAAGATGAATTGCTCGGCATAGAAAGTAAAACCTACGATAACGATAAAGAAGTAAAGCGGGTAATACTTTCTAAAGGCCGTAAAGCAATCATCCGCGAACTGGCAGCGTGGGAAATGGAAGATACCGGCAAGGTGGTTAAAAACGAAAAAAATGGCGATGGTACATTGATGGCCATTGCAGCCGCAGCCACTACCATCGATGATAAAAAGATCGTGTTCGAAGATGTAAAATTTATGAAGGCAAAGGATTGGACAAAAATTAAAACAGCAGTTGCCCGCCTAAATTTTTAATCAGCCGTGAAGATATTGCTTTCACGGCGCAATACTACGGGCAAGATCCTCGAAAGGTTCTAAAAGAATGGACTTCAAAAGAAGTTTTTACCTGGCACAATGAAGCTGTAAAAATTCACAACAAACTGAATAATACCAATGGATAAAACTTTGAAAATAGCATTGATCTTAACCGCTGTAGATAAAGCTTTCAGCGTAATAGATAAATCTGTTTCCAAAGCATCGAAACGCATACAGGCATTAAACAGTTTTGGTTCTACTGCTGCTATTGTTGGCGGCGCAATAACCGGCATTGCAGGCAATTCATTACAGGCGGCAAGGGAAAACCTTGAAGCCAACCGCAGGCTGGAACAAGTATTTCGCAGTATGGGCGATGCCACCGGTGTTGCAGCAAAACAGGCAGAAGAGTATGCCAGTAAATTAGAGTTGCAGATCGGTGTAGAAGATGAGGTGATCATGGCAACGCAGGCAAAGATTGCAACCTTTAATAAAGTGAGCGATTCAACGGCCCGGATGGCTGGTATTTTCGACCGGGCCACACAAGCTGCATTCGATATGGCATCAGCAGGCTTTGGCGAAGCAGATCAAAACGCTGTGCAACTTGGTAAAGCCTTGCAGGATCCTGTTAATGGCATCAATGCATTGCGCCGCAGTGGTATCACATTCAGCGATGCAGAAAAGAAAAAAATCAAAATTCTTGTTGAAAGTAATAAAACTTTAGAGGCACAAAAGATCGTTTTAGCAGCAGTTGAAAAACAAGTAGGCGGTGTTGCTAAAGCTACAGCCGATCCTATACAGGTAATGCAAACAGCATGGAGTGAAGTAACTGAAGAAATCGGCAAAAAATTGATGCCTTATGTGCAACAATTTGCAGCCTGGCTTACTACGTTTATTCCAATGGTTATAGATTGGGTAGATGCAAACAGCAAACTTATTACAACCATTGCGGCAGTCGGTGCGGCATTGTTGGTTGTGGGTACCGTTTCAAAAATCGTTTCTGCTATTCTTGCAACCAATCCAATTGTATTGATCATTATGGCCATTGCTGCTGCTGCCATTTTAATTTACACTTATTGGGATCCGATTAAAGCCTGGTTCATCAATCTTTGGGATAAAGTAAAAGCTGTGTTCAACACAGCATGGGAATTTATAAAAAATATTTTTCTGCATTACACGCCTGCTGGTTTGGTAATCAATAACTGGTCCAAAATAACAGCCTTCTTTACCGGCCTTTGGGAGAAAGTAAAACACCTGTTTGTTGCAACATGGGAGTGGATTAAAAACATCTTTCTCAATTACACCCCAACCGGGTTGATTATTAAATATTGGTCACCCGTTACAGCATGGTTCTCTGGCATGTGGGATAAAATAAAAAACATTTTCAGCAGTGCGTGGGATTGGATCATGAACCTGGGTAATAAATTTTTTAATGCAGGCAGCAACATCATTTTAAATATTTGGAACGGTATTAAATCAATGATCGATAAGCCTATTGAAGCCATTAAAGATATGGCAACAAAGATCCGTGCTTACCTGCCATTCAGCCCGGCAAAAGAAGGTGCGTTGCGCGACTTGCATAAAGTTAAAATTGTTGAAACCATAGCGGCTACAATTAAAGCACAGCCTGCCATCAATGCCATGAAAAATGTAACCGGTGCAATAGCAGGTACCGGTGGTTTAAACAGGGCTACACCTGTAGCATATAACAATGGCGGCAGCAATTTTACATTCCAGTTTACATTGAACGGTGGAGCTACACAGGCAGATGCAGATATGCTCACCGATGCTTTTAATAAAAAGGTAATCCGGGTAATGAAAGAAGAAGAAGCCCGTAAAAAAAGAGTAAGTTTTTAAACTATGTACGCGCAGCTGGGAAACATATTATTCGCAAATCAAAACGGTTTCGATTCATTTTCAAAAACCGATGATACTACCTATGCCCAGCACGATCTCATCAGCGGTAAACCACGCCTGCAGCCTGTTGCAAACGAGCTGGAAGAAATAACCATCAGCCTGCACCTGCGTGCGGAGTTTGTAAATGTAGAAGATTCTATACTCGCTTTAAAAACAAGTAAAGATACTTTCGAAGTACTGCCACTGGTATTGGGCAGTGGCCGTTACATGGGCGATTATGTGATTACCAGTATTGGCGAAACGCACAACACTGCTTTTGATGATGGTTTGCTGATCGATGCTACCGTATCGCTCACCATCCGCGAATATTCCACTACCGATAAATTGCAGCAGCAACAAAATGCAGCCCGTAAAAATGCCTTTGCCGTGGGTGATAAAAAACCCATACTCACCGGCATTACACAGCCTGCAACGGTTGCACAAACAGCAACGCAGGATGCCAGTATAATGAACAGCGAATGTAAAGAGATTGACCAGGCGGTAAGGGATTATGCAAACAATCCATCGAAGGCAGAACAGCTTGCAACAAAAATTCAAAAGAGCATTGCCAACACACAGGAGAGCATAGAAAAATACCAGGGAAAAATAAATGTGTTGGCAAGTGTTTTTGAAGATACCAATAGTGTTGAACAGGCATTGCAAAACTTAAGCGATGCCACCAACAGCTTTACATTTCCTGTTCCCGGTTTGGGTTCGCTGCAAAGCAGCAATCTTTTTTTACAGGCAGCACTGCAGGGTTTCAATACAGCCAACAGCATCTTAAATTATAAAGTCATCATTCGCCGCGCATGAACAATTTTGAATACATAACAAGAGAGAATCAGCGGTGGGATCAGATCGCTTATGCAGCTTATGGTGTAACCAGCATCAATGAGAATGGTGTAAACGAACCGGCGATGAAACGGATTATAGAAGCCAACCCCACCATACCCATTGCAGATAAATTATCCGGTGGCATCATACTGAATATTCCGGTGCTCGAAAGCAATTCACCAAAAACAAATACGGAGCTGTTGCCACCATGGAAAAAGTAAAGTTATACAGTACAAGTGTGCGACGCAAGCGGTGCCTCATAGCAATCCTTCAGCCCGGTCCCCAATTATTAATTCTTAATTTTTAATTCTTAATTTTTCTTGAACCTCTCTCCTGCCACATATAAAATTCTTTACAACAATAAAAACATCACTGCTGATATCAGTGCGCATTTATTGAGTTTGAGTTACAGCGATAAGGTAGAAGGCGAAGCAGATGAATTTCAATTGAACCTGGAAGATGCAGACGGGCTTTGGAAAAACGAATGGTATCCTGAAAAGGGCGCAACACTTGTAGCAGAAATTGAACAGGCTGGCATAACATTGCAATGTGGCACTTTCAGCATAGATGAACCATCATTTAACATCAGCCGCAGCAGTGGCGATACCATCAGCATAAAAGGTATTTCCGCAGCATTTACAAAAGCAGTGCGCACAAAAAAATTTACGGCGCATGAAAATAAAACCCTGCTCGAAATTGCCCGTAGTGTTGCAGAGAAACACGGCTTTACCATTCAGGGAAATGTACCCGATATACCCATTGCCAGGGTAACACAAAACCATAAAGGCGATATGCAGTTTTTGCAATCGCTGGCCAATACTTACGGCCTCATATTTTCAGTAAAAGGAACGGTAATGGTGTTCACGGATATTACCACACTCGAGAAAGGGCAAAGTATTCTAACCATCAATAAAGAAGCACTCATCAGTTGCGATATAAAAGACAAAAGCAGCCAAACGTTCAATGCTGCAAACGTTCAATTTCACAACCCCGATGATAAGCAATTGGTACAATATGAAACCACTTATACCGAAGTAACCAAAGTGGTACAGAAACCACAGCCACCACAATATTTGATTCTGGCAGGTAAACCAGCATCGCCGCTTGGTGATTGGTCCCTTCCTGTAAAAACACCCAGCTTCGATACCATTACCATTCGCACGAAGGCGGAGAATAAACAACAGGCGCAACGCATTGGGCAAACAAAATTGTATAAGGCAAACAGCTTTCAAAAAGAAGGAAGTATAAATGTGCCTGGCAATCCTTTACTGGTAAGCGGTGTAAATTTTCAACTGGTGCATATTGGCAAGCTCAGTGGCGTATATCATGTGTTGAAATCAGAACACACTTATAGCCGCAGCGATGGCTATATAACCAGTGCAGAGATAAAACAAGTGGGCACAGTGGCTGAATCATTATATAAACCTTAATCATGTTACACTTTGGAATCATCAGCGAAACCGATCCGGAAAACGGCAAGGCCCGTGTGCAGTTCCCCGATGCAGATGGCATGGTAAGTAACTGGCTACCGATGAGTGTACCCAAAACATTAAAAGATAAATTCTCTCTTCCTTTCGATGTTAATGAACACGTATGGTGCCTTATGGATGATAACCTGGAGTTTGGCATCATCGGTGGCGCCATCTACAGTAAAAATGAATTGCCCGGCGATCTCGGCAATGCCGACATTATAGGAATAAACTTTGAACAGGGATTGCACATAGAATATAAACGCAGTACGCGAATTTTATCCATCACAGGTGGCAATCAATTTAAGGTAAATATAACCGGCGATGTAACAGTACAAAGTGCAACAAAAGTTAAGGTGATCGCTCCACTGGTAGAGATCACAGCAGCAGAAACAAAAGTGAGCGGAAACCTTACAGTTGTGGGAGTGGTAGAAGCAGGTGGCTTTAGCGGTGTAACCAGTGGCGGTGGAAGTGGTGATATGAACGTAGCAGGCAGCATAACAGCCACCGGTGAAATAACATCCGGCTTAATCCCGCTTACCACACACAAGCATATAGGTGTTACAACAGGTGGCGGCACAAGCGGTACACCAACACCATAACCAAATCAAAACAATGTCAACAGCGATCAGCGATATAAAATCAACTAACTGGCAGATCAGTACTGCGGGCTTTGGTTTTATTGCTGAAGGCTTGTCCGATATTCGCCAATGTCTCGATATCCTGTTACGCACCTACAAAGGCAGCGATAGCCTGCGCCCCGAATTTGGTTGCGGCATTTTCCAGTACATCGATCAGCCCGTTAATGTTGCCATCCCAAACATGAAACGCAGTATGCTGGAAGCAATTGCCATTTGGGAAAAACGCATTAAGGTGATCAGCATTAAACACTACCTGCAGGAATCAAATATATTTTTCAACATCACTTACAAACTGGTTGACCAGGATCTCATAGATAGCTTGTTATTAAATGCAACCACAAATACGGTTGCGGTAAATACAGGCTTAATATTGCAGGCTTTCTACCCGCCCAATCCTTTTGGCAGGTTTTATAACATAGACCTTACATTAAACGATACCGCTGCAATACCGCATTCTTTACCCAGTGGTTTTGCTACACTCAATGCATTGTTTGCATGGGTAAGCGATCATTGGGCCAGCTATGGCCGTTGGGTGCAGTTGGTTGACAGGATCGTACTCTATGCCAATAACATCTTTACCAGTGGCGCTATTGAAATTGCATTGATGGCTGGCAGTATATCGGTAGAAGCATTATTGCCACAGCTTGCAGAAGGGGAAGTATTTGATGTTTCTTTTTCACCCAATGGCGGTTCGCCGGTGCCTGCTTACAGCGGTACAACAGATACTTACGAAAACCTTTTGCTATGGGTACAAAGCAATTGGGGCGATTATGGTACCTGGAGCATTACCAGTGGCGCAAGGGATATACTCGGCGATTTCAGCGCCTACGATTTTAATAACGATTATGCAATAGGCAGGCGTTACGATTATTACCTGGTGCTCAACAGCACCACATTAAACAGTGCAGAATTAACAGTAACAGCAGTATAAACATGGCAGATAAAGTACAATTTATTGAAACCGATGCAGCAGCAACACTGGCCGACTTTGTAGCAGATTACGAAGCGCTGAGCGGTAAAGTATTGCAACCTGCACAGGCAGAACAGTTGTTAATACAGGCTGCTGTTAACCGCATTACTTTATTAAAGATCGGCATTAACGAAGCTGCGAATCAAAACCTTGTTGCCTTTGCCATTGGTGCAGCCTTGGAATACCTGGGCCAGTTGGTAGGTGTTACACGTCTTACACCTGCCGCTGCTGAATGCATCATTCGCTTTACATTGGTGGGTGGCCACGGTCCGTTAAATATTCCTGCTGGTTTAAGGGTTCAAAGCATCGATGGCCAGTTGATCTTTGTTACCACCGAAAGCCATTCTGTTACCGAAGATGATACTTATGCAGATATTCCTGCCACCTGTACCACAGAAGGTAAAAGCGGTAACGAATATGCGCCGGGTGCAATAAGTGTTATACTCGACCCGCAGGCTTATGTTAGCACTGCTGCAAATACCGATACCACCAATGGCGGCAGCGATGCAGAAACCGATGATGAAATGCGCGAACGCACACAGCTTGCACCGGCGCAGTTTTCTGTAGCTGGTCCCGAAGATGCTTATAAGTTTTTTGCAAAGGGTGCACACCCGCTCATTATTGATGTTGCTGTTACTTCACCGGATCCGGGCGATGTTCATATTTACCCCTTCCTGTTAAATGGCGAAGCGCCGAGCACTGAAATAATTGACGCTGTAAATGCAGCCTGTAACGATAAGAAAGTAAGGCCATTGACAGACACTGTTTTTGTAGAAGGTCCTACACAGATCGATTATGATATTGAAGTGGAGTTGATCTTGTTGACTGATGCCGTGGAAGCTGTTGTTGTGGCAGCGGTAACCGCCAATATTGAAGCATTTAAAAACTACCGTAAAACAAAGCTTGGTATTGATACGCTCAGGAATCAAATACTAAAATGCTGCATTGTAGATGGCATGTACGATGCTGTGGTGGTGCAGCCTGCAGCCGATATCGTTGTGGCAAAAAATGAATTCACCAATCCGTTAACAACAACCATAACCGTTACCGGTACCCACGATGAGTAATATTGATACCATATTGCCCGATAGTATTGCCATTTACCCGCACCTGGTTGCGTTTGATATGGCCATGAAAAGGCAACTGGAAAAAATACCGTTGCAGGTATTGCTCGTGTACCTGGTAGATAATGTTCCCGCTGCTGCGTTGCCGTTACTGGCTGCACAGTTCGATGTATTGGGTTATAAAGGCTGGCGCCTTGCACAAACAGAACAGGCGCAGCGCGATCTTATAAAACGTGCCATAGAACTGCATCGTTTTAAGGGTACACCGTGGGCAGTGGAAGAGGCTTTGAAAAGTATTGGCTTTACCGATATCGAATTGATCGAGCATGTTCCTGAAATGCATTGGGCAACATTCAGGGTGCGCATTACGAATGAAAATATCATGCTCACTGAAGATTCAATTACCGATATCATTGCCATGATCAATGAGTATAAAAATGCCCGCAGTCATTTGGTAGATGTACAAATGATATTGCAGTTCGAAGATATCATTAACCTGGATGAAGATAGTGCAGATGTGAACATTGAAATACTGATCGAAGATGATATTACATTCAATGGTGCACTGCGTTACGATGGCACAGGTTTATATGATGGCACTTACGATCACAGCGGCGATAATGATGTGGTAACAATTACATAAAACTTTTGAGATGTTATTAACCAACGGAAACTTAAACGTACAACAGTTACTCGCCGGAGATGCCGACGGTAAAAAGATTACTAAGATCGGTGTGGGTACCAGCGATACTGCAGTTACTGCAGGTGATACAGCCCTTACCGGTGCTGTAATAAAAACCATTACCGGTGAAAACTTTTTAGGTGGTGGTATTGTGCAGTTTACAGCCACATTGGAATCAGGCGATCCGGCTATGACCATTAAAGAAGTGGGCCTGTATAACGAAGATGATGTATTGTGTCACCGTAAAGTAATAACACCAAGGGTTAAAACTGCAGGTGTTAGTTATGTGATCAATTATAACATAAAAGTGCAGTAATTTTTTTAGCCAGGCAGTTGCGTATTACGCATCTTCTGTTGCGTCGCACACTTCAGCTATAACAAATAAATCATCATTTCAAAATGACACCATACACACCAACAGATGCACTTACCGAAGTAGATATCTACGATGAGAGCGATCTTGTTTTAGGCGGTACCACCGGTAACAGCAATTTACCTATAGAGGCTTTGGCCGATCAATCGTTATGGTTGCAAAACCGCATTGGTGGTTACCGCGATGTTGTTGCAATTACAGGAAATGCAGCGGTAACTTTTACTGATCATGCAAACCGTTTACTGGCAGTTACGGCAACGGCTAATGTAACCCTCACTGTAGATGCACTGAGTGGTTTTAAAACAGGTAATAAGATCGCTGTTGTTGCAAACCTCAGCGGTGCAGGCGGTCCCTTTTGGGTTAACCTGGTGACTGCTGAAAATATCAATAATGGATCTGTTACACGCACCAATATCTGGTTATACGATGGCGAAATGATCGAGATCGTTGCAGGCGCTTCTGCCTGGTATTGGACAATCGCCAAAGGTAACTTTGATAAGGTTGGAGAGCACGACCTGAAACGATTTGCGCCCCGAAATGCTTTTGTTGCAGATGGTTCGCTGGGCGACTTGCGGGCAAAATATCCACGCCTTTGGGAGCTGGTAAGTGCCACAGCTTTAAGCGATGCAACCTGGAACAGTGCAGGCAACCGCTACAAGGGTCAGTTTAGTACAGGCAATGGCACAACTACCCTACGCAGGCCAGATTACCGGGGATTGTTTTTCCGCTCATTGGATGGCGGCAGAAGTTTAGACCTTGGCAGGATGGATGCAACAGCCGGAGGTTACGAAGATGATTCCATAAAAGATTTTACAGGCAGCGGTGGTTATAACCGCTTATTAAAACACGATGGCACCGGTACCAATAAAGGAACAGATAGCATTGATCCATCCGGCAGTGAGCCCAACCTGCTCAGCTCCTATGCCATTACAGGATTAGGTACGGAAACACGCGGAAAAAATTTAGGTTTTACACCATACATATATTTTTAACATGAAACGAATATTCTCAGCATTGCTTTTTGTTATCGTAGTTGCGTTTAGCGCACAATCTCAAACCATTACCGACAGTGC
>ERZ869921.731-NODE-731-length-16720-cov-84.309691_pt1 | contig 16720 bp, 16 predicted proteins | sample MGYA00579310_ERZ869921 | MGnify/ENA primary metagenome ERZ869921 (study PRJEB32216, sample SAMN09231816) | wastewater metagenome | place: USA: Maryland | collected 2016-06-21 | study: EMG produced TPA metagenomics assembly of the PRJNA472060 data set (Reclaimed...
AATCAAAGATACATTAATTTTGTACTAACTACAAAATAATTGATAAACTATTTTTCAATTTTGTGATAAGCGGTAAATGTCAAGGATGAACGGTAATTTTTATATGAATTTGTTTTTTATATACCTTTGAACTATGAAAGAGGAAAAGAAAACACCAACAAAACGCCAACCTAATAGATTGAGAGGAGCAATTGACGGGCGCCCATTTACTTCGGAGAATCAACCCAGCCCTGAAGCAAAGCGTAAAGGATGGCAAGAGTTGAGGAAGCAAAGAATGTTAACGCAGGAGCTTATAAAGTTAATGATCGGTAAGGATGGAACGCCAACGGCAACCTTTCGCGATTATCTCAAGTCATTGGTTGTCAATGCTAAACTAGGCAACGCAAAAGCAATTGAGGCGGTCAACAAATGCCTAGAGGACGACGTTACAAAAATCGAATTAAGCGGTGAAGTTGCACAGCGTCAATTGATGACAATTGACCCGCTAAAGCTAGAAGATGATACAACCAACTAAAGCACTTCGCAAAATTGCGGGATTGACTAAACGCATAAAAGGCGTACAAGGTGGGCAGGGAGCAGGCAAGACCTTTGCCATTCTCATGTTATTGGTGAATCATGCGTACAGCACACCCAACCGCGAAATATTTATAGCTAGCGAAGAACTTAGCAAAATGAGGATAACAGTAATAAAAGACTTTATCAATATCATGCGCATGTTTGATATATTCAACCCTAATTTTTGGGTCGATGGCACTTTGTACAGGTTTGACAATGGCAGCTTTATTAAGTTTATAGGCCTAGATAAGGCCGATATTGGAAAGGGTTTGAGGTCGGACGTGATGTTCGTAAACGAGGCAAACAAAATAAAGTTCGACACTTATCGAGAGTTAACGAGTAGAGCTAAACAGATATTTATTGACTTTAACCCAAACGCAAAATTTTGGTTTCATACTGAAGTAGAGCCGCGCAATGATTGCGACTTTATCAAATTAACCTTCGAGGATAACGAGTTCTTAAGCAAAGAGGAACGCGGTGAAATATTGCGCTATAAAGAAAGGGGATTCAATCCTGATGGATCAGTAAAAAACCAATATTGGGCGAACATGTGGCGCGTGTATGGCTTAGGTGAAATCGGGCAAGTAGAGGGGCGCATTTATACCTGGAAGCCTATACCGTTAGATGAATACAGGGCCATTGAGAAAAAGGTATATATTGGTTGCGATTGGGGCAAGGTTGACCCCTTCGCCGTTGTGGAAGTTAAGTATATGGACGGTAATTTATACGTACATGAACTTAATTATGAATCGGAAAATGAACTTGAAAGGAAGTTAAGCCCTACCGAATTACACCAAATAAAGGCGGGAACAACAGAGGAAAACGAGGGTTTAATCGGTTGGGTATTTAAGAAAGCCGGTATTTCTAAAAATTCGGTTATTGTGTGCGATAACAACAGGCCCAATAAAATAATAAGTTTAAGACGATCAGGCTATGAATACGCCGTCGCGGTCGGGGGCAAATCTAAACTACTTGACAGGATCGGAATGCTTAACGGCCTGAATATTTATTTTACAGATACGAGTAAAAATATAGAGTTCGAACAAGAGAATTACTGTTATAGTAAGGACAAATTCGGGGTATTACAAGAGGAGCCAACCGACCAAAACAACCACACAATAGACGCAATCGCCTATGCGGTGCAACAGATGTTTAATGATGGTATTATAAAAAATGTATAACTTTATCAAAATATAATTAATTTTACTTTATGGGACTACTTCAAAATATCTTTAATAGGTTTGTGGATTTACCGCAAGTAATTAAACAGAATGACGGCTACGTACCTGTACCGTTTACAACTATTTTGGACGCATCCCCTCGATTCAACGACTATTTGACCGATGTGGCGTTAATGAATGCAGTGATAAAATCACCAGCGGTAATGAAAGTATTCGCGCTGCAATGCGACCTTTTCAGCCTTGCAAAGGTTTACGTTTACAACGATAAAGGTGAAGAAGTAGTAAACGACCCAGCGGTCGACAGATTAAAGAAGCCTAATAAATTTCAAAGCCAATCCCAATTTTTATGGGATTATATGTTCTGGAACATGATGGGCAACGCGTATTTTTATCATGACAGTTCAATAGTAAACAATGAACAAGCCTCATTATTTTTTCTTGATCCCCGAAAACTTACCTTTCCTGTTGAGCTTGAAAGGATGCAAGATAAACTTATTTTGTCCAGCAAAACAACAGACGAAATCGGCAAAATGCAAGCCACGTACAAATACGACGACGGCACACAAATAAAAATTCCTTTATCCAATATTAGTGTAATCACCGACCTTTCAAACGGTATGGGCAATTGGTGGAAAGGTAGAAGCCGCTTAGAGTCTTTGTATAAAATTATCAGTAATAGTGAATCGGCGCTTGATTCTAAAAATATTAATGTAAGATACGCGGGCAAATTTATGGTATCAGGCCAATCTGATCCTAGTAATATCAGTCAATTGCCAATGGGCGAGGAGGAAAAGCAAGACATTGAAACAAAGATGAACGGCAGAAAGCAAGTTTATGCAACTAAGTCAATGATTGATATTAGACGCTTTGTTACTAATATGGCCCAATTAGAACTAGGAAAAGCATATTTAGAAGATTATTTTTTAATCGGCTCTATGTATGGAATCCCTCGTGAAGTATTAGAAGCATATCAAAGCAGCACATACGAGAACCAGGAGAAAGCAAGAGGCGCGCACGTGTCTTATTGTTTACAGCCTAAAGGCGATCAATTTATGGATAGCATTTCCGACTTGTATGGCTATAAGCAAGAGGACAAAAAGTTGGTTATTGGATGGGATCACTTACCTTTTATGCAAGTATTCGAGAAGGATAAAGCAGAGGTAGAACGTAAGAAAATCGAAACTTTGACAAGTATGTTGAAAATTAATATACCTTTGGATGAGTGTAACGCATTTTTAGATACTAATTTTAAAACGGCTGAATATGTCACAACAAATAAAAACAACGCTAACAGCGGAACAAATCAAAGCAATCAAAGCTAGTAAAATAGACAAAATAACTAATCAGGAAACTATTTATAAAAATGATAAACAAAATTCAAGTTCCCCAATTCGCAGATAAAGCCGAGCTTCACGCATGGCTCCACGAAAACAAGACTTTATTGTTAGAGCAAAAGAAAGCCATTCTAAAAGAAGCGGACACAATTCCGTTTGTTGTAGATGAACAGCCTCTAAGCAATAAAGGCGAAGCGGTGGACAAAGCAGCTCCGCAAATGTTAGACGGCGAAGGCGAGGAAATGGAAGGAATCCTTAAGGCCCAATTGGTTATTAATACGACTAACGTAATAGATAGCCACATGGATTGCCACATGAAAGGCATTTGGAAAAAGTCCTTGAACGAGAAAAAACAATTTTATCTTTGTCAAGAACACAGCCTAACATTTAAAGGTATCATTACTGATAAGGTAAAAGCCTATACAAAAAACATTGCATGGAGCAAATTAGGCGCACCATATGAAGGCAATACAGAGGCTTTAATGTTTGACGCTGAAATAGATTCAGACCGCAACGAATACATGTTCGAACAATATTCTAAAGGCCGTGTTAAGAATCACAGCGTAGGAATGAGATATGTAAAAGTATATCTTTGCGTAAATAGTGACCAAAAATACTATGCAGAAGAAAAAGCAAATTGGGAAAAATACTATCCTGAAGTGATGAACAAAGAGGTAGCAGACCAAGCCGGTTATTTTTGGGCTGTTACAGAAGCTAAAATTGTAGAAGGTTCAGCGGTTGTTTTGGGTTCTAATTCATGGACTCCAACATACGCAATGACCGAAAAAGATATTAACGAGCCGACTGATGACGATCAGAACACTCCGAAAGCCGAGCCGCTGAATAGCACTCAAACCCAAACAGAAACGCCGAAAGGCACATTTTTAAACCCAAATCTTTATTAAGATGGTATTTACTTACAAAAATGAAGCTGAATTGAGTGCTATGACTCCAGAGCAAAGAGATGCTTACGGAACAGAAAAGCGTCAATTCGAAGCTGAAACAAGACAAAAAGAAACTGAAGCTGCTATTGCTAAAGCATTAGAAGGCGGAGTTTCTCAAAAAGATGTAGCGGAAATCCGTGAGTCTTTAAACCAAATCAAAGAATCTTCTAATTTAGGAGCTTCTAAAGAAGTATCTGTATCAAAGCAAATCGCTGCGAAAAAAGATATTTTAAAGGCATTAGCTAGTCGCACAAACATTTCTGAAAAGGAAGTTGAAATCACTACTAAGGCTTTATCTAATCGCGCTTCAGTTGGTGACAACGAGCAAGCATTTGATTTACCGGACATTGGTAAGTTGGCGACTAGAAAATTAGTTATGTACGATATTTTCCCTAAGTTGACTATTGCTTCAAGCAATAACAACGGAACAATTCGTTACTATGACTGGGATCAGGCAACAACTGTACGTGCGGCTGCAATGGTAGCTGAAGGTGCTGCGTTCCCTGAATCAACTGCTAAGTTCCAAAAATATTCTATTCCTTTACAGAAAGTAGGTGATACTTTACCTGTAACTGAAGAATTTTTTGAAGATGAGCAAATGTTTGCTGCTGAATTAGGTCTATTCTTAGAAACTAACGTTGCTTTGAAAATTGACGACCAATTAGCTAACGGAGATGGTACTGGCAATAACTTGAAGGGTGTATTCGCTTCTGTTCCTGCTTTCGTAGCTCCTGAAGCTGGTATTCAAGATGCAAGCATCTACGACTTAATCGTTAAGGTTAAAGAATCAATCACTGCAACTGGTGGTGCTAAATACACTCCTGATGTAGCGTTCATGAACATCGTTGACATTAACAAGATGAAGTTGAAAAAAGATACTTACAATAACTACATTATCCCTCCATTTGCAACAGTAGGCGGACAAGTAGTTGACAGTATCTTAGTAATTGAGTCAAACAATGTGGCTGCTAATACTTTTGTATTAGGAGATAGAAGATTTGCAAGAATCTACGAAAAAGGTGGATTTGAGCTTTCTCAAGGCATGGTTGGTACTCAGTTCACAGAAGATGAAATGACTTTAAAAGTACGTAAGCGTTTAGCTTTCTTAATCCGTAACGTAGACGCTACTGGTTGGAAGAAAGTTACTGACATTGCTGCTGATTTAGTTACTTTAGCTTCTACTCCTGCATAGTTTTAATAACTTAATAGTATGATAAAGACAAACATGAAAACAGTAGTATTTACGGAAGATTATGCAAACAAAAAAGTTGGTGATGAAATGCAAGTTGATGGCATGTTAGCGGTAACGTTAATACAAAAGAAAGTTGCAAAAATCAAAACTGAAAAGGTTGCTGTACCTAAAGTAGAAAAACCTACTGTTGAAGTGATAGAAGAAGAAGTTAAACCAACCCCCAAGCCAAAGAAAAAAGGCTAAAACAGTATGAATAACATTATATCAAATACTGCTTTTGTAGGACGCTATCAAGTAGCTAACCAATCTGACCCAACAGTTAGTGTTGAATTAGAATACTTGATAGCAACCTATCAAGAGGAATATTTAAGAACCTTGTTAGGCCCACAAACCTATGACCTTTTTGCTGCATGGTACGATAGTGAAGAACCAAGACCCGAGAACGTAGAATTTGAGTTCCTATTATCAGGAGGCACTTTCACGTCAAGGGATGGAATTGTACTCTATGCCCCGCCAATACGCGAAGCAATCACTGCTTATGTTTATTGTAAATGGCAAGAGTGGAATGCTACGCAAACCGTATCGATGGGCGAAGTTCAAACGGAATCACAAAACGCTTTAGTAGCTTCGGCAAAGCTAAAAGTAGTAGATGCGTGGAACTACCTAGTTAATGCCTCAATGTCTTATTGGTTGTATTTGCATAAGCAATACGCCAACAATGCAATTTGGACAACCTGGGAAAGACAAGCAAGGGAGCATTATATTCAAGACATTTATGTAAAACGTAATAGACTAGATATATAATGAAAAGTAATACTATTGTAGTTGATATTTTTAAAGATATTGTTGAAAAAGTATCTGTTGAGTACGGTTCAAACGTGCGATTTATGTATGGCCCCGTTGAGGAAATTGAAGCAGATTTAGTTAACTTAACAAGGGCGCAAGGTTTACCGAATGCAACTGGAATGGCTAAATATCCATTAATTGCTTTGTTTCAAGACTTTCCTGAAAAAAGGGGAGATGCAAACGGCTATTATGCAGATGTAACCATCCCAATTATTTTGATAGCTAACTTGACAAAAAATACATACAAAGCACCTGAAAGGTATGAGTACAACTTTAAGCCTATTCTTTATCCTGTCTACAAATTGTTTCTCCAAGAGATGGCAAAGAGTGGAAAGATAATTGGGAACGACCCTGATTCTTTTGATCATACTAAGTTTGACAGACTATACTATGGACGAAAAACTGTTGGTACTGCATTAAACGATTATGTTGATGCAATTGAAATAAATAATCTTAGAATAACCGTTGCACAGTCTTGTTAGGCTGTCAACATAAACATTAAAAATATGGCATTCGAAAATCCATGTCAGTTAGACGAAAACGTTGTAAACACTGGCACAGAATGTAACGAGGCAATGGGGCCAACCGCATTGATCTTGTTAGGCGATACCAGCATCGAATACACTCCAGCACAAGTTGCGGGCGGTATGTTAGCGGTGTTAGAAACTGCTATCCATGCAGCTGGTAAAGCAAGAGTTTACCCTCTTTTTGGTAATAACGCACCAATCCGCGACATTCAGAACACGAATGGCGATAACGTATTAGAAGAAATGCCTGATGGATCTACTGCATTCGTAAGAAGCGGTAAATTCACTCGTTTGTTCTTAACTAAAGAAGGTGGCGATTGTTTGGCTAAAATCCTTTACCAAATGAATGGCTCTACTTTAGGCTTTATTGAAGTGGATGCGAACAATAAAGTTAAAATGCGCAAATTAGCAAATGGCAATTACAGCTTTATCCCTGTAAATATGATTGATGCTCCTTTGCCTTCTTTAGCTTCATTTACAGAAGTATTCAAAAATGCTTTCAGAATGAACTTTGACCCTAAGTATTATGTTAAAGAAGCGGTGACATTCGTGTCTACTGAAGATTTAACTGGTCTTTCAGGTCTAGTAAACGCTGAAATCGTTGCGGGTGAACAAGCGGCATCAACTACTTATGTTTTTGTAAAAGTGCAATCAGTTTGCGCTAATACTAACTTAGTAGCTGAATTCCCTACTGAAATTGTTGAAATCGACAATTTTGTAGTGAAAAATGGCGCTAGTGTACTTACTCCTTCAGCTGTTGCAGTTGTAGGCGGAGAAGTTAAAATCACTTTCACAGCTCAAACAAGTGGCGACGTTATCACTGTAACAGGTGCAGCGGCTTCTGTTTTGAATGCGAATGGTATCACTGGCTTTGACATCGTATCAGGCGCGTCTATCACTTTACCATAAGGTAAAGCATTAATAGGAAAAAGGCCCCGATTGCAATATATCGGGGTTTTTTATTTACTTTTGATTAGATAAAAATAAAATATTATGGCAAAAATTAAATTACATGGCGTTTCTATCAACACAGAAGCGTTTAAAACGGCTAAGTCGGTGAGTGAGGCTAACTTATTCGCACATTTAGGAGAAGGCGCAGAAGCGGCTGAAAATGACCTTTTAGCGGTATTAAACATTGTGGATAAGAAAGCTAAAAAGGAAAAAGTAGAAAAAATTGAAGTAGCTGCTGAAAACTTACCTGAATTAGACGAAAATGCCAATACCGGGGCTTAAAAAATTGGCTATTGGCCTATCTTCTATTGATTTAGAGGAGGAGCAATACCGAATTGTCGAGGATAATCGGGACGATATTGTATTGGCGCAAGCCGAAGTATTGTCAGAAGGTAAAGATAAAACCGGCAATAAAAGAGCAGACGAGTACCGACCTTTTACAATTCAGTACAAACAAGAGTTTGGCCGCGGATTGGGTAGAGTTGTCGACAGAGTTACCTTTTTTATGACGGGTAATTTGTATTATAGCTTATTTGCAAGGGTATCTAAACGAACATTTAGCGTTGAGTCGCCTTTACCTACTTTTGATAAAATGATTGAAAGAATCGGTAAAGATAATTACGGATTAGATCCGCAAAGAAAAGCCGCTTTTAGGGATAGAATAACAATTCCTAGACTTAAAAGCATATTTTTCGAAAGAACAGGGTTACACTTGTAATGAGGTAACCACAAACGGACGTGGCAGACTGGAAATGCTTGTAACCGTCGTCGCTAGTAAACCATAAGGCGGTTATTGACTCCATTGGCGACAGGTAGTACCTGAATAAGTGGTTGTAGGTTCGAATCCTACCGTCCGTTCAAAACACAACAAATGCAAGAACTAAGTTTCTCAACTTGTACTATTAACGAGATGATAGGCTTTATGTTTGATGGTAAGACGCACCCCAACTGGGATGAAATTTACCTTGAATATATTGACACGTCAGGCATAGCCATAACGCAAGAGTACGAGCTTTTATTGGGTATTCACAATTTACAAACAAGACTTAACGCAATACCTGAATACGTAAAAGTGCAAATGCTTTGCTGGTATAATTTTAGACGATTGCACCCAATTGCAGCTGAAAAATTAGCTAAATACGGCTATAAAATGCCAAAAACGGGCGATCCTGTTGCGTTTTTAAATAGAATAGAAAGCAAAGAAAAACGTTTCCATCACGACCTTAAGGTAAAAGAAGCACAACTTGAAAAATTAAGGGCCTCACAAAAAACAGGTAAAGAAGGCAAAGAGGCAAGACGCGAATTTATACGTTTGCTAAACCACTTAGGTACAAAATATCGATTAGACAGGGACAAAACAACCTGTGAAGAATTGGCTTTAATGGTTAAAGACATGAACGATGAAGCTATTGCACAACAAATGGAGAGTATGGCAAGAGGAAAATAGTTATCTTTATGATATAAATTTGATTTATGGAGCAAAATATTATAGAATTAGGGTTTGACATGGGTAAATTTACACCTCAACAAAAAGAGGTGCTAGATGGCTTGAATCAAGTAATTGCGTCAGCCGAAAAGATAGAAAGCCTTAAAATTGGCCCTTCTGTTTCCCCTTCATGGAAAGCCTTAAAAGATTCTATATCCGCACAAGCATTGGAGCTTAAAAAACTACAAGACGCGAATGTGCAGTACGTTAAAAGCCAAGAGGCTTTGACAAAAGCTGAAACAGCTCAAATTGTGCAAATGCAGCAGAAAGAAAAGCTAGCACAACAGGAAATTAAGACTAAAAAAGCTATTGCAGCGGAATCAAACGCAAGTGCCGCAGCAAGTGCAAAAGAAGCTAAAATAATTGATCAGCTTACGAATGAATATTTACAGCTAAATAAAGCCTATAATGACGCTGTTTTAAAGTATAGAAATTTATTTTTAGTAAAAGGCGAAGATGCCGAAGTAACTAAAAGGCAGTTACAAGTAGCAAATGATTATAGGGCAGTATTGGATAAAATGGACAAAAACCTTAATATTCATACACGTAACGTTGGTAATTACTCTAGTGCTTTTAACGGATTAGGCATGTCAATCCAGCAAGTAGGCCGAGAATTACCTACTTTGGCAATTAACTTTCAAATGTTTGCCTTAGCTATTTCAAACAACTTACCAATATTAGCTGATGAGTTAGGAAGGGCTAAAAAGGAAATAGCAGCTTTACAAGCAGAAGGAAAAACCGCACCTAGCTTATTTTCACAAATAGGAAAAGCAATATTTAGTTGGCAATCCGCCCTTACTATCGGTATTACTTTATTTACGGTTTACGCAAAAGAGATAGGAGATTTCGTAGGTTCTTTGGTATCGGCTGAATATGCTTTGAAAAAAGAGGCAGAAGCGCAAGCCAAAAGAAATACGTTAATGCTAGAATATCTTAAAATAATGCGAGATATAAATAGCTTAAATGATTTTAGCTTAAACCAAAATGACCAAACAATTAGGTCAATGGAGGCTGAAATAGGTACAGCAAGAAGTTTAGGTAAGTCTAAGTTAGATTTATTGAGTCTAGAAGAAAAACTAGCTTATCAAAGAGAATTAAGCGCAAATAAGGCATTTTTAGAAAGTGGCGGTTTTGCAGAATTGGGAACTAGAGAAAAAAAGGTATTGGATTTAAGAATAGAATTATTAGAAAACAATAAGCAACTAGAGAAAGACATTAACAATAAAAGGCTTATTGAGAATAAAAAAGCATTAGAGGAACAGCTTAAAAACGCAGTTGAAAGCTATGACATGCAATTCAAAATTGTGGATGAGTTTTCTAGGACTTTTAATCAAATGAATGAAAAAAGAAACGAGAAAGAAATTTTTATACAACAAGAGAGAAACAAAGTTATTTTAGATGGCATCACAAATACGGCTAATATGCAAATTGCCAAAAATGAAGTTGTTTTAAATAGCGAAAGTTCTACTGAAAAACAAAGATTAGCGGCTTTAAAAAGTAATTTTAATGAACGCAAAAAGATAATAGATGCGGAATTGGCCTACGCTAAAAACCAACCAGGGGCATTTAACGCAGACGGAACAGCTACTTCTGAAACTATGAAGGCTATTGCAACTGCAAATGCTTCTAAATTAGACGCTGAAATACAATTTCAAGATAAAACCTTTCAAGTAAAAGAAGAATACAGAAAAAGGGATTTAGCAGCTGATTCGGCTATATTTAAAAACAAATTAGCTGTTCAGGATGAGTTTGCTAAAAACTTATTAGCTAGAGAAACAGCTTCATTAGAAGATAGAATATCCGCACAAAACCAATTGTTAAAGGATCAAATTTCAGCAGAGGATGATAGGTATAAAATGGCAAAGGATAAAAAAGGGCTAACTGACAAAGAAATTGAAGCACTTGAAACAGAGCATCAAACCAATTTGACTTTAATAGGCCTTAGAGGCACAATTGCAAGAATAGAGTTAATTAGAAAACTATCTTTAGAAGCAGCTCAACAAAACAATAATATCGTTGAAACTGACAATTTAGAAACTTTGGCTAACGACTACCGTAATTTAGCGGATGCGTTAGATAAAAAGAAAATAACTTTAAAGGAGTTTGATGATCAAAGACGTATAATTGACAAAAACTATAATGATGATTCATTAAAAAACCAATTAGATTTAGTCAATAAGCAGATTGAAATAGATAAAAAAGCTGATAAAGATGTTACCGCATTACTTAAACAACGTGCAAACATTGAAATGCAGATTGAAAAAAATAAATTATCTGATTCTGAAAAGAATGCAAAGCTAAAATTAGAAAGGGAAAAAGAGTTACAAGAAAAATTAGCCGAATTAGCTTTTGCTACTTTGGATTTAATCAGAACTTCTACAATGGCGCAGTACACTGCTGAAATAGAAAGGTTGCAGGAGTTAATGGATTTAAAAGCTGAATACTATGCTGCTGAAATAGATAACATTAAAAACAGCACTTTATCAGAGGAGGAGAAAGCTAAAAGAATAAAATTATTAGAAGCTGAAGCAGCTGCAAGCCGAAAAAAGACCGAAAGGGATATTAGAGAACAAAAGACTAAACAAGCTAAAGCTGAAAAAGCATTTCAGATTATGCAAATTATAGGCAATACCGCAATGGCTATTTCAAAAGCAGTAGCAGAATTTCCTTTAACAGGTGGCCAACCTTTTGCTTCTATTGCGGCAGCTATTGGCGCTGTGCAAATTGCTACTGTATTAGCGGCTCCTATTCCTAAATACGCAGACGGTACGGATAACCATCCTGGAGGTCTTGCAATTTACGGAGAAGCTGGCCCGGAGGTAGTAAAAGAGCCAGGAAAAGATGCTTACCTAGTTAATCAAGCTACTTTAGGCGCTTTACCTAAAGGAACTAAAGTTACTCCTGTTGATCAAATTAATCAAGTCATGATGGAAACTATGATTAAGTCACAAGGCAGATTTATGAACCGCGATTCATACGATAGCAGTTGGGACGTAGCTAGATGGCAAACAAATAGATTAGAAAAAGCATTGGCGAAAAATGCAAAGCGTACAAATAGGGTTAATGTGGTACTAAAAAGTTCATTAGATGTAAATAAGAGTTTTGGTAGATAAACATATAACTTTGATATTACTTGCATGGTTTTTGTTATGAATTTGTTGTGCGGCCCCTGTTTTTACGGGGGCCTTTTTTATTTACTTTAAATAATACTATATTTGCTTTATGGGAATACCTACTAAAAATTGGCTATATTTTATTGGGGACAATAAAGGAAAAACTGCAAGGATTGATAACGGAGTGGTTAAAATGCTAGGGGGCAACCCTGTACCATTGCCACAAAACCCACAAGGTTGGCAGGATATTGAAGTAGGATTTGCTACTGACCCAAAATACAATAGCTTAAATAGAATGGCAACTATCCCTATGACCTTTATAGGCGTAGGCGCTGAAATATTACGTTATTACATGTACGGTGAAAAAGGCTTTAATGCAGACCTTTATGTAATAGCCTTAAAAAAGTCTCCTATTAACGGCAAATACGAGCTACAATATAGCGGAAAGCTAGATATGTCAAAAGCAAAAGATAACCCGCTAATTGGCGTAGAAGTGGCAGCAAAAGAGGGTGGGATAATGTCTTATATTGCTGCAAACGAGTCGGTAGTTTACGAGATAGACTCCACAACCGCAAACGATGATACTGAAAGTGTTTTATTTGATGGTTGCAGTTTTGATGACACACTTAGTTACTTTTATGGTAGACAATATCAGTTTACACCTTTTAGTTTAGATGGTGATTTTTATACAAACTTTCCGTTAGTTTTTGACGTGGAAAAAGGAGTATCTTTTGATATTGTCAAAACTGACGGGGTTGAACCTGATAGTTTTTCAAATCCTACTAGCTATGTACCTACTTCCGCTAACTATATTATGTATTCAGCAGTTCCGCTTACCGTAGGAGTAAAAGGACAAATAGGCATACGAAATCAAGGTGCTACTAACATAACAGTAGATGTTTTTTTCTATACTTCGTTAGGAGCGAGATACGACATTGCGACAGGACTTGTATTGCCTAGAGTTGGGCAACCTCTTTTTAATTTGCCTGTTGACATGGATATAAATTTAGCAGGGGATGAAAGACTATTTATTTTTGTTAGAAGATTTGGCGGATCAGCTCCATTTGAATTAGGAGTGACAGGAACTACTTTAGACTTTTCTTTTACGACTCAAAAAAGAGATACAACGGCTTTAGGTTTTTCACCTTTAAGCATTTGGAAAACCTTAATTAATAAGATAACAGAAGGTAATTACGTAGGCGAAAGCGCCTATTTTACGACCAATAAAAACATTAAATTGTTTTCAGGTGAGTCGTTAAGAAACATACCCAACGCTAAATTTAAAACTAATTTAGAGGACTTTTTTGCTTTTTACGATGCTATCTTACCTATGGGCCTTAAGATAGTAGATAATGTAGTCTACATTGAGCCTTTAACTGATTTATATGGTGATGGGGCAGATATTTTAGACTTTGGAGAACTTAGCAAGGTTGAAGTGTCTTATGCTTTCAATTCGTTAGCTAATACGGCTAAATTTGGGCATGCTACTTTAAGCACAGAAGCAATTGCAGGTATTAGTGATTTTAACGGTATTAATCAATTCTTATTGCCTGTAACGGCTTTAAAGAAAGATTTAAACAAGGCTAGTAAATATATTGCGTCAGTTTATGATATTGAAATAACGCGTGAAAGTCCTAGTATTTACGCTAATGATAGTTCCAATTCAGATAACAATATTTTCGTGGCTAACGTTACTGAAACAATGGATGAAAATGGCGATAAGTATTTGTACCGAAAAGTTTATACTGATATTAGCGGAGTTGTCAATCCTGAAAACATATACAACATAGAGCAACTGACTCCAGGGCGTATGATTAGGGCAAATGGGCCTATTTTAAGACCTATTGTAGAACAGCAAGGTAATAACGCTATTCAGTTTATAAGTAGCAATAAAAACGGCCATTTGGTTACAAATGATGCAGGACTAATTATAGATGAAAGGGCAAACGTAGCATATAATGAATTAGGGCCTGGACTTTGGCACGCTTTAGATTTAAACTTTGTTGTTCCCGCACCTTTAGCTTTTGCAAGTCAATTGGTTGCAGTTAACAAGGGAATATGTAAAGGAACTTATATGGGTAATGAAATAAAATTCTTACCTATTGGGGAAATGAAATCTAAACCCGCAACAGAGGAAGCGCAGGAAATGCGCATGCGCCTATCTACTTTAACCCCTTTGTCAGTGATAAATGCTTTATCTTTGACTGGTACATTCTCAATTGACAGTATGAATAACACAATTTTTGTATCTGACTTGAATAGTTTTCATTTCAGTAAAATAATTAATGGTTTGCCTTTAGGGGTGAACTATAAGGGCATTTACGATGCACCTTTTGAGGATCGCCAAAATAGAAACGAATACCCTCGTAGATATTTACAAAAATGGGCTAAAACTGAACCGTTAGTACAATTACAATTTGTAACTAGCGGATATGATTTATTAAATGTGGGGTTGGTAGATGCAGACGGCAATTTGGTAGATACGTTCCCATGCAGCTTAGTACCAAACGAAGCGGTATTATTGCCCTACATTTTACAAGAAGTTGAAATCGATTTAGCTGCTTATGCTAATGGGATTTATAGATGGGTTGTATTAAACGACCAAACAAAGGTGCTTAGGTCTGAATGGTTTAATTTGGCTGACGAGTGGTATGACACATTCTTATTTGAATATTCAGATACCGCTAACAAGTACAATACCTATTTTAGCCCTACTTTCAGCCCTAAAATTAGAGTAGAAGCTAACTTTTTACCGCTTTTACCTCAATCAGAAAGCACTGACTATGTGGATGATATTCATGATGTAGAAATGCTTGATGGTACAACTTGGGATCAGCTTACGTTGGTTTTAGGTGGAAAAAGCATTGTGCCAGGCGAAAGTCAAGGCATACCTGATTGGATGGCTAGAAAACTAAACTACATTTTGCTTTTAAACAATTGCGTAATTGAGAATGTGAAATACAGCAAAGCAAAACAAGAAAATATCGAACCTATCCTTACTAAGTTTATGCCATTAAACGTGTACACGATAGATATGGTTCCGTCTATGGCTACAACTGGATTGGTTTACGAAGATACCCCAATTACTTCTCAAACTTCTTTTGCTGCAACAGTAGACGCTAGTAGCTTTGGTATTGATGGAGGAGATATTATTAACATTGAAGTTCTAAACGATTAATTATGCCGAGTACAGTTACCCCTCGAATTTATACAGGTGCCTTTCCTACAATAGTTAACCCTATTAAGTATGCTATCTATGCGGCTGCTGATCCTTTGGCAGAAGTAGAAAGCCAAACATTTGCGGCACCTCACCCAATTAGGGCGGTTAGCTTTCCTGGTTTAGATAGAATAAATTACATTTTAAGGGTATTTGAGATGTTAGATGGGGTGCCGCTTCGCACTTTAGTTAACGACTTTAATTTTAACCCTGACAATAACGATATAGACTATAAAACCCCTGAAATAATAGTTGTAGGTATTACTCCTGGCATTACTCCTGGAAGCAATACTTTCACTTTTGATGGCACAGATGGAAAACCTGATTGGAGAAGTTGGACACCGATTGTTCAGCCTCCAGGATTTGCCCCTTGGCTAGAAGGTTACAATTATACTTGGGATGCGGTTACAGGTACTTTAACAATAATTGACGGGCAGACTTTTGAGTCCGAATTTAGAATGTTAGTTGAATTTGAAACTAAAATTGTAACTGGCGCGCCAGGCATACCAACGGCAAAACTATTTTCACAAGTAATGGACGTGGATTCAAATGTTACTTTAGTTCCTGATGATTTTGGTAAAAAAATTCTAGTCAATCCAGCTTCAACTTACGTTAAAATAACTTTACCGCCAATTGCTACTGTATTGCCGTTAAAGACTATATTTTTTGAAACAGGTCTTGACACGGGTACTGACTATTGTGTGGAAATAGCTGCTAGCACAGGCGATCAATGGTCTTTTGGTAAGTCAGGTAGAGGTTCAATGTTTATGGTGGCAAGCGAATCATTTACAGCATACCGCTATGGCTCACTATGGCACGTACAAGACGCAGCAGGTAACTTTAAGATAGTAGGCGACCAATTCGGTACAGACATAGAAGAAGATGAAGTGAGTGGCGCAATACCTATGAAAGGCCAATTGTTGTCAGTTAATCAATATGCTAGACTTTACAATGATTATGTTTTAAAATTACCTGCTGGAAGGGCGGTTCCTTTTTCAGGACCTGGGGGTTGGTCAGAAAACCCTACTAAGTGGTCTTTAGCAAGTGGTGGATTTTTTAGATGCCCTGATAGGCGTAATCGACATGAACGAAATGCGGATGCGTCTAATTTAGCAGGTGCGCCTTTAGCAGATGCAGTAGGTGCGCATCAGCATTTATTATTTGGGCCAGATGCAGCAGGCAATGACGCTATTGATGCAACAAGCGGAGTGTCTTTAGCAAATAGCGACGGAGGTAATTTAGGCTATCGTATGACCAAATCAGTTGCAGCTAATTTGGCAAGTGCAGGGTTGAGTGGATTTAACGGAACTTCTGAAAACTTTGTTAAGTCTTATTTTATTAATAGATTTGTAAAAATATAGATATGAAAAAATA
>ERZ869921.732-NODE-732-length-16711-cov-5.259546_pt1 | contig 16711 bp, 31 predicted proteins | sample MGYA00579310_ERZ869921 | MGnify/ENA primary metagenome ERZ869921 (study PRJEB32216, sample SAMN09231816) | wastewater metagenome | place: USA: Maryland | collected 2016-06-21 | study: EMG produced TPA metagenomics assembly of the PRJNA472060 data set (Reclaimed...
CAGGCCGTTCTCTTTGATGTGATGTGTGGGTGGCCCCTGGCCGACCCATCGTCCCTGATCCTGTGGCACCCATTCGTGCCAGGATTTCATCGTGGTGGTTTTGAGCTCGGGCATGGTGTTTCGCACGATGGCATACCGCGACCGGCGAAACCCTGACTTGGTCAGTGGTTGGTCTTGCGCGTTGCGCAGGATTTTCATTATGGCCGCGGTGGATTTGCCGCTACCGATTGGCCCCATAAGGCCGACGATGAATGCCTCGGACTTGATGAAGTCGAGCGCTACCGGCCCTGGCGGGTAGTAGTCAGTAACCTTTGTCATCTATGTGGTCGCAGTCTCCGCTGGACCTATATCATCGCACAGACCACCGCGCCGGTTCTTCTTTTCGCGCTCGAGGGCTATTCGCGCTGTTTGAATTGAGAGACTGGGGTGGTCGCCGCCATACCCGATCTGGCGCAGCGCCTCCTCGATCCTGGCCAGTTTGTTTTTCAGGTAGACATAGCGCGCGCGCCCGGCGACGTAACCCTTCTGGTAATCGGCAGACTTTGCGCCACCGCCCAGTTCGCGCACCTGGGCCTGCAGTTTTTCGATCTCACAGTAGGGGCACGGCGACGGTGGATTTATCGTCATGGCGTGCTGGCAGGGCCACTTGATGGTCGACCTGTGGATGTGGGGCGACACCGTGAATCGATGTTTATCGAGCGTCGCCGCTATGGCCTCGGAGCTCTGGCGCTGGTGCACGCCAGGCAATTGATCGCGGCGCTCGGCGAACACCTCGACATAGTGGCTGCCATCCGCAAACAACAGCGGCCTGCCGTCGATGTAAACCTCGATCGAGTGCTTGCTGCCATTCATTTCAAATCCGTAGTAGCCAATCATCGCGCGCCCCTTTATCCAAAATTACGTCTGAGTTGGTCTTGAATCTGCTTGGTACTCAATCCCCAATAAAACTGGCCGTCCTTTGCCAGTCGATCCAACTCTGCCTGGTTCTTTTCGAGTTGTCGGAGCCTGGACTCCCACCACAATTCCTTGTTGGCGCGCTGAGTCTCCTGCTCGAAATCGCCACCATCGATCCTGGTGAGTTGGCACTCGCACGTTGCTGCGCCATCAGGGCCAATCGTTGGCGATGTTACATCCCAAAATGATTCTCGGTGACATACTGAGCATCTGGAATTCTTTAATCCATGGTATTCGCGCAACACCTTCACCTCGTGCGCCGGCACGCTCCCTATATGGGAATAATCGCCGGGCGCTATCAGCGCCTTGCAACCAGGAATGATCGGCATCAGTTTTTCCATGGCTAACTATCCTCCTGTGGTATGGGTGGGAAGTGTTTAACGTCGGTGATGTAGATCAGGCCGCTGTCATCCCTGAATCCCTCGACAGCACAGCCACCATCCGCGCCGAAATCAACGCCAAGAATGTGTGGTTCTTTCTGTCGGACGCGGGAGCGAGTACAAAGAGATCGCCATTGATCTTCGGTTATGGTGGCGAAATCATCGATCCAGACACGGGAAATCTCTTTTGCCGGCGGCTTGTCCATCAGAATGTCTTATCCAGTTCGTCGAACAGTGCATCGGCCATGTGAACAGCATCGGTCGCCAGAAGCGCTGCATTGGAGATCATGTCAGGTGAAGCAGCAAACCCGGCCATGATCTGGATCGCGGCGTACTCGCGCTTGGTGAGGCCAACACACGCCTCTCGCACCGGGAATGCTGGATCGTCTGCGCTACTCATCGCTGTGCTTCCCAAACTTTTCAATGTGGCCGTCACCGACAAACACATGACCACTGATGGATTGATATCGCTCGCCAGCGTGGTAGATAACAGTTCGCTTGCCACGGACTGACGGTCGCCTTTGACCTGTTTTTGTGTCAATTGTGTAGCGCTGATACACCTCCACACAGACTTCGCTTTTTATGCCGGCGCCCCTGCCGATCAGAAATCCTGCGACCATGTGCGCGTCATCAGGTAAGTCCGACATTTCGTTCAACTCTTCCAGGGACATTGTTCGACGCTCCAGCATACTGTCGCCATGACGAACGGCGCCCTTTTTCACTTTGTTGCTGTATGTCTCATAGCCCACCTGGTTGGTCAGATAGACTGAGTCGGCACCTCCAATTGAATAGCCAGCACCGTCCGTTTTTGCATCTGCTGTTCTCATCTCTGCGCCTCCGCTTCTGGTTTCAGGTACTCATGGATCCGAATCGAGAACGCGCCACCGCCAGTATCCAGGTCGATGTTCTCGCGCCACTGCTCGGGCAGTCTGTTCTTGAGGAAAAACTTCGCGGCGTTTACGTCGGGCGGCAGGTGCTCGGTGATATCTGTAACAGTGGCAAATCCTTCATACACCGAAACGTGCTGCTTTGGCACCGTCATCCCGACCGCGCGATTGTAGAGTCCCAGGGCCGCCTTCCCGTTGGCGATTCCCTTCCCTCTTCGCATGGCCCTCAGAAATTCCGGGTGCTTATCCTTCCAGGTTCCGATCGTTGTTTCGCTCACCTGGAATTGTTCCGCGAGCATTTTGTCGGTATAACCCGCCAAACATAGCTCGAACACTTCCTCGGCATACTCTGGTTGGTAGTCACTCGGGCGGCCGACAGCGCCGGTTTTAATCGCCGGTGGTTTCTTGGGCAATTTATTCTTCGGCCCGCGCTTTTTCGGTGGCGCCGACACAACCTTCTTCGCGGTTGGCTTTTTCGCTTTCTTCGCTGGCGCCTTTGGCCGCGCCTTAGCCCTTTTCGCTGTCATGGTGATCTCCTAATTACTTCCTCAATCGAACAATAACACCAACCAGAATCAGGCCCAGGCCGAGTATCAATATCGGCGAGAATATCCAGGTTGCCGCGCAGTCGATCAGATGCATAAATCCTCCACCATCTGAATTCGTTTCCCGATCCAACGCATCACAGGCACCGCCATAGAGTTGCCCAGTGCCTTGTACCTGGGTCCATCCGGGCATTGGTCTGCTGGCTTGCCGCGCCACGGGATCGCAGTGTAGTTGTCCTCAAATCCCTGCAGTCGCTCGCACTCCCTGGGCGTGAGCCGGCGCACGGCGCTATAGACGCCAACGCCATGCTGCGCGCCAGCCTGCAGCGTGAACATTGGGTCCCCCTCGGCGCCAACACCAATACCCGCACGCTTGTCTGTCGTACTGACTCCAGTGCGTTTGCCGACCTCCTGAATAGGTGTTGCCACATACGTCTGCTGCTTCATTCCCGGCTCCATCGTGCGCACCTCGTCGCGCTGGTTTTGGGTGAAGGCAATTGCCTGCCCTTGCGCCTGGTCCAGCGTGTGCGCCACCTCGTCAGCGATCCCGTGACCGTTGGCACCGGTATTGGCTGTGCGTATGGCCAGCACATAATCCCCACCCTGGTTGCCACCGGTCGGAGCGGTCATTATCGGCTGTGCGACCTCAGTCTCGCGCGCCTTGAAGTCCTTGCCTGAGTTCATCGGCATGATGCTGTACGCCACACACTGCGCTGAGTCGCCCTTGCCGGTGCGCCCTGCCTCTGCTGTCAGCGGCCCTGCAACAGTGTCCGGTGCGCCCCTGCCGTTGCGGGCATACCGGGGCTGAAAAACGATTGCCTCCTGATCACCTTTGTCAGCGTCAGCAGAAAGCGGCGGCGCGATCTCACTGGGCGCACCGTCTTTGCCACGGGTGTAGTGCGAGGGTTTGAAGCAGACCGCCATCGGGTTTTTCGCGCCCAGCGTGGAAGACATATCGAAATCGACTTGAGGTGTAGACATCTGGCCGCTGAACGCTATCGGCGCACCGTCGCGGTTGCAGTTGAGTGCGGGCGACAGGTCTACCGTGATCTCGGCATTGGCCTGGCCGCTGGACATGACGATCAGGCTTTCGCAGGTATCAACCGTTGTGCCGGGCGGTCTGTCTCCACCCGTTTTATTGCCTTGAGCCAACAGTGTGGGTGAGACATCAATCAGTCCTCCATCACAGTCGAAGTCGGTCCCCATGCCACCGCCTGCAGTGCTTCTTGAAGGGAGGGTGGGAGCTGTTTGCCTCTTTTCCCGGCGCGGCGCAGAATCCCTCGGCAGGCAGTGCTGCTCAAAAAATAGCGGGGGTCGAGATTGCCAGTCTCCAAAATCTCCGACAATGAAACAACGTCTGCGTCGTTGTGCCACTCCGAACCATTGCGCGTCCAGGCACACCCACTCGCAGAGTCCGTCAGGCCCAAGAGCAATTCCGGCTGTGCGCCATCCGTTTCTCGGTACACCAAAGCTGGACCCAACCACTTCTCCAGCCACGGCAGCAAGGTCTTTTCCATTGTTGCTGGAGTAAAGTCCTGGGACGTTTTCAATGAGCACCCATCGGCATCCGCAATGCTCTCTTGCCCACCGAACAATTCGCATTGCATCGAAAAACAAGCCTGATCGTGTTGCGCTTCCGTCTTCATTTTTAAGCCCCTTACGCTGTCCCGCTATAGATAAATCCTGACAAGGAAAACCACCCACAACCAAATCGATTGGCCCCAGCGCAATGATGTCTTGCTCTGTGATTTTCGTGATGTCGCCCAGGTTGGGCGTACTCGGGTAGTGATGCGCCAGCACTGCTGACGGGAAAGCATCCAGTTCTGCGAAGGCGACAGGTGTCCACCCAAGCGAATGCCACGCTGCTGTAGCTGCCTCAATGCCTGAGAATAGTGATAGATATCTCATTTATGTCGCTCCAGATACGCAGTTGCTGCAGTCATGTATTCAGGATTTTCCTGTCCATGCAGTACCACATTGCATCGGTGACATAGCAAACCCCTTACACGGTTTGTGGTATGGCAGTGGTCTACACGCTCGCGCTTCATAGCCTCCTTGCATATCCCGCACACTCCACCCTGGGCATCACGCATTGCGTCAACCTGCTCTGGTCGAAGTCGATACCGGGTGTAAAGGTTCCATTTACGCCTGTATGCTGCCGGTGGATTCTTCATCGGCATATGCGTACCTCGATCCCGCTGCAAACGCTACCGTATCTCATGCGAACCCCTGGTTCACTTTGTCGCGCATCAGTTTCTCGTGCAGCAGATCGCGCAACTCACCCTTTTCGGTTTCGTTCAAGCTGGCGTAATCCATCCTGCGCAGCTTGTCTGCCATGTCATCGAGCATTGCAGGTGCTGATGTCAGCGCCCTGATCACATCAATGAAGTGCTGATCGACGCTTGCGGGTGGGATGATTAGTTCCTCGCGCTCCAGTTCACTCAAGCGCCTGCCATCTGGTGTGCCGTAAAAACGACCGAGCAACCTGGGTGCGGTGGTGTCTGGCACAAATCTGATTAACCTCACCACCTCCTGCAGCAACAACAGATCAAACTCCACTCTATCGAGCAAAACATCGACAGTCTGGTGCATTGCCAGACTGGGCCGCTTCAAGATCAGTGCGATAGCCATATTGACCAGTGGCACCAAATTCACTTTCGGTTTTTGCATTGCTATCTCCCTTTGCGCTTGTGCTCGCGGATTTCATAACCCATCGACTCCATGATCGCTTTTTTCAACTTGTACACCGGCGTCGGCATTCCCTTCACATCCTCGATGATGATCTTGCCCTTTTCCACATACACAAAATCGGCGATGAAGCGCACCACTCTGCCCTTGGGAACGCCCGCTGACTTGATCTTCAGTTCCTGGCCGTTTGCGGTGAGGACGTACTTGACCTGGAGTCGCAAATCCTGAATCTCGCCCGCACGTTCGAGAATGAGTAGATCCCGGTATCGGGCTGCCTCGGCCCTGCTGTCGAATGTGATGTCGCCGACAACGGTTTTTTTGGCCTTGTACTTGGAGTACCTGCTGGGCGGTTTCAATGGATTAAACTCAACTGAGGTTCGTAGGGTTGAGACTCCCGAATGACTTTTGGTTTGTACCACCACCCATCCGTTATGTCTTGGATAGATATCTCCACTGAGCCTTGTTCAACCACTTTGGCGCGATAGGTGTGAACGTACTTGGGGATTTTGATTTCACCCGTGACAAACCGCCAGCCGAGTTGGGTCAGCGACCACACACCACCCTTGCCTGATCCGTCCTCATTTTCCTCGCGCTCGATCAGTCCCCAAAAATGCATTCTGCCGAAATTGCTGTACTGGGCATTGGTAAGACCAAGGCTTGAAACATCAACATGCCGGCCTCCAGCTTTGGCCATTCTGTAGATGCATCGCGCGAGGTCGCGGGAAAAATTCCGCTTGTAGACAACCATGCTGGCGCCGCAATGCTCGCAGTGTTTCTTTGCCATGTTACCTGTCTCCTGGATCATCTGGTTGTGGATCACCCGGCGTTAAATCGTCGAGTGCTGGATCATCAGGTGCCTGGTCAGCCCAGCTAGTGTCAGTCAGGTCGTCATGGAGCGAGCGCTTGCGGGTGCTGTCAGCCCAACTCGTGTCCGTCAGGTGATCGCTGAGCGAACGATTTTTTGGTTTTCCGTCACCCCCGGGTTTTGGTCTGTCCTGCTCTCGTGACATCCACGATCCGAGAAACCGGCGCATGCCGTTGGCGGTTTTGCGTTTGGTCGGATTGTCCTGCAACCAAACCCTGGCGTGCGATAGCTCCATCCTGACATCGACACCCGGGAACGCCTCGGACCAACTCGTAACCATGTCCTCGGTGACCCTGAACAATTCACCCTCGGTGTTGTAACGGTTGGTTGGCATCATGGCGACAGTGGCAGGCGTTTCTGGTGGGTCTTGCGCAAGAGTATTTGTATTTATATGGTTTCTGGTTTCTGGTTTCTGGTTACACACAGGTGCTGAGCGCCCGTTCAACATGTGTTCAGCGGATGTTATATCACTTGTTGAATTTTGTTCGCCTTTTGTTCGTCTCTGATGCTTTTTGCGATCTGCTTTCGCCTTCCTGGCTTTTGCGGAAGCCTTGCCGGCTATGGCCTTGGAGGTATGCACTCGCTTATATTTGTCGATTACTTCATCGCAGTAATCATGCGTGTAAACATCCCCTGTCAGCACGAAAAATTCATCCAGAATACACTTCACCGCCGTTTTTTCGTCGTCGGATCGCGCTAAAACACGGCGATAAAGTGCGTCCAAATCTCGCGCTGGCAACGGTTGTTCCGTGTCGTAGTACAGTTCGATGAGATCTCTGTACAACGCCCGTTCAACATGTGTTAAATGTCGTGTGGCGTTGTTGAAAGTCTTGATGTTGTGCTGGTAGGAGTGCATGTCAGGCCACCTGTTCCAGCGAGATATGCGGCACGCCCGCACCGCGAAAATTGTTGCATCGCCGGCAAACCGGATCGACCGCAAGTGGCTTGTTGTAATCCCGGTGGTCGTAGCACTCGGCGGGATTTCCGCAATCCAGGCACGCAAGAGTCCTTGGGTGAGGCAAAACTCCTTTTTTAACTGCGGCTCTGGTGATGTTTCTGATGGTGTTGTGCGTTTTTTGTTTTACGCTGGCTTTTGCGTACCGACCGGAAGAAGCGCGATTTCGTTTTGCTGCACAATCCCAGCAGTATTTCCTGTGGTAGTGGTGACGCGATATATCCACCCCGCAATCACCACAGTGGAGTTGCCTGACGAAACCCATCACGCCACCTCGTTGGTTAATAGTTCAACGAACCCCAGTTCGCCGCCGCTCGCATCTACAAGACGCTGCGCCAGTTTGACTGAGGGGCGGCGAAAACCTGCTGCAAGCTGGCTGAAATAGGCCATATTGGTGCCGGCGGCCCTGGCAACCGCTTCGGCTTTTTCCTTCCCATATTTGTCGATGTATTCGCGTGCGTTCATAGCAACCTCAAAATCTCTATATAGCGCCGATAATAGCATTATGCTTTTTTTTAAATCAAGAGCAATTTGCTATTGACGACACAAAAAGCATTTTGCTACACTCATCTCAAGCCCACCAATCCGGTGGCACAGAAGGAGTAAGGAGCATGCCCATCGCAAAGAAAAAAGTGGCCGGCTGGAAAGGCAAGTTGACCAAAAAGCAACGGTCGCACCTCCGTGAACAAGGCCTGTTCACACTGGCGGGAATGGCGAGGCAAAAAGCATTCATCGCCAAGCGTCGTGCAGAATTTGGTTTTACCGCCGGTTGCCACGAATGCGACCAGATCATCGCTCGACTGGAAGCTAAAGGCGTGAGATTGCCGGAATGAACCGCCGCCAATCACATAATCCCCACGGGCTCGATCCAGAATTCGAGCCTTCCTTTTTCCCGCTGCTAGTCACTGCGGTTTTTTTGATCATGGCAGCCATTCTCAGCCTGTTATGGCTCGCGGGGTGTGCATGAAACCATTGGAATCCGGTTGCCTTGCTGTTCTAGCGCTGCCTCCGAGAATGGAGACTCCTGTCCATGTGGTGCAGTGCCTGGTGTTTATCACACCAGGGGCGAGCCCGGGCCACGACATTTGGGCGATTCTTTCGCCACTTAAAAGCGGCGCCATGCTGACCTGTTCCTGCTGCCTGACCAGGATTGACGGTGGCGATCCAGACGCCGTTGAAACCAAAGATAAGGAATTGACCGTATGAAAATTTGCATCCCCAATTATCTGGACACCACGGTAGACATGGATGGCACGGACGTTGAGGTGCGCGTTATTTTCGACTACCAGCCGGCTGAGCGCGCTACCAGCACTTACCCTGGCACCAATGCAAGCCTGAAAATCACAGCTGTCTGGTTCTCGGATGTTGGCGACCTGTTCTCCTACTTCTCGGCAGAGGAGATTGCCGCACTGGAGGAAACAACGCTGTTCCATGTGGAACGCTACATCGCAGAACAGTCCGAAATGCGATCTGGCGTGAGCGTGCACTGATGGTAGCGCGCACCGTGGAGCATCACATCGATCGCGGCGGCCGCTATTGGCTCGCAGTTGGCCAGGCGTATGGCCGCACAATCCTGGCCGAGGGCGCCACACGCAAAGCGGCCATGAAGACCTGGACCCAGGGCGCTGCCGAGTATCAGGCAACACTGATGCTGGCCGCATTCAGGGCCGGAAAAGCATTTTAATCCTACGGAGATACCATGACTGATACAGCAGTTGTCGAGAAAAAACAGCGCCCTTACATCACCCCGGGTTGGCACAAAGACCTGACCAACGAGCAGTACCATGGTTCGTTTGGCACCAGCAGCAGCAGTTTGAAAAAACTGGTAAAGCAGACGCCCGCTCACCTGGCCTACGCGCAGGCGCACCCAACAGAGCAGACTGACGCGATGGCGCTTGGCACCGCGGTGCACACCCTGATCCTGGAACCGGAGAAGGCGCAGTCTGAAATACTTGTGATGCCAGAAATCAATCGCCGCACGAACGCGGGCAAAGAAGAATATGAGAATTTCATGCGCTTTGCCGATGGCAAAACAGTGCTGACACCGGACCAGTTCGAGGCAGCGACCGCCATGGCCGAGTCGGTGCTGACGGACCCCTACGCTTCTATCCTGCTGGAGGACACTGTACGCGAGTCATCCGTCTACTGGTGGTACAAATGCATGGATGCAGACGACGACACCGATTACAAAGAGATGCTCAAGGTCAGGCCGGATGCGATCTCGCGCGCGCATAGCGTGATCATGGATGTGAAAACCTGCCGTGACGCATCACTCACCACCTTCTCGCGCGACATTCACAGCATGAGCTACCATTTGTCGGCCGCCATGTATCTGGAAGGCGTGAACCAGAACCAGGAATTACTGGACGAACTGGGTCACCTGGCCTACTCGAAATTCATTTTCATTTGCGTTGAGAACACCGCGCCGTACTTGTGCGCCGTTTACGAACTGTCGCGCGACTACCTGGCGTTGGGCCGCCAGATTTACCAGCAAACCCTACGCACACTGCGCCGGGCGCGCGCCGAGGACTGGCCGGGTTACCCGCCCGCAATCCGTCTTATCGATCCACCGAACTGGGCCAAATACGGCCACGTTGTTTAACCACTGAGGAGCACCACCATGGAAAAAGCAGTAGCAACAACTCAACAACCGACATTCGCCGCGACCGCTATGGCGGCACCGATGCTGGGGATGTCTATCCCGTTCAATTCAATGCAGGAGATTCTGGAGTTCTCCAAACTGATGGCAACCGCCAAGGGCGCGGTGCCTGCGTTGTACATCAATAACCCTGGCGCGTGCATGGCCGTGACCATGCAGGCAATTCGCTGGGGCATGGATCCGTTCTCGGTCGCGCAGAAAACGCACGAGATCAAGGGCGTGCTCGGGTACGAAGGCCAGTTGATCAACGCTATCGTGACATCGATGGCACCTACCACCGGTAGGTTGCAGTACGAGTGGTATGGCGACTGGTCGAAGGTGATCGGCAACTTCGTTGAGAAAACCGGAAACAACGGCAAATACACCGCGCCTGGCTGGACGATGAAGGACGAGGAAGGTTGCGGCATCAAGGTCTTTGCGACGATGAAGGGTGAAACCGAGCCGCGCGTGCTGGATCTGCTGCTGACGCAGGCCGGCGTGCGCAACTCCACGCTGTGGGCCACGGATCCCAAGCAGCAACTCGCCTACCTGGGTGTGAAGCGGTGGGCGCGCCTGTACTGCCCCGATGTGATCCTGGGTGTGTACAGTCCTGACGAGATCGAGGCACAACCAATCGGCGAGCGCGAGGTCGGCCCGGTTGCCGGCACCAGCGACTTGGACATCAAACCCAAGGCCCGCGCTAAAAAAACGGAAGAAACGATTGTCGCCACCGAGTCTGCCGCGGCAGGCGCAGCAACAGAGAATGCGGCCGATCCCGCGCCTGCTGCGTCTGCCGAGGCGGCACCAGTCGAGGACAACCCCGAGGCCAACACCACCTATGCGCAGATTGCTGATGTGCTGAACAAAGCCAACTCGCCAGAAACACTATCGGGGGCGGTTGAGCGTATGACCAATTTCCTGGCGGTCGGCGACAACGAGCAGTTCAGGGGTGAATTGGCAGGACTGTACAAAGCTCGGCTCAAGGCGCTGAAAGCATCAGCATAGTCATTGGTTTTGGTGGGCCGGTTTAACCTCAAACCGTGCCGGTTGCTGGCGCCGGCCCACCGTTTTTATTGAGGAGAGAGACATGAGTATTGCAGAATCAGTAGTTGGGGAGTTGGTGGCCGAACAACCTGGTACCGAACTTGTTGAGATCAAGAAGTTTGACCAGCAGTTGGCTGAATTTCAGGAGAAATATAAGGATGTCGTTTACGACTTGACGGACCCGGCGGCCGAAAAGCAGGCGCGCTCTGATCGCTACGCTATCGGCAAGGTAGTCGGCGAACTGGAGCGCAAGCATGCGGAGGTGAAGGCGCCCCTGCTGGAGCGTGCCCGCATCCTGGATGCCGAGCGCAAGCGCATCAAGGACGGCCTGCAGGGTGTGCAGGAGGGTATCAAGTCGCAGATTGAGGAGCATGAGGCGAGGATCAAGGCGCGTCGGGAAGCTCTGGAGGCGCGCATTGCGGCGATCGCGGCGCTGTCCGTGTTCGAAACAGTCCCTGATTCCATCGACATCCGCTGCCGCATTGAGGACGCGCAGGACGTAGTGATCGATGCGTCCTACGAGGACATGGAAGCGCAGGCCGCGCTCGCCAAAATCCGCACCATCGAAACACTGGAGCGCCTGCTGGCCGACGCTGTCGCAAAAGAGAAGGCCGACGCTGCGACCAAAAAGCGCGAGGCCGAGGAAGAGGCGCAGCGCCAGGAGGTTGCGCGCCAGGAGGCCGAGGCTGCCGCCGCTGCCCAGGCTGAGCGCGATAAAAAAATCGCAGAGGAGGCCTCCGCTAAAGCGAAGCAGGAAGCCGACGCCGCACTTGAGGCGCAGCGCGAGGCCACTGCGAAAGCAGAGCAGGCCGCCCGCGATACCGCGGAGCGCGCCAAGAAGCAGGCAGCAGAGGCCGCCGCCAGGGCCGATCAGGAAAAGGCCGACGCCGTGGCCGCTGCCAAGAAGGAAGAGCAGGAAAAAGCGGCGCAGGCTGAGCGTAATCGGTTAGCCGCCATTGAGCGCGAGCGCGCCGAGGAGGAGAGGCGGCAGACCGATCTGGCGCACCGTCTGCAAGTCCAGTCAGAAGCGGTCGCTGCGCTGACGCTCTGCTTCGACATTGGTATTGACAGGGCTGCCGGCATCATCGATGCGATCGACCAGGGCCGCATCCCCAACGTCAAAATCCACTACTGAGGGCAGCACTATGGACGCAGAAGTCGCAATAGCTATGGACGAGTTACAAAAAATTAATCGTAGGTACGGGCGCAAAAGCAAAAGCCCTAACGCTGCACGACAGGCATCAGAAAAAAGTCCATTTCTATCAAAACAACAGGTGCTGGAGATTGTTCCGATCAGCAAAAGCACACTGTATCTGATGATTGCAGACAAAGAATTTCCAGCACCGATAAAACTCGGCAAGCGGTCATCAGCGTGGTCTAAAAAAGCTGTACACGATTGGGTGGCGCAGAAGTTGAGTGAATGAATAGATGAACAAGGTGCAGCGCAGGTTCGTCCTCGACGCCCTCGACCAGGAGCACAAACTCTCTGAATGGGAGAGTCAGTTCGTGAACGACCTGGCCGAGCGCGACGAGAATAATCCCGACATGGTGTTGTCGGATAAACAGAACAAAGTATTGAACCGCATCCAGCGGAAACTTAATTAGGAGATAGCACCGTGTTGATACTTGCATACGACTTTGAAACCACCGGGCTGCCACTCTGGAAAGAGCCCTCTCACCACGAGGGCCAGCCACACATCGTGCAGGTTGGCGCCTGCCTGGTCGATACTGACCAGGACTACAAGGTGATCAGCAGCATTGACCTGATTGTGCGACCGTTTAGCTGGGATATTCCAGAAGAGGTGGCAAAAATTCACGGCATCGACAACGCAATGGCCGCTCGCGTAGGTGTACCGGAGTCTGTGGCGCTGGAGGCGTTGATCAGTTTGTCGGAGGTGGCCGACACAAGGATGGGACACAACGAGTCTTTCGACGCGCGCATTGCCAGGATCGCTCTTTTGCGCTACAGCAATCCCCAGCTCGCAGAGGCCTGGGCAAACCAGAGCGCCATCTGTACTGCGAACCTGGCCACGCCGATCGTGAAAGCGCCGCCCACAGCAAAGATGATCGCCGCCGGCAGGCGCCACTACAAAACCGCGTCGCTGTCCGAGGCGTATCAGCACTTCATGGGCAAACCGCTCGAGGACGCGCACTCTGCCATGGCCGATGTGCTCGGGTGCATTGCGGTGTATCGCGCCATCATGGGTGCCGGCGATGCCGTAGTGAGCGCGGCAGTCTGATGGCGACCACCACGCAGCGGGTCAAAGACTTCCTGCGCAGCGCCGATCTGCACGGCATGCGGTTGTATACCTGCGCCAGGCAGGCTGGGTTTGCTGGGGCAGGCATTATGCGGGATAGACTGGAGAAGGAGGGCGCCACTTATCGCCAACTGGTTGCTCTCGAGCGGCAGCGTCGCGCGCGTGAATTGCTTTCCAGGAATAGGCGCGCCTGTAATTTTCGGATAGCGCAAATATGCGGCACGCACCCGCACCACATTAGCCGATCATTTAAACAGTGGTTCGGCATGACAATCAGCGAATACAAAAAACAGATGCGGGCCACCCAATGAAAGACCCTTACCTGATCAGCGAGCGCGCATCCATCTCGGTCAGTGGTGGGCGCACATCCGGCTACATGCTGTGGCGCATTCTGCAGGCGCACGGCGGTGTGCTGCCGGATCACATCACCGCGGTGTTCGCCAACACCGGGAAGGAGATGCCGCAGACCCTGGATTTCGTGCGCGACATGTCGGTCAACTGGGGCGTCGATATCGTGTGGCTGGAGCTCGGCGAGTACGCCGCTACCGGCACCTGGAAAACCGGCGCGCATGCGGGGAAGATCCGCTACAAGGCGACCACCAAGATCGTGGATTACGACACCGCCAGTCGCAATGGCGAACCCTTTGAGCGCCTGGTGTTGAAGCGCAACTACTTGCCCAACATCGTGTCCCGGTTCTGCACTGCCGAGCTCAAGGTGCGCAGGATCAGGGACTACCTAAAGTCTACCGGGGCGAAGGACTGGACCCAGTGCATTGGCATTCGTGCCGACGAGCCGCGCCGGGCCGCCAAGATGCACGGCAAGATGGACGAAGGGCATGAGATGTATTGCCCCCTGTACCTGGACGGCGTGACCAAGGAAATGGTGGGCGACTTCTGGCGCCAGCAACCGTTTGATCTGCAGCTACCGAACAACAACGGCGTCACCGACTGGGGCAATTGCGACCTGTGTTTCCTGAAAGGCCACAAGAAGAAGTTGGCTATCATCCGGGCGCGACCAGACCTGGCAGAGTGGTGGATCGACATCGAAGAAAAGATGTCGGGCAACGCTGGACAGGCGGCACGATTCCGCAACGACCAACCCAGCTACGCCGAGATGAAGATCATCGCCACCGACCAGGGGCGATTGTTCGATGAAGGAAACGACGAAACCATACCCTGCTTCTGTGGGGATTAAACCAGGAGATCGCCATGTTTAAATCACTGACCCCTTACCAACTCACCGTGCCGGGCGTAACACTTGCGATGTGCCTGGCAGGAAAGCTGGAGGGCAAGCCATTCGTGCACTGCCCGCCATCGTTTCCCATGTCGCGTGGATGGGTGCCGCCACTCGAGGGTGGCGAGGAGATGCTCTACAGTGTGCACGGCGCATCGCTGTTCTGCCTGCGCACTGACACCAAGGTTGTTCCGGCCAGCGCGGTGCGTGAGGCGCTGGAGTTGAAGCGCGTGGCTGCCGAGCGCGCCGGCGATACATTCACATCGCACGATGAGAGGTTGTACAAGGAGGCGATCATTGAGGGGTTCCTGCCGGGGATCCCACCGACCACCAAGCTGACCTATGCCTACATCGACAGCGTGCTGGGCCTGCTGTTCCTGGGCGCCAACGGTGCGGCCGCCGATGAATTCATTACCCTGATGAAAGCGACACTGAATGCCCCGGTGCCGGCAGTGCTACTGGGCATCTCAGCCGATCCGTGCACCTACTACACCAAGTGGGCGATGGAGCCTGCCGTTCCTCCGTATAAATTCAAACTTGGCACGCGGTGGTCGCTGCAGAACATCGAAGAGGAGGGTGGCATCATCAACCTCCAGAACGAGGAGGTGGACTCCCCTGAGATGCGCGCCCTGATCGCTGACGGCCGTCAGGTGTGCTCGATCACCTTGTACAACGACGATGTCGAATTCCGGCTGACATCCCAGCTGGGGTTGCGCAACATCAAAGTCCAGGACTCCGACAGCAAACGATCGATGGCCGACGAATTCGTCTACTTCGTGACATGCATGCGCAATGCCATGGGTGACCTCGATCCCGTGCTGGGCGGCTGGGTCAAGCAGGAGATGATTGACTGGTCTGTGGATGGCCAGCAGGAAATGTTGAACTTAACGAAACAAGGCGAAGCGCCGTGATCTGCCCGAAAGACGGAACAGCATGCCCCGATGATCTGTGCCACGGATCGGGGTGTTTGCAGATGGGCGGATACCCGATGCTGTCACGCTGCGATCACTGTGGTGGCACCATCGACCATGAGATTCCAAGTTGCGGGACATGCAGTTGCGACGACGATGAATACCCTGATTTCGGTGAGGAGGACGAGTGACCACCCGAAAGAAAAAACTCTTCAAGGTTGCCGGTGAGCTGCTGTGCCTAAAGCACAAGTACGACACCGAGCGCGAGGCCAAACAGAAGTTGAAAATCGCGCGGAAAGCCGGCCTGAAAAGCCACTATCAGTGCCCCATCTGCGGGTACTGGCATCTAACATCAAAACGCGACGGTTATCGAGAAAATAAGACCGGAGGAAAACACAATGTTTAAGCGACCACCTGACAGAATCATTGGCGACAACTATTTGCACCGCTGGTATCTGATCCCGCGCAATCCATTTTTCAATGTGATGCTGCACAGGTTCATGGGGTCAGACGACGACAGGGCGCTGCACGATCACCCCTGGGTATCCATGTCCATCCTGCTCAAGGGTGCGTTGATTGAGGTGCTGCCCTTCCCGCCGCATGGCTGGATGTTCTGGCGCAGGATCAAGCGCTTCCGTCCGGTGTTCAGGCGGGCGACTCACGCGCACCGGATCGTGCTGGTGAATGGACCGGCATGGACGCTATTCATTACAGGCCCGGTGATTCGGCCCTGGGGATTCCACTGCCCGAAAGGTTGGGTGCACTGGAAGGAGTTTGTTGACGGCACCGGCAACGGAATTGGGCGAGGTTGCGAGTGAAATCCTTCCTCTCTCACAGAGCCAGGCGGTGGGGTTACGACGGATGGGTGTTGCTGCATCCAGGAGCAACGAAAGTCATGCCATGGACCGTCTGCACCACGCGCGCAGAGTGTCGGGCGCTGCGCAAGTCGCGCGCGGATTTGCTGGATAGGGATGCGAAGATTGTGAAAGTGAAGATCAGTGTGGAGGTGGTGAAGTGACAAAAGAAATAGAGGTGAAGATAAAAATAGAGGATGACTTTCGTGGAAATGGATATCGATTGTCTGCTCTTTTCGGGCCTGATTTGCAGGTATTTTCACGGCACGTTGCCGCACAGGTTCTTGCTGAGTGCGCCAATCTGGTCGCCGCCGAAATCAAAGATCGCATCATCGAAGAGGTCGCCGCGCAGGTCGATGTGAATGTTGTCGCTGAAGCGGTGACCAGGGAGATCGTTGCCGACGCCAAGCGGCGAATATTGGAGCCGGGAAAGTGAGCGATCCAACCTGGCCAGAGGCGTTCATGTACGTTGGAGATCGGAAGAGCGTCGTTAGGGAA
>ERZ869921.733-NODE-733-length-16704-cov-5.493964_pt1 | contig 16704 bp, 25 predicted proteins | sample MGYA00579310_ERZ869921 | MGnify/ENA primary metagenome ERZ869921 (study PRJEB32216, sample SAMN09231816) | wastewater metagenome | place: USA: Maryland | collected 2016-06-21 | study: EMG produced TPA metagenomics assembly of the PRJNA472060 data set (Reclaimed...
GACCTTCACCGCCATGCCGTTCAAGATCGTGCTGCCCACGAATGACGGCAAGGGCAACCAGGACTTGGGGCTGACGCTCGCCAATATTGGGCGCGACTTGATCGACCCGCTGGAATTGGCCCAGGCAAAACCCTCGGAGCCCGTCAAGTGCGTGAGGCGCGTCTACCTCGACACGCCCTCGACCGCCCCGGCTGACAGCCCGCTCACGCTGCTGATCTCGGCGGCGAACGTCACGAAGGAAGCAGTCTCAGCCACGGCAACCCGGATGGACGTGCTCAATCGGGCGTTCCCCTTCAACTTCTACAAAATCACCGATTTTCCGGGCCTGCGTCGGTGAACATCAATGATTTCGTCGGCCTCCCCTACCGCGAAGGCGCACGGGGACCGGATGCCTATGACTGCTACGGCCTCGTCATGGCGGTTTTCCGGGCCGCCTGCGGGGTTTCCCTGCCGGATTGGTACCAAGATGGCCCCGGAACGCGAGCGGCCTCACGGGCCATCTCTGCTGCTCTGGCGGGGGAAGTCTCCGGCGGCAGGGCGCTGAAGGTTGTCGAACCCGCCAATCTTGATCTCGCAATCGTCTCGAACACCAACCGGCCGGACCACATCGGCGTGGTCTGGGACGGCGGCGTTCTCCACGCCTCCAAGGCCTTCGGCTCCACCTGGCATCTGTTGCCTCGCTTCCTGACCTACTACCCGCGCACGGAGTTTTACCGTTGGCATCCCTGAACCTTCTCCGCAACCCGCTCAAGCCGCTGTCCCGCGAGCAGTTCACGCTCCCGGCTGGCACGCGCGTCATTGATTGGTTGCAGGAGCACCACCCCAAGGGCTTCGGGATGCCCGTCCGGTTCTATGTGAACGGGCGCGAGAAGGAACTGGACGATCTCGACTATGCGGTGACCGACGATGACGTGGTTATTCTGGCGCTGATGCCGGGCATACCGGCTGCCATTCTGACGACGATTGCGATCAACCTCGCGATTGCGCTGGTGTTGTCCGCCGCGTCCTTCGCCATCAACTATTTCTTCTTCCAGCCGAAGCAGTCTGCAGGTGGCGCCAAGGGCAAGCAGGTCAGCCTCTTCGACGTCTCGACCGATCAGAACGCCGCCAAGCTGGGCGATCCGATCCCCGTCGTCTACGGCACCGTCCTGACCGCGCCGGACTATATCAGCCAGCCCTACACGTTCTTCCAGTGGTCGCAAGCCGCCTACAATCAGTCTTTCACCGGGGTCCAGTACCTCGACATGCTGATGTGCATCGGGCAGGGCAATATCGACGTCTCGCAAGTCCTGCTCGGCGACACAGATGCCGCCACCATGGACTCCGGCATCGTCACCTGGCGCGCGTTCAAGCCCTCGCAGCACCTCTCCACCATGGGCACGATTGCTTCCGCCATGGGCGGCGGCTTCCATGAGAACGTGATCACCAGCCCGGAGGTCTCGAACCAGGAGTTCATCGACGCGGGCGACTCTGCCGGCTACTTCGCCACCTGCAAGCCCGGGCAGAAGGGCTCCAAGTTCCAGATCGACATCACCTTCCCCTCGGGGCTCGTGGACCCTGACAGCGACGGCGACATTCGCGGCCGCCAGACACAGTTCACGGTCTACTGGCAGGAGCGCGACGACAACGACGCGGCGGTGGGCTCGGTCTACTCGACCACCATCACCTGCGACACCCGCAGCGGCAACACGATCACCACGGCCACGAACGGCACCGGCACCTCGACCTCCGCGAGCGAGAAGAACCAGACGGTGATCTCGTCCCCCTTCCGCCGCAGCTACATGATCACGCCGGTCAAGAGCGCGCGCTGGGCGGTGAAGATCAGCCGCATCACGACGGCTCCGAACTCAAAGAACGGCATTTCGCGCTTCATCTGGACGGGCCTGCGCCTGTTCGCCGATTACCCGGCGGGCACGGTCTACGGCAACGTGACGCTGCTCGCTGTCCGCATCAAGGCCTCTCAGGGCCTCGGCAACGACGCATCCGCCCGCATCCGGGTCAAGGCCTCGCGCCGCCTGCCGCCGCCTGCCGGTGGCACGGAAGCGGCCTCGACCAGCGGGGCCGACGCCTTCGCCGATGTCTATACCGACACGGTCTATGGCGCGAACCGGCCGCGCTCGGAACTCGACACCGCCACCCTCGCCTCGCTCCGTACCAAGTGGGCGTCCTACCAGTTCAACTACGTGTTCCGCGACGGCATCACCGTGTGGGAGGCGCTGCGCACCATCACAACCCCATTCGGTGCTGAACCCCTGCCGGTCGGGCCGGTCATGTCGGTGGTGCAGGACGGCGTCAAGTCCGTCCGTTCGGCGCTCTTCACCGATGCCAATATCATCGAGGACAGTTTCAGCGTGGGCTACGGCTGGGACCAGGAGGGCGCTGCCGATGGCGTCGAGATCGAGTACGTGGAGCCCAAGGACTTCTCCAAGGCCTATACCCGCTACCCGACGACTTCGCTCCGGCCTGATCAATACACCCTTCCGGGCGTCACTAATGCCACCCACGCCGCGCAGTATGCCCGGCTGACGTGGCAGCGCAGGCAGTCGCAGCGCCAGACCGCGACCTTCGACACGGAACTGGAAGGCCTGCTGCTGCAGCTGGGCGACCGGATCGGCATCTCACACAACGTCCCGAAGTGGGGCGACGGAGGCCAGATCATCGGTGCATCGGGCAATACCTTGACGCTCGACCATGCTCTCGACTGGTCCGGCGGCTCGAAGCAGATGCTGATCAGCAAGGCGGATGGCAGTGTCGCAGGCCCGTTCTCGGTGATCCGCGGCACCGACGACTTCAAGGCTGTGGTGACCGGCACGCTGCCCACGATCCACGTCGATGATGAATACGACTACAACCGGTTCGCCTTCGGCAGTTCCACGACACTTGTCCGCGACTTCATCGTCACGACGGTGAGCCCGCAAGGCGAGAACACCGTCACGGTGGAAGCGATGAACTATGCGCCCAGCATCTTCACGGGTGCCATGTCCTACATGGCCTCCTGATGACAGCCTACCCGTCAGATTATCCGCAGCCGCTGATCTCGGGCTTCTCCGCACAGGTCGCGATGGGCGTCATCCGCGCGCCGGGGCCGACTGACCAGGCGCAGCGCCGGGTCCACACGACGATGCCGCACACGTTCAGCCTCACCTTCATCATGAGCGTGGTGCAGTGGGGCTCCTGGTATCAGTGGGCGGCTGAGAACGGCTACGATTGGTTCACGATGAACCTGCCGACGTTCTACGCCGGGCTCACCGAAGACACGCTGTCCCCGGTGCTGATCCGCTTCACCTCGGGCTTCTCGGCCAACAACGTCTCCGGCAGTGACGTGCAGGTCACGGTGACCGCCGCGAGCGCGCCCTCGATGATCTCGCAGTATCTGGAAGCCGTGTGATGACGGATTATCCCTCAACGCTTCCAGCCCCGCAGGTCTCCGACTATGCCCTCGAGACGGCGATGCCGATCTCGGCTGTCACCTTCGAACGCGGCAACAGGCGGCAGCGCCGGGGCGCAAAGAAAGACCGGCAGGTGTTCACCCTGTCATTCGTGTTCAGCACGGCACAACTGACGATCTGGCAACTCTGGGCGAACCAGTACGGCTACGACTGGCATTCGATGGACCTCGAAAGCCCTTATTCCGGCCTCTCAATCGAAGGGCTGACGCTGATCCCGCATACCGTGCGCTACATCAGCGACATTGCCCTGCAACTGGTGGCTCCCGACGTGTTCCGGGTCTCTGTCACAGCCGAGATGGACGTGAGCACGACGCCTGATGGCGTGCTGGCGCCATCCGGCAACTGGTACGTGGCCGGCACACCCGCCAGCCCCGCCACCGACACGATTACCGCAGGTACACCCGGCTCACCGGCTGCCGACTTCATCATTGCCGGTAGCCCCGCGCTGCCCGCCGCCTGACCACACACATTCGTTCCGAATAGGAGAGAACCTTGGCTGACATCGCAGCAAGGATGCGCACCTTCCGTGCCTCGACCGCCGCATGGGCCGCGAACAATATCGTTCTCGGCTCTGGCGAGCTTGGCATCGAAGTGGTGGACAGCACCGACATTCGGATCAAGGTTGGCGACGGCACGACGGCGTTCGGCTCGCTGCCCTATGCCAGCGCGTCCAGTTCTACCATCAACACGGCCACGCAGACGGCTCTAGACGCCAAGGTTGCGCTCGCGGGCGACACCATGACGGGTCTGCTCATCCTCTCAGGGGATGCCGTTGCGGACCTCGGTGCCGTCACCAAGCAGCAGCTCGACGCCGAAGTAGACACCCTCACCACCTCGATCAGTGGCAAGCTCTCGACGGCTGGCGGCACGCTGACCGGCGACCTGACGCTCAATGCCGATCCGTCCAGTGCCATGCACGCGGTCACGAAGCAGTATGCGGACACGGCCATCGCGCTCAAGGTGAGCAAGTCCGGCGACACCATGACGGGCCCGCTGGTGCTGCCCGGCAGCCCCACGAACACGCTGGAAGCCGCCACGAAGGGCTATGTGGACAGCGGTGCGTGGGCGGTCTCAGTGGGCGGCACGTCCGGGCAGGCGGGCAAGGGCGTGCGCCTCGGGGCGTCCGGCCTCATCGATTCCTCGATGCTGCCCATCAGCGGCTCCTACCTCGGGCCCATTGATCTCACTGCAACCTACGCCCTCAGCGGTTCATTCGGCGTCGGCAGCTACTACGCGCTCTCCGCCTCGGGATCGATCGACGGTTCGTGGTCAACGCACCTCAACGGCGCTCCCACCACCTGCGATGCCGGGCAGTCGATCATCTACAACGCGAACGGCAAGTGGGACCTCGTAGGCGACACCACGTCCTCGGGTGCCATCGCCGGGAAGCTCGACAAGGCCGGGGACACCATGACCGGCGACCTCATCCTGAACGCGGACCCCACGGATCCGCTTGGCGCCGTGACGAAGCAATATGCCGACGAGATGCTGCCCCTCGCGGGTGGCACGATGACGGGAGCAATCATCCTCTCCGGCGCACCGTCAACCGGCCTGAACCCTGCCACCAAGACCTATGTGGACACGGGAGACGCCCTTGCGGCCCTGAAGGCGAACAACCTTTCGGACCTCGCCAGCGCTGCCACGGCCCGGACGAACCTCGGCGGCACGACTGTCGGCAAAGACCTGTTCACCACGGCCAGCGCTTCGGCGGCACGGGCAACGCTCGGATCCACCACCGTGGGCGATGCCGTGTTCATCGCTACCGACGCCGCGGCGGGCCGCACTGCCCTCGGCGCGGCGGCGTCTGGTTCGAATACCGACATCACGGGTCTGTCGCTCTCCAACACCGGCCTCAAGATCAAGGACACCGACGCTTCGCACACCTTGAGCGTTGTTCCCGGCTCCAACCTCTCCGCCAACCGGACCTTCACGCTCGTTACTGGCGATGCTGACCGGACGTTGACCATGAGTTCCGGCAGCGTCACGATTTCCACCGCTGGTGCGGCGCTTATCGATGATGCGGACGCGGCGGCCCAGCGGACAACGCTCGGGCTGGGCTCACTTGCCACCCTCTCGGCAGTCGGCACGTCGCAGATCACCGACAACTCTGTGACGGGTGCCAAGATCGCCATGGGCTCCGATGCTCAGGGCGACGTCCTCTATTACAACGGGACTGACTACGCCCGCCTCGCTGCAGGCACGTCCGGCCAGTTCCTCAAGACGAACGGCACCGGAGCGAACCCGGCATGGGCTTACGCAACGGGCGGGCTCACGCAGTCCTCTACCGTCAACACCACCTCCGGTCTGTCTCAGGGCATCACCTCGATATCCGGCAGTCCCAAGCAGATCATCCTGAACTTCGACAACGTCACAACCGGCGGCGGCGTCACGGTGCAGATCGGCTCCGGCTCCTACCAGACGACCGGCTACAAGGCTACCGGCGCGCGCATTCCGAACAGCGCAAACCCGGCGACGACGGACTATTCCGATGGCTTCGGCGTCAACATGGCCGCGTCCTCGACCTCGCTCTGCGGCACGCTCATGCTCTCGAACGTGGGGAGCAACAAATGGGTTGCCAGCTACACGCTCGCCGGACTGCAGGGTGCATCGACGGACCTCCTGTTTGTAGGCGGCGGTGTCGTGACCTTGAGCGGTGCGATTGATCGCATCCAGGTCAAATCGACCAGCGGCTCCGACGTGTTCTCGGCTGGCTCGATATCCGTCAACTACCAGTAACCCACCATCGCCATCCGCCCAGCCTGACAAGGAACAACCATGACCACAAATCACGGTCTCTACACCGATTGCGCCTGGGCTGTGCCGGTGCTGTTCAGCGATCCGGCTGGCGCTGCGGTGGACCTGTCCGGCTCCGAGTATGTGGCGGAGATGATCGCCAATGGCGCGGTGGTGTTCACGTTTAAATCAACCGGGGCAGGGGCGGGCGATGGCGACATTGACACCGCGCTCGCTGCGGATGGCACGCTGACGTTCAGCGTCACGAAGACACAGAGCGAGACGATCTCCGCAGGGTTCTACCGCCTCCACCTCAAGCGCGTGTCTGACGTCTGGACGGCTGAGGGCACGGTCATCATCGGAGATCGCGGGGCGAACGAGACCTATATGCGGTTTGATGATCCGGGTGCGGAGGCTGCGGGGGCGCTGTCATTCGCGCTTCGCGCAGAGCTTGCTGAGCATGGTGCCGAGGTGGCGCGCGACGATGCCGAGGCTGCATCAGCGGAAGCAGCGGTGCAGGCAGGTACTGCAACGACACAGGCAGGCGTCTCAACAACCCAAGCGGCGAGTTCTTCCGCAAGCGCGGCGGCGTCACTGGCTGCCAAGGTCGCAGCAGAACTGGCGAGGGATTCGGCCTTCACCAATGCAAACGTGTATTCGAGCACCTCCGTAGGACTGGCTGCAGTCTCTGACGGCGTTCAGTTTCAGGTGGTGTCCGGCGACATCATCATACGATACCGGCGCGATGCCGGGCCGGTCGCAACCGAAGTGGCGCGCTATCCGTCTGCCGATGCAATTGGCAGCACCACGCGGTTTGAAACCCTTGAGTTGGACCTCACAGACTCGATCTATCTCCTAGACCCAAGCGACAAACTGATCCAGATCATCCCGGACCCAAACTCGGAATTGATTATCCAGACGGCGCCCACGGCCTTTTCCTTCGAGACACTGGACACCGAATGTCTTGTGCGGTTGGTAGATGTGAATGGCTATCTGGTGGCGCCTGAATCGCCTGCCGTCATGGTCGGTCCCGAGGCTGGAACAGCAAGAAACCTTTCCACCAGGCTTAGCCGCGGGCTATCTTCATATGGCGATCTTCTGCTCCCCACTTACATGGAGTGGAAGCTGAGAAACGTCAGGTTTAGGCTTCGGCGCCTGAAGCAGGGGAATGGGGGGCAGCTTGCTCTTGCCTTTTGCGGAGACAGCTGGGTTCAAGGCGACACTTACTGGCTCAGGCAATTTTCCAAGCAACTTCACGACACCTACGGCTTTGCGGGTTTGGGTTGGGTAGGGTTTCAGTATTTCGGCACCGCAACTGGCACATGGGTAGATGGTGGATCACAGCCATCGGGTGGTGGAGCGGGGTGTTCGCGCGGCGACCTGTCTATTCCGCCTGTTTTTAGCGGAACCTGGACAAGCGACAACGGGGCAGGCGGGTTGGCATCTCCCAGCATCGGTGATGCTGCATCGACGCAGGCCGGCGCTTACGTGCGCTTCGCATTCCCTTCGGGCCACACATCGGCAGATCTCTATTATGCCGGAGATGGGACGGGCGTTGTAAAATATTCGTGGGATGGTGGATCAACGTGGAGCGCCAACATTTCCCTTACCGGCGTAGGCCCTTCATATGTCGCGCTGGCTTCTGTGCCGTCCGGGTCCGGAACATTGCGCATTGCAGTCGTGAGCGGAACCGTACGCCTAACCGGCGTAAACATGAAATCGACCGCAAATGGGATTGTTGTCCACAAACTAGGGGCGAGCGGGTCGAACACGTCTCAGTGGGCCGCTGTCAGCCTTTCAACATGGGCAGATCAGCTTGCTTCTCTGGGCGCTCACTGCGTCGCCGTTCTGCTCGGGACAAACGATGCAAGTTCCAGTGTGTTGCCGCAGATTGTCGCCAACAATGCAGCCAACGTGATGAGCGCATTGGCGTCAAAAAGCGCTGCTTTTGATCGGCTATGGATCATGCCGCCAGACAGAAGCGGAACCGCAACTCTCTCCCGCATGGACCAATACGCGGCGGCGGTTCGCCAAAGCGCCGTGGACGGTGCCTTCTCATTCTTGGATCTGCAGTATGCATTTGGCGCCAACCCGGCAGATTATGCACTAGGTGGCGTTATTCCACTTCTTGATGGAAGCGGCGCACACCCGACTCCCGAGACAGGCGGGGCTTTGATTGCGGACGCTGTTCACCGTCTCATTTCTCCTGTCATCTAAAGAGGAAACAACATGACTGACTATGCAGTTACAGCACTCAAGAGCCCCATTGCCGCACCGACCGGCGCCAGTCGCCCGGTGAGGGATGGACTACTCACGGGACATAATGGCGGAGTGCGTTTCCTCTTCGATCTTGACTTCTCCTGGTCTTACCCTGGGGGGGCGCTCGCAACGCGACCAGCCCAAGGTGCCCCCGCAAATGATCAGGTCATCTATGACATCGCTGAACGCAGCAACGGACGGTACAGATTCAACACTGTGTTCCAGGCGCCTCGCGCGACCTACGCTGGCGGTGGGTTCGACTACACAAATATTACGCACGCACCCTTTGGCGTTCAGGGTCCGGCAGATGCGTGGGCATCTATCTACTCCGCAGCCAACGACTACTTCCTCTGGTGTGGATACTATCGCCTACCCACCGAAGCGGATTTTAAGCCAAGCGGTGGCTTTGCAATGATGTTTAGCAACACCCCGAACACCGGATTCCACATCACAAACGTGGAGCCATTTCAGGTCGCGCAGATAACGTCATCAGGAAAGAAAATTCAATTTATCAGACAAACGACCGGGGGTTCAGGCGGTCAGGTGACACTCTCTCTCGCCACCTCAACCGACTATTACGCAAACATGTGTCAGCTATCTTTTTGGCGAAATGCCAGCGGCGTCGGGGCGCGAATGAAATCCGCAACGGCAGAAGTCTCAACCTCGGCCGCTGTCGGAGTGAACAATTCGGCTGATTTTTCCACTTTGCGACCCACCTGGGGTCATGCAGCAGAGCCGAATATTTCGTTCAACAGTGAAGATCTTGCGGCCACCAATTATCGTTCCTACCGCGGATGGCTGGAAGATTTGTCAGTGTCTGGACGAGATCCGCTTGTGGTCTTGAACGCTGACTGGGCTCGGGTGCAGGCGCGCATTGCGAAGAGCGCCGCAGCCAATGGCGGAACCTCCACCATATTTGTTTAATCAACAATGGCGAGGGCGTCCGATCGCATGAACCCACATCAACACAGGAGGGTGTGATGCCCCTTCACATCATAAAAGTGCTTCCGCCTGGGGGTTCGATCATGGAGCGTCTGACTGATGGCATAGCAATCCTTGCTGTGCTCACCGGCCTCAATCCCGATTACTACTGGTATCTCAGCCAGACGTCACAAGCTGCGGCTTTGTTCCTGCCCATCCTCGGCTGCATTTGGCTTGGCGTGCAGATCTGGGTGCGCGTGGTGAAGGGGAAATGAGATGAACCTGACCCCCAAGCAAGGGCCGATGCTCGTTCCGAATTGGCGGCGCGTGCTGCGCTACGGGTGGTCCGTGCGCCTCATGGTCCTCGCTGCGATCCTTACCGGCCTTGAGGCCGTGCTGCCGATGATCTCCGAACTACTGACGGTTCGCACATGGTGGCTTGCCGGGATCACGTTCCTCGTGATCGTCGGGGCCTTCATCGCCCGCTTCGTCGTTCAACAGAAAGTGTCAGGTGACGAATGACCACTTCCCGCATGAAGAAAGGCACCGCTGCGGCCGCCCTTGCCGTGGCCTTGGTAGGGGGGTTCGAAGGCCTGCGCCAGAATGCCTATCCGGATCCGGCCACGATGGGGAAGCCCTGGACCATCTGCTATGGCCACACGGCTGGCGTCTCCCCGGGTGACCGCAAATCGATCGAGGAATGCAAGTCCCTCCTGATTTCAGACCTCGGAATCTATGCGGACGGCATCCTTGCCTGCACCACCGTGCCGCTCCCGGATGAGCGGTTTGTGGCCCTCACCAGCTTCGCTTTCAACGTGGGAGTGGGGGCGGCCTGCCAGTCTTCCGTAGTGCGCCTCATCAACCAGGGGCAGACCCGGGCGGGCTGTGACGCGCTCCTCCGGTGGAACAGGGCGGCCGGCATTGTCTTCCCGGGCCTGACAAAGCGCAGGCAGGCGGAGCGCGAACTGTGCCTCCGGGGCGTGCTCTGATGGAAATCGCCCTCGCCATCCTCACCAATCGCTACGTGATGATCCCGCTGTTGGCGATCGCCATGCTCTTCGGGGTCTACACCTACGGCAAGAGCGTGGCCCGCGGCGAATGCCATGACGCCCAGCTGCGGGCGCAGATCGCCTCCATGCAGCGGGACATTTCCGCCGCCCAACAGGCAAGCGAGGTGGAACGCGCCCAATCCAACGCGCTCATTGTTCAGCGCCAGCAACTCGAATCACAGGTGAAAGACTATGAGGCTGCTCTCAAATCCCGGCCCGATCCTGCTTGCACTCTCAGCGATGACGATGTCCGTGCTCTTGGCGGGGTGCCAGTCCAACGGCGCAAGTAAGCTTCAGCCCGTCAACCTGCCCGGCCCGCCCGCCTGCATGGCGCCTGTGGCCGTTCCAGAGATCCGCGCGGGCGATGATGCCCGGCTCGCGCTTGCCCGCTCTCGTGCCGCTACTGCCTCGGCAAACGGCAATCTGGTGTGCAGCCGGACCTGGTACGAGGGGGTGAGGAAGGGCTACGGGGCGAAGTAGGGCGTTCTGAGGGCCGGGCGCTGATCTCCGGCTAGTGAATGGCCTTCACGGCAGCATACGGTCCGGCGTGAAGTGCCCGCTTTGCGACGTTGCCAGCATCCCACCTTGCGATGTGCTGGGCGTAGCGGTCCCCGACTGAAAGCCTTGCGGCGCGGGAGGGCGCATTGTCTAAGTTGCCCCACTGTTCCATTCAGCGTGTCTGCTTTCCACGCCGCCTCAGAACGAACCGTGAATCTACACCTCTCGCGCCCATGCCGCAAGCGTACTTCAAAATCTCCGCCTCCATGTAGGCAGAAAATCTGAAGTGAGGTCGATATGGGAATTCCCATGACGGAAAGTGGTCGACCCTAAGTTGTGCTGCGAATACAATGGTTTAGACTGAAAACGCGCCCGAAATCGGCCTTTTCGTCGATCTACTCGACACCCACTGGACATCTACTCGACGGTAATGGAAGCTAATGGAAGGGGGGGGGGGTGCATAGTGAGCACACCCTTGACTATCGGAAAAAGCGATAGTCGTTCCCAAGGGTCGGCGAAATAGGGGTGACTAGACGGGTTCTGGCCCTGACTAGATGCTTTTCGGAGCATGCATGCTACCTTCATCACCATGTCCCTCTACATCGAGCCCGCCACCCTCGAAGGCCAGCCGCTGATCCTCAAGGCCATGGCGCCTGACGATTACAGCGTCCGGGTGCTGGAGCGCTTCGCCGGCCGCATCATGGCCAAGCCGGTCTCAGGTGGCCGCGTGGTGTGGTTCTGGACCGTCACCGGACCGTATGTCCCGTCGCACTTGCAGCCGTCCCATGGTGAGGCGGAAAGCCTGGACGAGGCGAAGGCGGCGTTCCGGGCGAAGTTCGATGCCTGGCTGGCGTGGGCAAAGGATTTGCAGCATCCGGTGGTGTGGAGTCAGGGAGCGGGGAGGGCGGATAGTGGAGCTCGATAGGAGCGGCAGTTGTTAGGCTTCGCCTCTTCACCGGCAGCGACTTTCCAGCAGCCGGTATAATCATCCGTCGAGGCAGCCGCAGGATCGTCGTGGTCTATCCATGCCCCGCAGGTTTCGCACCAGATGAGGCGGTCATCGCACTCGGCAGCCTCCAGTAGGCGGCGATAGTCAGCAAGGGGAATGGTGACCATCTGCTCACTCATCTCTCTGTCCCTTTCTCCTGTGGTATTAGGGAGAGGATGCCGAGGGCAACGCCTTGACCTCCGAAAACATGCTCATCAGCCACCCTCGCCGCCTCTTTCAGCACCACGGCTATGGCTGCGCTGGCTTGGTTGCGTAGTAATCGCTGCGTCAGTTCGCCCTCACGTTCCAGCGAATAATGGTCCGAGTCATACTCGCAAGCATATATTTCGCGGGCAACCTTCTCCCTCAGTGCTTCCTGTTCAGGGGTCATGTGCGGGGTTCCTTGATGGGTAGGCAAATCCACTGATGCTCAAGCGGGCGCTCCCTCCATGTACCCGGCCACGCATTCAGGGCTGCGGCGATGGCGTGCCTGAAAGCCTCAGTCGGATCTTTGGGGCCATGCTGCCACCCTAGCCGCGCTGCCTTCGCAACCTCATCTGGTATCTGCTCTGCAGTAATCATCACTTCTCTTCCTTCTGGATAGGAGCGGGGTGGAGGGCGGTACGGGCAAGGTCCGATGTGCACCCCCAGCATTCGTCGTACATCCACTCCCCGTGGATGCATTGGTCGTTCTTGCTCTCTTGTCCGTCTGCCCGGTATCGCTTCCCGACAGGGCGGGGCACGTCACCATCGACGATATTCTGCAGCGCCGCCCTCAGGCGTTCAACCTCGGCAGCCATTTGAGCGGCCTCAGCGCAATACTGCGTGGTTGTCTGGTCACGGGCGCAGCCGCCAGCCCGAAGGCGCTCAATCTCATCCGCTGCTACCCGCATATATAACGCTAGGTGATGAGGTGCTTGAGCAAGTTCAAACGCATCTGCGGTCCCTCGCAGCCTCTCCACAATATCGCTCATGACGTATATCCTCCTCCGTGATGGTTTGGGGTAATGCCGCGCCCGCTCTTCGCCCGCGATTGCCCGCTATTGAGAGGGGCATATCGGGAACGCATGGTGAACTTTGACGTGGTATCTGTCATAAGTTTCAATGGGTTAAGGTGCGATGCAAACCTTGACATGGTAGGGGTCACAGGTTCGATCCCTGTACCACCCACCATTAAATCAATAACTTGAACGGATGTTCTCATTTTACTGCCCGGCATTGCCCGCATTTCGGGGCTTGTACCACTTGGCTTGTTCGCCACATTGCGACTCGGATAGGCGACAATCAGCGCAAGTGAGCGGCTGATCATTTCGAACGATGCTTCCATAGTCTGCGTCAGGGTGATGGCACCTGTCCCACTGCCAGCCAGCCATAGCTGACGAGTGGAAATCGCAGTCAGAACACATGATGCGCCCCTTCTCGATGGTGGGCTTGCGCCCCGGCCACCATCCGCTTCTGAACAGGCTCATGCCTTCCTCCTAAATGCTTTTGCCCGATTATCCGGGATTGAATGACGCAACGATTATCCCAGTCTCTATGTCGGGAGACGCCTCGCCAAGATACTGCACTTGGACCGCAGAGAGTTCGCTCGCCCATGACGGCCATTGGTCTAGTTGGACCTTGTCACGGATCCGGCGCATCAATTTGCCATCCTGTGACCATTCCTTGCCGTGACCGGGGATGATCTTCTTTGCCACTTCTTCGGTTTCGGCAGCCACGACGGCGGAATCGTAAGTGTCGTAAGTTTGGTTCTGCTCTTGCCATATTTTCCAGAGCTTCATGCCTTCCTCCTAAATGCCTTCGCTGTCGCCGTCTGAAACTCCGGGCTGTGATGCCCGTAGACGGTCTCGAGCGTCTTCGTGCTGGTGCTGGTGAGGCCGGACACGTCCCACAGATCCATGCCGGACCTGAGCAACATCGTGGCGCAGGTGTGCTTCAGGACGTGCGGCGTCACATCAGCACCCAGCCCTGCGGCCTTCACAACCGCCTCCCAACCGCGTTGCTGCCGGGTGATCGGCAGCCCCTTGTACCGGATGACGGCCGTCTGCGGGCCGTGGGAGAGGTCCAGACGCGCCCAGCGGCGGACATGGGCCAAGAGCCGGTCAGGCATGCGGGAGGCCGCCCTGCGCTTCCGCGTCTGCTTCTCAGCGGTCCCGGCCCGGAAGATGATGCCGCGCTCGGCGTCCAGCCATCCGGCATCCTCCGATTCGTACCAGCGCAGCTTGACGATGGTGGCGTGCCTGGTGCCGGTGTAGAGCCCGAGCAGGATGAAGCGGGCGACATAGTCGAGGCCCAACCTGCGGGCCGCGCGGAGCAGTGCCGCGGCTTCCTGACGGGTGAGCACCCTTTCCCGGCGCGCGCCTTCCTCAGGCTTCCAGACCTTCGGCACGGCATCCAGCGGGCTCTCGACGTGCCAGAAATTGATCGCGGCCTGCAGTGTGCCTAGCTCGCGCCTCACCGTGCCCTGTGCCACCACCTTGCCGCGCTCCTCGGCATACTTGCGGCAGAGCTGGCCGTTGATATCTTTGAGCATCTTCAGCCCGAAGAATCCCAGCAAGGGCCGGTTGTGAAACGACGCGGGCGGCGCCGGGTTGTTCTTGAGGTAGAGGGCGATCACGTCCGCGACACTGATTTGAGACGGGTTTCCGCTGGAAGTATCAATTTCCCGCGTCTCGTTGATGTGCTTGCCGAGCTTTTGCGAAGCGCGTTCGTACTCTCCAGGGCCGCAGCCAGTATCGATTTCCGTTCGTCCATCGACAATGACCCATCGGGGCTCACGGCCCTCCCGCTCGCGGAGACGCAGTCTTGCCGGGAGTCGTTTACGCGGCATTTGTTCCTCCACGCCCTGATATCAGAGCCGGTGACGAGATAGGCCCTGCCGATCTTTTCGCACGACAGGTTACCCTTGTGAATTGCAGCCAGGAGCTGCGCCTTGGTGACGCCGCCCAAGGGAAAGAACCGGGCCACGGCGGTGTCGAGAGGCATGGGGGCGTCTGTCATGGCGTCACCTCAAATCTCTCTAAGTCCCATGACCACATGTCCAGGCTCAATTCCCCACTGTCCGCCCGGCAAGATGAACGTAATTTCGCGGCGCAACTCAATGATGGGCGAGGAGATGCTGTAGCCATCAAAAAAGTAACGACTATTCTCGTTGTCCCACTTTTGCAGAACAAGAATGTCGCCCTTCTGATAACCCCGATCATCGCGGCGAACCTCGAAGTTCTTGTCGCCTTCGAGGATGGGTTCCCAATATGCTGCATTAACCTTGATCTTGTGTTCTCTCATGGCTTCTCCCCCTCTATTGTGGGCTTTGTGATGAGGGAGCGGATGGCGTCCGCACACAGCAATGCCGCCTCTTTCTTGTCCATTGCAGCCACGACAGCGCCAACATCGGTATGTGTCGCCGCTCTGTAGTCCGCGTTCATCGCCACCGTTCGGCACCGTTGTTCCGCCTCTTCCAGCGCATCGTTCCGTGCCGTTGCGAGGGCGGTGCGGAGGCTGGTGAGTTCAGCGTCAGCCAGCAAGGTTGCGCAGGGCAAGCAATTGATTGACCGCTCGTCGCCGATGAACTCGCAATCACATCTGGTGCAGAGGCACGTGTAGGCACCGTCAGCGTATCCACCAATCTTGATTATGTCCGGGCGCTCACTCATCTTTCGGGCTCCCTAGTGCGGTGAGGGGGATGAAGTGGGTGGGCGTCACAAGGCCGCATGGCTCTATGCCGTCCCACCATTTGTTCCACTTAAGTGACCAGCACCCGCGCACCACCCACCACAAAGCTGTTGGATGAGAAGTGTGGCCTACCCACTTGGACAACAACAACCACGTCTCATCCTTCGGAGCCTCATCTATCGGCCTCCACTGTGTCTCAGCACCACGGAGAGCGAGGTTACAAAGGCGCTGGAACTCCCATCTGATGCCCTCTTCCTGAAAAGTGATCCGCACGAGATGGGCCATCCGCTCCACGAACTGCTCTGCGGTTTCCTCTGCCATTCACCCAGCCTTCCGCTTCGCCGGAACGACGTTGCTCTCTGCTTCGCCGGCCGAGGGCTGCTCCACCTTCTCCGGCGCGGTGCCGATCGCCATCTCCAGCGCACGGTTGCGTTCGATGAAGGCATTGTTCACCGTCGCCTGCAGCGCCTCCATCGACTCGAAAGCCGTGTTGAATGCGCGGGTGATGTCCGCCAGTGCGACCTGGCTGAGGTGCAGTTCCTTCGACAGTCCCGCGCGGAGGTCGATCAGTGCCAGGTCGAGGGTCTTGATGGTGGACATGTCATTCTCCTTTGCTGATGACGTAGGGCGAGCGGACGCGAGTCACGCGGAGGTCATTCTCGTGGGAAAATCCGCCGTCGAAATCGTCTGGCTTCCGTGGCTTTGCAGCGAGGAAGCCGATGACAAGGAGGATGGCGGCGACGAACGCGAAGGCGGTGTAGGCGAGGGCGTGGGCGGTCATCTGATCCTCATTCGTCCGGTGAGATTTCAGTGCACTCCCGGAAGTTCATCACGGGATGGATGAAGGCGAAGAGGGGGTGATGGCCTCGCCTGTTGAACCGCCGCAGCCAGCCGCGTTCTTCCAGACCAACCGCGCAATAGTGGATGCTCGAAACATCGGCTCCGAGGGCTTCACTGGCGTCGCGAAAGCTCAGCGAGAACTCTGAGGAATGCGGTCTGTTATGCACCAGCCAGCGGTACAGTCTCGCCATGGCTGGCGTCATGCCATAGCGATTGCTGCCGTCGAGCGGGATGCCGAGCGGGTGGGCGAGAACGGTGCCCTCGTGGTAAGCGAGCGCGGTCATTGTTCGCCCTT
>ERZ869921.735-NODE-735-length-16703-cov-56.834455_pt1 | contig 16703 bp, 24 predicted proteins | sample MGYA00579310_ERZ869921 | MGnify/ENA primary metagenome ERZ869921 (study PRJEB32216, sample SAMN09231816) | wastewater metagenome | place: USA: Maryland | collected 2016-06-21 | study: EMG produced TPA metagenomics assembly of the PRJNA472060 data set (Reclaimed...
GGCATTCCTGCTGAACCGCTCTTCCGATCTTCAGAACATCTCTCCCTGACACGGTCCGAGACGATGCTGGACAGTCCGTTTAAGATCCGACCTAAACCGATTTCATGACAACTAAGACCAAACGATCCAAGCCGCTGCGAGGGGCGCTCAAACCGAGGCTCCACAGCCCGTGGCTTAAGGGCGAAACTAAGGGCACACAGGTTGCAGAACTTGCAGAGCGCATTGGTCAGCCTTTACTCGACTGGCAAAAACTAATCCTCGATGACATGTGTACCGTGGACAAGAAATCTATGTTTATACGCAAGACCAACTTGCTCCTTATCGCAAGACAGTCCGGAAAATCACATCTTGCTCGAATGCGATGTCTAGCAGGATTATTCATGTTCGGTGAGAAGGACATCCTCATCATGTCCTCTAATAGAGCTATGGCTATGAAGTCCTTTAACATAATGGCTGACATCATTGAGCGAAACGACTGGATGAGAGCGCAGCTCAAAGATGGAGATCCTAAGAAAGGTATTCGTAGAACTAACGGCGATGAGCGAATCATTTTGGCTAATGGAGCGCAATTAGAAGTAGCAGCTGCAACATCCGATGGCGCTCGTGGCAGAACAGCTGATTTCTTATGGATTGACGAATTACGAGAAGTTTCAGAAGCCGCGATGGATGCTGCAAAGAGCGTAACGCTTGCAAGAATGAACAGCCAGCGACTATTTACTAGTAATGCTGGTGATGCCTATTCCACAGTACTGAATTCGCTACACGAATCTTGTAAGAACTATCCACCTAAGAGTTTAGGTTATTACGAATATTCAGCACCAGATTTTTGCGACATCTGGGATAGAAATGCATGGGCGCTTGCAAATCCGTCAATGGGCTATTTAATTTCTGTCGAGGCCATTGAGGAAACGATCGCATCATCAACACCAGATGCTGCTCGCACCGAGACCCTTTGTCAGTGGATAAGCGCATTAAATTGCCCCTTCAGTACTGAGATTTTGGAAAACAGTTCGGATAGCACACTAGAAATGACTGTTGGGGCTTATACTGTATTCGGTTTCGATGTCAGTCCTTCAAGGCGAAACGGATCACTAGTCGCAGGACAACTTCTGCCAGATGGAAGGATTGGCATCGGGATCTTAGAGACTTACAGCTCTCAAGTGGCCATTGACGAACTCAAGATGGCGGCATCCATAAAATCATGGGTAGATATTTACAAACCGAGGCTTGTCTGTTTTGATCGCTATGCTACTCAGACTATTGCTGACCGATTGGCTAATTCTGGAGTTGTAGTTGAGGATGTATCAGGCCAACAGTTCTACAAGGCCTGTGGTGACTTATTAGAGGGACTGACTAACCTGAGAGTCGTTCACAATGGCATGAAAGAGCTAGTGGAGCAATTTCAAAACACAGCTGCTAAAACCAATGACTCCGCATGGCGCATTATTAAGCGTAAATCTTCTGGAGACATTTCTGCACCTATTGGCCTAGCCATGGTTGTAAGCAAGTTAATGCTGCCTGTACCTAAGCCTCAGATTTACACTTAGACACGCCGACACCTGTATGTCTAATACTTGACATATGGTATCATTTATGTCTATGGGTATCTTCTCGCGTGGCGAATCTAAGCAATCATTACAAGCGCAATACGCACCTCAAATTCTAGGCGATCAATTCCTGCCGTATGGTAATTACGGAGACTTCACTTCTGTAACTCGTTTAGAAGCTATGTCAGTGCCAGCAATTAAAAGATGCCGCGATTTAATCGCAGGAACCATCTCAACTATTCCTTTAGAGTATTACAAGAAATCTACAGGCGAGCATGTTGCACCGCCGCGTTGGGTTGAACAGCCATCACTCAATCAGCCACGCTTTGTAACTCTATATTGGACAATCGACAGTTTACTAATGTATGGACAAGCATTTTGGCAAATTAAAGAGACATATGCAGAAGATGGCCGTATGGCTCGTGCAGAATGGATCGCTAATACTCGCGTTACATTTGATACTGATTTTCCTTCTAACATTATTACTCAATATTATGTTGATGGTATTCCTGTACCTATGTCAGGTATTGGATCACTTATTACTTTCCAAAAAGATGAAGGTATCCTTACAACATCTGCTCGTACTATTCGTAGCGCCATTGACATTCATCGCGCAGCTAATATTGCAGCACAAACACCTATGGCATCTGGATACATTAAAAACACAGGTGCAGATTTAGACCCTAAAGAAGTAACTGGATTACTTTCTGCATGGAAGCAAGCAAGACTAAATCGTTCCACTGCATATTTAACATCTACACTGGAATATACTCCAGTTTCATTTTCTCCAAAAGAAATGATGTACAACGAGGCTATTCAGAATTTATCAACTGAAATTGCTCGCGTTTGTGGAGTACCTGCATATTACCTTTCAGCAGAGCAAAACACATCAATGACTTATGCAAATGTCCAAGATGAGCGCCGTCAATTTGTATGGATGATCCAACCTTACATTTCTGCCGTAGAAGCTCGTTTATCAATGGATGACATTTCTACTGCTGGGCATTATGTCAAGTTTGCAGTAGATGACACATTCTTAAGAGTTGATCCTATGGAACGACTACTTGTAATTGAAAAGATGCTTTCCCTTGGCTTGATCACTCCAGAGCAAGCTATGGAAATGGAAGATTTATCTCCCAATGGAAATGAAATGGACAGCTAATGGAAACCCTATACATCGAAGCAGCCTCTATCGAGTGCAGCGAAGATCGCAGAGAAATCTCTGGCAAAATTGTTCCAATGGGAACAGGCGAGATTGGTAATACTAATCTAGGCGCTTATGTCTTTGAAGCTGGATCAATTGATATTGCAGATGTTTCAAAGATTCGTTTACTATCACAGCACGACATGAAAAAGCCTGTTGGTAAAATGATTAGCGCAGAAGAACGCGATGGTGGCATTTACGCAACATTTAAGTTAAGCCGTAGCACAGGTGGTAACGATGCACTTGTAATGGCAAGCGAAGGCCTTGTAACTGGTCTATCCATTGGTGCAGAAATAACAGCATCAAAGCCATCACGCGATGGATACACAGTTGTAACAGCAGCAAAACTAAAAGAAGTTTCTCTAGTCACAGAGCCAGCATTTAAGTCTGCTCAAGTATTAGAGATCGCAGCAGAGGAAGTTTCCCCTGTTGAAGAAACCCAAACTACAGAAAGCGAGACAGCCACCGTGGAAGATACCACTCCAGCAGTCGAAGCAACACCAGTTGAAGCGGCAGCCGTAGAAGCTGCTCGTCCAACTGTCACAGCAGCATATTACACAGCACCACGCATCAACACCGCTCCAGAAGTTTTCTTGGAGAACGCAGTACGCGCATCATTTGGTGATGAGAACGCTCGTCAATACCTAGCAGCAGCATCAGACACAACAACAACTGAGGTTGCAGGTCTTGTACCAACACGTCAGTTAACAGAAATTATCAACAACAAGTCAACATCAGGTCGTCCTTCAATTGATGCAATTTCTGCAGGAACTTTGCCGGACGCTGGATTTAAATTCCAGATCCCTCGCGTTAAGGCCGTCCCAACTGTTGCATTAGCAGCAGAAAAAGGCGCATTTTCAGATACACAGGTTGAGATTGAATACCTAGATGTAGATGTTAAGAAGTATGCAGGAATGCAACTATTCGATGTAGAAGTTTTAGATCGTACATCTCCAGCATTCTTCGCAGAGCTACAGTCATTGATGGCAGATGCTTACGCTAAGGCAACAAACGTTGCAGTACGCACAGCAATCCAAACAGGTGCATCAGCAGATGGCACAGCAATCACACTACCTTGGGATGGCGCAGAAATGGCTGGCTTTATTGCTCGCGCTTCTGACTCAATCTACACAAACACACTTCGCTTTGCACAAAGCGTAATCGTTTCACCTACACAATGGTCAAACATCATGGGAATGGTTGATGGTCAAAACCGTCCACTATTCATCGCATCACAGCCACAAAACGCAGCAGGTTCAGTATCACAGAGCCTACGCGGATCGTTGCTAGGTCTTGATCTATATGTTGATTACTCACTAACTGGAGTAGCAGACGGATCAATCATCGTTGTAAACCGCGATTCATACACATGGTACGAATCAAGCCGCCTACAGCTACGCGCTGACAAGGTTGGCACAGGTCAGGTTGAAGTCGGATACTACGGTTACGGCGCAATCGCAACTAAGGCTGCTGCAGGAGCTTTCAAGTTCAATAACGCAGCATAAGTAACACACTAAGTCGCTCTGAGGGGTAGTAGCCCTCTACCCCTCAGAGTCTTTAGAAAGGAAAAGGAATGGCACTCACTACAGTCGCAGAGCTTCGATCAACACTCGGAGTCGGTACGCTGTACCCAGATGCCACCTTGCAAGAAGTTTGTGATGCTTCGGATGCAGTATTGCTCCCTATGCTCTGGACTAATACAGAATTCGCTATTGGTCACTCAAATGTTGGCACAGTAGGCACAATGTATTTTGATAAGAATGTTGAACAGATTTATTACATAGGTCAAAGCGTAGTCATTACAAACGCAGGATCGCATTTTAATGGCAACAAAACTATTACAGGTGTTTATGGTCGCACATTCACAGTTACTACTAACCATGTAACCGACACGCCGTACCATCCTTTTAACCCTTACGCTAATGTCGCAGCATCTACTTATGTGGACTGGGCAGAAGATAAAAGCGTACAGCAAGCCAGCCTTATGATATCTGTAGAAATCTGGCAAGCGAGAACCGCTACCCTTTCAGGTTCTAACGCAGTCGATTTCCAGCCAAGCCCTTACCGAATGAGCGCACAGCTTCTCGCTAAGGTGCGAGGATTGATCGCACACGCGCTATCGCCTAACTCGATGGTGGGATAATGCCAGTTGCCGTCACAACCTTACGCACCACATTAGCAACTGCATTAGTAGATAATGCTAAGTGGCAGACATTTGCCTTTCCACCGGCAACTGTCTTGGCTAACTCTGTGATCGTGTCTCCAGATGATCCTTATCTGACACCTAGCAATAATCAACACATCACCATCAGCCCTATGGCTAACTTTAAGATTATTGTAACTGTGCCTCTCTTCGACAACGAAGGAAATTTGAACGGGATAGAAGATGCAGTATGTGGTGTGTTTAAGAAACTTTCACAATCATCTTTGACCTATAATGTAAGCGCAATAAGCGCACCTAGTATTCTCAACGCTGCTTCGGGTGACCTACTCAGCTGCGAGATGTCACTATCAATTCTAACAAGTTGGGAATAATCATGTCCGATTGGGATAAAGAGAACGAGGCCTTTCTGATCAAGATCGGACAGGTATCACCATCAACACCTAAGCCAGTAACTACTAAGAAAGACGAGGAATAATCTCATGGCTGTATTTCTAAACAACAAGGTCGGCGTGAAGATCAATTCTGTCGATCTATCTGATCATGTCACAGCAGTAACAATTAACCGAGTATTCGATGAACTAGAAGTAACTGCGATGGGTGACTCAAGTCACAAGTTCGTAAAGGGCTTAGAGTCATCAACAGTAACTATCGATTTCCTAAACGACACAGCGTCAGCAAATGTATTGGCAACACTACAGGCTGCATGGGGAACAACAGTCACAGCTGTATTCCTACAGGAAAAGGGAACAGCAGTATCTGCTACAAACCCTCTTTACACTGTATCCTTGCTAGTCAATAACACAACAGACATCAATGGTGCTGTTGGAGACATTGGCACACAGTCAATCACATTTACTGCTAACTCAACAGTTGCAGTAACTACAACAGGTACATTCTAAACAATTAAACAAAGGGGCTAAACATGGCAAGACTAAAGATCGTTCGACAAGATGGAAGTGTATTAGAAGGCGAGATTACTCCAGCAGTGGAGTACGCGTTCGAGATGTACGCTAAAAAGGGTTTCCACAAGGCTTTTCGCGATGAGGAAAAGCAATCGGATGTTTATTGGCTGGCATGGGAAGTCACACGCAGATCAGGTGAATCTGTTAAGCCATTTGGGATGGACTTCATCGAGACATTAAAAAATGTTGAGGTGCTTGATTCCGACCCTTTAGCTTAAAGCGCGATCTTCCGTTCACCTACCTTATTGCTAGGCTAAGCATAAGGTTAGGGATCGCGCCACAACATTTATTAGAATTAGACAAAGTAATGCTAGATGCATTATTGCAAGGTCTAAGTGATGAAGCAAAGGAGATACGCGATGCAAATAATCGTAGAGTCAAACGCTGATTTCCGTAAAGCACTTCGCCGCTTTGCTCCAGATTTAGAAAAATCTTTGAAAAAAGAAATAGGATCTGTGCTTCGTCCAGTCGTTAAACAAGCTAAAGGTTTTGTGCCATCTAGTTCACCTCTAAGCGGATGGGCTCCAAGATCATTTAGTGAAGGTCGTTTTCCACCATTTGAAACATCCACCATTCGATCTGGTATAGGTTTCAAAAGTACACCATCAAAGCCAAACTCCAGAGGATTTAGTTCTCAGGCAAGCATCTTTAACGCTTCACGCGCAGGTGCAATTTATGAAAGCGCTGGCCGTACAAATCCACAAGGTCAAGCATGGATTGGACCTAAGGGTAAAGGTAAAGGAAGTCGATCTTACAACCCTAATGCTGGGCAACAATTTATTGAAGCATTACCACCATTAACAAGTAGCCTAAAAGGTCGTGGCCGTTTGATCTTCAAAGCATGGGCTCTCAATCAAGGCAAGGCCGAGGGCGCAGTTCGCAAAGCCATTTCTACAGCCGAACAAGAATTATACAGACGATCCAATTCAGCAAATCTTAAGAGAGTCGCCTAATGGAAATTAATGAAAGAATCAATTTAGAATCCAGATTTGATGCTAAAGGATTTAAGCAAGCTGAAACTGCAGCTCAAAAATTAACTAAGAATCTTAAAACATTAGCAGGCGCAGCAGGGTTGGCATTTGGCGCTTCTGCCATTGTTGCTTACAGTAAAGCCTCACTTAAGGCTTTTGCACAGGATGAAGCCGCCGCCCTTAGACTTAATCGCGCAGTAGAGAATCTAGGCATTGGCTTTGCTAACCCTGCTATTGCTGATTACATTGGCAATCTTGAAAAGTCTGCTGCTATTGCAGATGATGTGCTTCGTCCAGCCTTTCAGGGATTACTTACTACTACAGGTTCATTAACTCAGTCTCAGAAATTACTTAACGATGCCATAACAATTAGCCGAGCATCTGGGGTCGATCTTGCCACAGTTACAGAGGATCTAGGTAAAGGTTATGTTGGCATTACTCGTGGTTTGTCTAAGTACAACACAGGCCTTACTAGAGCAGAATTAAACACTAAATCATTTAACGAAATCTTAGGAATTATCCTCAAAAGATCAGCAGGAGCAGCTGAAGATTATCTAACTACTACTTCATACAAAATGGAAGTATTGAGCGTAGCAACAGGCAACGCATCAGAAATTCTTGGTCAAGGTTTAGTGTCAGCCTTTGCTCGTATAGGCGGTGGCACAGAGGCCAGCGATGCTGCAACTGCTATAACTACTATTGCTAAAGCACTTGCAGGGGTCACAGTAGCCACGGGAACCGTTATCGGTGGTCTTACTAATGTATTTAAGACACTCAAGAATTTACCTAAAGACATCTTTATGGGTTTTGCTGGCAAACAAGGTGGAATTACTCTTGGAACACCTAAGCCAGATAATAAGCCTGAAATTGATGTTAGCGCTAGAAAGCAAGCAGAGTTACTTGCAGGGCTAGAGAAAAATGCACTTCGCCGTCAAAGGGAATTACTTGCATTAAAGAATAAGCAATTATTGGCTGAAAAGAAAACTGCTATTGAGAAGAAGAAGCAAGAAGCCCTAGACAAAGCTGCCTTAGTCTTAGCTCAAGGTCAAAAGTTATTTGATGAAGAAGGTATCCAGTTAGCCGCTGCCGCACAGGGTAAGTTGACAGATGAAGAAAAGGCTCGCCTAGCCATCAAGAAAGACATCTATGACTTAGAGGCAGCAATCAATGAAGGTAACCTAACAGCAGCAGCGAATTTGGCTAACAGCATGGTGCTTAATGCTCAGAAACTAGCTGCACTTCGCACTGACATGGTTGGCCTTAATGATGTTCAGAATCCTTTCACAGGCTGGCTATTGACTATTCAGCAGATGGCTTACGAATTATCTAGGGCAGCAATGATTAAACCTGTTGCTGCGACCATGAGTCCAGAGTTACAGGCTAGAGCAGATAACCTAGCCGAACTTACAGCAAAGATTGAACGCAAAAAGCAATACAACCTTGAAATGGAATTAGAAGAAAGAAGATTAAGGCTTGAGGCTTTAACCAGTAAGATCCAAAAAAAGGTTGGAATAGATACTATTGGCATGAGTGCCGGTGGAGCATCATTTGATGGTGCTTCATACTCTAATGGCACATCTGTAGTGGTCAATGTCGCAGGCTCAGTATCAACAGAGCGCGATCTAGTAGCTGCTATTACACAAGGGCTTTACTCACAACAGGCTTCAGGTACTCCAGTAACTTATAGTACGGTGTACTAATGGCGTTACCTGCAACCCCTATCGTTAAGATCAATTTGACTGGTGGAGCATCATTTGGCACACCATTTGTATTAGATACTTCAGAGCTTGACTTTGCCATACTTGCAGATCCCGGCACTGTCATCATTGATGTATCTGCTCAAGTTGCAAAGATTGATACTCGTAAAGAGCGAAACCTATTTCAAGACAAGTATCAGGCTGGCACAGCAACAGTCCGTATCCTTGATGAAACAGGGGCCTGGAACCCACAGAACAATTTGAGTCCCTACTGGCCCAATCTTGTACCTCTGCGCTCTATTATCATTGAGGCAGACTATCTAGGCACTGTCTATCCAATCTTCAAAGGTTACATTCAGGAATACCTTTACACTTATCCGAAAGATCAGGAAATTGGCTATGTCGATCTAATCTGTACAGATGCTTTTAGATTAGTGTTTAACTCCAATGTGACTACAGTGGCAGGAGCAGTAGCAGGAGAAGGCACTGGCACACGCGTAGGCAGAATCTTAGACACAATCGGTTGGCCTTCAAGTTCTCGGTCTATCATGACAGGTAACACTCTCTGTCAAGCAGATCCCGGCACTACACGCTCTGCATTACAGGCTATCGAGACTGCTACCTTTACAGAGCAGGGTGGGTTCTATTTTGACAAGGCTGGCAACGCAGTGTTTAAGGATCGTGACTTTGTTTATGAGTCACCTGCTCTACCACCTACAGTCTTTTCTAATGCCACAGGATCTACAGCTATTCCTTATGCTGGCATTACCTTTGCCCTAGATGATAAGACGATCGTTAATCAGGCTACAGTCACACGCATGGGCGGTACACCTCAGACTGCCTCAAATGCTGACTCTATTGCTAAGTTCTTTCTACACAGCATCACAGCTAATGACATGCTCATGCAGACAGACACAGAAGCCTTGAACCTTGCAGCTAACTTTGTGGCATCTCGTAAGGACACCACGCTTAGAATTGAGACTATTACCCTTGATCTAGTAACTCTGGGCTATGGGGCAGGGGTTACAGCTGCTCTGGACTTGGACTACTTTGACCCTATGCAGATCACGAATGTGAATGTGGCAGGAACTACTATTGTCAAGACTCTCCAATGTCAAGGCATAGCCCACAGCATTACGCCTAACACATGGCGCACAACACTTACAACACAAGAAAATGTCCTTGATGGCTTCATCTTGGATTCGACATTATACGGTATCCTTGACACATCCGTATTGGCATACTAGGAGAATAAATGACTTATCCATTCGTAGCAGGCGATGTACTGACAGCAGCAGACATGAACTATCTGCCTTCGTACACACTCAACGCACAGACTGGCACTACCTACACAGTCGTGACCAATGACCAATACAGCAAGCTGATCACTCAGTCCAATGCCTCTGCAAGTACCGTCAGAATCCCTACAAACGCCACTACAGCCTTTCCTATTGGTACTGTGATAAATGTGATCAACATCGGCGTAGGAGTCTGCACAATCAACGCAGTGACCTCTGGCACTACAACAATCCTTTCTGCTGGAGCAGTACCAGCTGCACCTACCCTTGCACAATACAAAGCAGCATCATGCATTAAAACAGGAACAGATACTTGGTATGTCATCGGTGGCGTTGCATAATGTTCGGAGTCTCACTAGGAATTATTGATAGCGGTGGCGCTGGGGGCGGTGGTGGCTCATTTGAGTCTATTGCTACGGCTGTTGGTACTGGGTCATCTGGAATTATTACTTTTAATTCTATTCCTAGTACCTATAAGCATTTACAAATAAGAATACTTTGTAAATCAACATCTACATCATCGCCTTCTAGCCAGATGTATATGACTTTTAATAATGATTCAGGTGGAAACTACACTTATCATCGATTAAGAGGTGATGGATCAACTGTAGGTGCTGCTGGTGCTACTGGTATAACTGGTGTAATTATAGATGGTGTAGTAGTTCGCTCCCCTGCGTACATAGATAACAACATTTGCGGTACTGCCATTATCGACATCCAAGATTACACAGCAACAACACGCAATAAAACTGTAAGGGCTTTGAGTGGTGCAGATAGAAACAGTACAGCAGGTGATTTGTTTATAGTTCTAAATAGTTCTGTATGGCTCAACACCGCTGCAATTTCAAGAATTGACCTAGATGTAAATGGCGGTAACTACGCAACCAATAGTGTCATTTCACTCTACGGAATTAAGGGGTAACAATGCCAGCAGGAGTTACATACGAGCCAATCGCTACTACTACATTAAGCACTGGTGCATCGACAATTACTTTCAGTTCTATTCCTAGTACTTATACGGACATCCGATTAGTGTTTGCATTAAACACAAGCTCAAATAATAGAGCTGCTTATCTTAGATTAAATGCCGATACTGGCACAAACTATTCACAGACTTTTTTAAGTGGTGATGGAACAGATGCTTTAAGTTCTCGCTATAGTAATGCAACAGTGTTTTATTTTACTGATGGTGGGCAAAGTTCAACAGTACCTACTTTTTGTACTTTAGACATTTTTTCTTATGCTGGTTCAACAAACAAAACAGCACTACAAACTGTGTCAGGTGATAAAAACGGAAGTGGATGGGTTTATAGGGTTGTTGGTTTATACCGTTCTACAAGTGCCATTACACAAATTTTAATCACGACTCTTAATGCTGACACTTTTAATGCTGGCACAACCGCTACTCTGTATGGGATAAAAAATGCCTAGTACCTACACACTAATTAAAGGCGAGACGCTCGCATCATCTGCTGCTTCTTATACCTTTAGTGCTATTCCGAGTACTTTTACGGATTTAGTCTTAAGGGTAAGTGGTCGTTTTGACATTAGCAATAATGGTGGAAGGTTGCGTTTCAATGGTGATAGTTCAGCGCTTTATTCTTGGAATAGAGTAACAGCAATTTCCATAGCAGAAGCAAGTAATAACACAACTTACGGTTCTCCATATGATACTTTTGTTTATTTTCCAGGAGTAAATTCAAGTACTACAACTGCTGACACTTTTTCCAATAATGAAATGTATCTTCCTAATTATACAGCTAGCGCTCATAAACCAGTAATGCTTAATAATGTTATGGAGCAAAACACTACTAGCGCGGGTATTACAATGTTGGCTGGTTTGTATCGTTCTACAACTGCGATTAGTTCTATTGCCTTAACTTCCGATGGTGGCGGCAACTGGGTCTCAGGCTCATCATTTTATCTATACGGCGTAAAAAATTCTTAACCAATCTAAGGAGAAATAATGGCAAATCCAACACGCATCGAAGTTAACTGCACAACAGGTGAAGTCCTAGAGATAGAATTAACTGATGCAGAAGTAGCACAGATGGAAGCAGATGCAGCAGCAGCTGAAACACAACGCAAGGCAGATGAGAAGGCAGCAGCAGACAAGGCAGCAGCTCGCGCAGCCATCCTTGATCGTCTAGGCCTTACAGCCGATGAAGCGGCTATCCTTCTAGGATAATGAAGCCAAGATTAAGCAAAGCGGCAGTTCAGCTTCGTGAGCAGATCGATGATGCCTTCCCCGATCGTGACCGCACATCGGATGGTTGGATCGGTGATACCCGACATGGTGCTCGTAAGTCTGATCATAATCCAGATGTCCAAGGCTGGGTACGCGCCATCGATGTCGATCGTGACTTATCCGGCAAAGCCAAGCCCGACCTCATGCCCGACCTTGCTGATCAAATTCGTCGTGCCTGTAAAGCACGATCCGAAAAGCGTATTGCTTACATTATTTTTGACGGACAAATCTGCTCCCCTATCCTTAGGTGGAAGTGGCGTAAGTACAAGGGCGCTAACAAACACAATAAACATGCACATTTTAGCTTTAAGAAAGAAGCTGACTTACTGGGGCAATTTTATCAAATACCTATGTTAGGCGGAGAATAATGAATCTAAAGAATCCAGCAATCCTTGCAGCGGGCGCTTTCCTTGCAGCATGGTCAGCAAGTAATTTCAACCTTGACTACAGAGCAATCCTATGGTCTGTCTTATCAGGCGTGTTCGGTTATGCCTCACCTAAACGATAATGACTGCGCAGGACATGGCGGCTCTTGCTGTTGCTGCCACGACCGTTATTGGTTCATTTATTGGCTCGGTGCGTTGGCTAGTAAAGCACTACCTAAACGAACTAAAGCCTAACTCTGGCTCATCTATGCGCGACCAAATAAATCTATTGGAAGCGCGTGTCGAAACCATTATCCGCATCCTAGAGAAGTGACAATTATCTTATGGCAAGGAAACAGACTAAAGCATTAGAAGATCAAGGCTACTCAGAGCTTGATGCGTATTGTATTGGTCTGCATGAATTCTACAAATCCCTTAGAAGAGCTGGCTTTACTGAGGCTATTGCTTTGTTTATGATTACAGAGCCTCAGTCTTATCCAGCGTGGATCTTGCCTACTCCAGTCGAACCAGAAAGGTTCGGCGATTACGAAGATGAGGAAGACGATTAAAAAAATAGTGATCTTGTCCGATCTTCAAGTACCGTTCGAAGATGTGCATGTAACACGAAACATAGCCAAGTTCTTACAAAAATTCAAACCCGATCAAACAGTAACGATCGGCGATGAAATAGATTTCAATACCATCTCAAAATGGAGTGAGTCCACGCCTGAGGCCTACTCGCAGACTCTAGGCGATGATCGTGATCGCTGTGTTGAACTATTGTGGGAGCTGGGGGTCAGCGATTGCATAAGATCAAATCATACGGATCGTTTGTACAACATCATCATGAAGAAGATCCCTTCTTTCCTATCTTTACCAGAGCTTCGCTTTGAGAAGTTTATGAAGTTTGATGAACTTGGCATTACCTTTCATAAGAAGCCTATGCAGCTGGCTCCTAATTGGGTTGCAGTCCACGGAGACCACACCCCTATAAAGCCACACGGCGGTTTGAGCGCATTAGAAGCCTCACGCAGGACGGGCACAAACATTATTTCTGGGCATACCCATAGAGCGGGCAGGACATCGTTCTCAGAAGCCATAGGAGGCCGTTTGGGGCGTGTTCTACATGGGGTTGAGGTAGGGAACCTCATGGACTTTAAACAGGCCGCATACACGAAGGGAACGGCGAATTGGCAACAGGCTTTTGCCATCATGTATGTCAAGGGTAAGAATGTCCAAGTCGATCTAATCTACATTGAGAAGAATGGCACATTTATAGTTAACGGCAAGGTCTATGGACGACCTCGTTAGAGACATCTTTCCTGTTAGACGCACCATTGATGATGCTGTAGATCAAGCAGAAGAAACATCATTCCGACACGCCAAAAGACGGACATTTAGATAAATCTATGCAACACTAAACCTGTCACCAGCCGAGGGCGCTGGTGCGATAGGGGCAAGAAATGACTGACAATCAAATCATAGGAGCAGCCTTGTTGCTGTTTCCTTTATTAGTTGGATTGATCTATTCACATGTATCACATGGCAATTATCAAAAGGGATTTCGTGAGGGATACCATCGAGGCAGGGCAGTCAATCGCCAAGAATTCTGGGCAGAATGAAAGCCAAAGAGGTCTTACAAAGTGCAACCGATGTCATGCAAGATCGTGGTGCAATCTACGGTCATCCGAAAGTCAACCAAGATCGGATTGCTAAGCGGTTATCCAATTTACTTGAATTCCCAATCGAGGACTATCAGGCTTGCCTTGCAATGGTCGAGGTCAAGCTCTCAAGAATCCAAGAGAGCCCAGGGCATCTTGATTCCTACATAGATGCTTGTGCCTACCTAGCGCTAGCTTGCGAACTTAAAACAGAGGAGAATGATTTGTATGTCTAAAACACCACCCGTTGAGGCTTTAATGAAACTTAAAAGAATGCAATCTATTATTAAAGAAACTCGACAATTAGATTTGGAATTTATTAAACTAGGTGCAGAATGCGCCACAATTTACGGCATGAAAACAGAAGAAATTACTAATTGGTTAGAGAATGGGCGTAGTGATGTTTAACCTTGATGATTACGAAGATGTCGCAGCTAGGGTGCTGAGATTCCAAAAGGCTTATCCAGAAGGAAGGATCGTTACAGATGTTATTCAATTTAATCCAGAAAAGGGGATTGTCCTCATATCTGCGCAGATCTATCGCAACTCTACAGATACTCTGCCTGCGGCTGTTGATTATGCTTTCGGTGATGCTTCTACATATAACTCAGGCATGCGTAAATGGTATGTTGAAGATACATCGTCAAGCGCAATAGGTCGAAGTTTAAGCCTAGTTTTAGAAACCGCCAAGAAGCCTACTAAACAAAACATGGCGCGTGTTAATGAGTCAAAGGTGGAAAAGCCAGTTATCAAAGAAGTAGATAAGGATTACTGGACTACACCATTTGGTGAGCAAGATGAATTTATTAAGAAAGTCCCAGCGCCTGTAACCATTGATCAGGCAGTCAACACAGTTGCAGAGATTCTAGGCACTGCAAAGGTTGTGCCGAGTTGCAAGCATGGAGACATGGATTTTAAGGATGGCAACAAGAATGGTCGTGCATGGGGTGGATACTTCTGCCGACACATGGGTGTAGGTGGATCAGAGCCTAAGTGTCCGACACTCTGGTATCAGCTAAGCAGTCAAGGCACATGGGAACCACAGAAGGCGAGAGCATAATGGGTTACATCGAGATACATAATGCAGATGGATTAGGTGGATGGGTTAACTTTGATGACATCCCATTCATAGAAATCATCAACTGTCAACTATGTAATGAGCCAACAGAGGCTAGAGACATTGTTGCTAACATTGTAATTAAAGAAGAAAAGCCTGTAGTGGGTGCATGGCAGTGTCGCAAGTGTCATGCGGTAAATGGCTAGTCAACACAGAAAGCATAGAGGTTTCCGCACAGAGCGAGTAGTTGCCGAGTACCTATCGACTTGGTGGCAAGGCGCATGTGTGGGAAGGGGTAGTGGCAAAGACATTGTTAATGTGCCATTTGACTGTGAGGTTAAAGCAAGGGTTGGCTTTCAACCATTGGCGTACATGAAACAATTAAAAGCTCGAACATCTATTACTGGGGAGTTAGGGTTCGGGGTACTGCGACTAAACGGGCAAGGTGAGGATCCGCGTGACTATGCCGCGATCATCCGATTAGAGGATCTATTGCCACTACTCATATTAAAATACGGTCACTTAGACAAAGAACCCACAGAGGCAGACATCGACCGTTGTACTGTCTGTGGGTCGTATAAGATCAGGAGATGTTTAACATGCCAGCCTACGACTACAAATGCTCAAGATGCAATCTCAATCAAGAGATCACTCATGGATGGCACAATCGACCAGTAGTTCTATGTCAATACTGTAATGAACCAATGAGCAAGGTATTTACATCAAATCCAATTCACTTTAAGGGCAAAGGATGGGGCAAAGACTAACGACACGCCCAACGCAAGGGGGAGCCAATTAAGGCTCTGACCAGCACTTTTACCTGTAAGGAGTTAAAACATGCTTGACACACTCGGTACTCTCAGGGCTAGAGCCCATAAGGGGCTCAGAGCGAGCCGCTCGCGGATAGCTCGCTCGGTAGCCATCGCTATTGGGATAACTCTATTATCACCAATGTATGCTGCTAATACTGGGCAAATAGATGCCTTCAAATACGACCCTCGTAAATACATAAATGCCACAATGAATAAGACTGAGGCTAAATGTATTAAGTTACTCATTAGTAAAGAATCAGCATGGAATCATAAAGCGGTTGGTAATCTATCTAGTCCTACTAAGAGCTATGTCTATGGATTACTACAGATAAAGAATCCAATAGCTAAAGACATGAACCCTATGCAACAGATCCAGCTTCACATGAGATACTTAGATCACAGGTATGATGGATCAGCATGCAAAGCATGGTCTCACTTTAAGATTAAGGGTTGGCATTGAGTAGAGCTGCAAGTCATAGAGAGTTAGGTACTCAACGCTGGAAGGATCAGCGATTGCGTGTACTTAAGCGTGACTCATACATCTGTGCTTACTGTAGTGGTGAGGCAACACAGGTTGATCATGTAATACCTAGAGCAAACGGTGGTGGTCACGAGCTTGATAACTTAGTGGCATGTTGTGCACCATGTAACTCACGCAAGGGCGCACACAATGAGGGCGTTTTTTTAGCACGAGGTGCTACAGATCGGAAGAGCGGT
>ERZ869921.736-NODE-736-length-16693-cov-20.111912_pt1 | contig 16693 bp, 12 predicted proteins | sample MGYA00579310_ERZ869921 | MGnify/ENA primary metagenome ERZ869921 (study PRJEB32216, sample SAMN09231816) | wastewater metagenome | place: USA: Maryland | collected 2016-06-21 | study: EMG produced TPA metagenomics assembly of the PRJNA472060 data set (Reclaimed...
GTGGTCGTGCCGAATCTGTCGCCGGGGCTTGTCACCTGCGAGGTCTGCAGGCCGTTCTCGGGCATCAGCCGACCGTGGTAGATGTACCAGCGTTCGTACTCGCCGCCGCCACCCACGATGGGCTGGGGCTTGAACGTGCTGGCGAAGTAGGTCAGGACGTTCGCGGGCAGCACCTCGTCGGTGGAGGCGCAGTAGTTGTCCGGCGATGCCAGCGACCCGGCGGGCATGTGCAGCCAGATGAACGGAGCGCCGCACCGCTTCGCCGTCGCGCGGACGCCCGCAATACGGGTAGCCGGGGTGGAAAGCCAGTTGGGGTCAAGACCCTGCACGTTTGCCCCAGGCGTCGGGGGGTATTCCCCGCCGTACGGGATGGTGATGACGTGCGGGCGGCGGTCATGGAACAGCGAGTCGTTGACAATCACCGTGTCCGGCGGCTCGTCGGTGTCGGGCTCGCTGCCCCGCAGGTACGCATTGAGCGCGGCAGCCGTCCACCGTGAGTCCCACGCACCGTCGCTGTTCGCCCGGCAGAGGGCAAGGAACGTGTCGTGCGGGTCCACGCCCGGCGTTACACCAAGGCTAGTGAGGTAGTCAGAGATGGTGGAAACCGCCGTGGTCGCGGCTGCCTCAACCGTCACTGTGGGCTCTGACGGGTTTGCCGTGCCAGCGACCCCGTAGGCGTCCTGCCCCCAGTCGTACACGGTCGTGTCCGTCACGGTCACGTTCGTGCTGGGCCGGTCGGTGCGGATGGCTTCGTACCCGGCGGTTGCGCAATGAGCGATGATGTTGTCACTCATCGTGATGCCGTTGGCGTACCCGAAACCGATGGCCGGACCCTTGCGGGGGGTGCCGGACGCGATATCGGTTGCACCTATAACGCTATTGCCTTGGCATATACCCGACACGTACTGGCCGGGGTAGGAGCCCGCGTAGTCGTCGTGCCCGAAGGTGATGCCTAGCGGGCAGTCGATGACGACGTTGCCGCGCGAGACGTGGTAGTTCTTGCGGTGCTGGATGCCGGTCGCGGACGCCCGCGCGGTGATGGTGTTCGTCACCGTCATGTTCGCGCAACTGCTGTGGAAGTAGAAGTTGTGGTTGAACACCGTGCCCGAGTCGTCCGCCGCGAGCCTTCCGCAATGGTCCACAAGGCACTCGTCGAAGGTGACGTTTTCGCAGTATTCCGCGTACACCCCCTGAACGTGAGGCCCACCGCCCGTGCGGTTGATGTCGTACATCTGGCAGCGGTAGAACCGCGTGGCGATGTTCAGGTTGTTGCCCGGCCCGCCGCCCGAGATGTTCACGGCGTTGCGGAGCATCCGGCGCATCCGCACGTTCTGGAACAGCATCCCGCCGCCGGTCGTGTAGATGGAGATGCCGCCCGAGCCTGACTGGAGCGCCCCGTCAAGGTCCAAGTCGCGGATGCAGGTGTAGTCGCTGGCGTACGGGTCGCTGTGCAGGCGAAAGACGTAGTTGCTGCTGTCGCCGCTTGTGCGGGTAATGACGGGCCGCGTCACGCCGTCAGCCATGTACCCACGGATGGTGAGCCTCTGGCTGGCACTCAGGCCCCGCTTGGAGATGGTCAACTCGGTGCCGCCCGCAAGGCTCAACTCACCAACGATGACCAGTTCGTCGTCCGAGTTGTTCGTGAGCAGCGCGTACGCCGCAGCCCACGTCCCCTTCGCGTTCTCGATCGTCAGCCCGTCGTTTGAGTCAGACCCGCTGATGGAGTCGAGGTAGACGGACTTTCCCATGCTATCTCCAAGGAATCCAATTTGGTTGGTGCGGCTTGATGCCCCGCGAACACGCAATGGCGTCCGCGTACTTCTTCTGCATCTCTTTGATCCGGCGGTCGATGGCCTTGTCACTGGCGTCCTTGTCGTCGGTCTTGAGAACCGACGAAGCGCCGATCCATGCGTTCAGCACGATGGCGAGCGCGTCCAACATGCCGTCCTCAACCAGACACCGGCGCTCACGCCGGATGCGTGAGAACTGGAACTGGAACTCGTCGTGCAGGTCGGTGTACCCGCGAACGGACACGCAGGACGGGTCCACCACAAGGCGGTGGCTGGACACGATGGGCTCAAGCGTGTCAACGATGCGGTGTTCCTTGACGCCCGTGTTGCGGATTGGGAGCAGCGAGCAGGACCACCCATCGGGGAACAGCGGGTTCTCGCCGGGGGTCAACTTGAAGCGCCGAATAGCCGCCTGCATTAGCGACTCCCACGCGCCCGTCGAGTCGATGTTCACCTCGAAGTACGCCTCGCGGACCATGTGGTCACGCAGGCGCGTGGCGATAATGTCGTACACGCCCGTCACGTACTCGCCGTTGGCGTCCCGGTGGCCCGCCGACGACGAACCCTCAAGGCCGTCGATGTGCTTGAGGAAGAACATGTTGGACGCCTGTGACACGATGGCTAGGCCAATCCGGTCGTCGCCGCGTCCGGCTGGGTCGATGCCCGCCTTGGTGCTGGTGTACGGGATGAGGGCCTGGCCGACGAACGCCGGGCGGCGGATGCACGCCCCGTCCCGGTCCATCGTCTCCATCGCCATCGCGGTGCTGGACCCATTGGCGTCACGCTCGCCCCACATGATCGGCGTGGGCGTCTGGTCGCGGTGCAGGGGCATGACCAGTAGGTCGCTGAGAATGAGCGGGCACCGCTGCCTCTGGCCCTTGCCCGCGATGAGCATGTATTCGCGGCGGAAGTAGGTCCGGCGAACCTCACGCTTGGCAATCTCGTCGATGGGGAAGCGGTGCGGGACGGCGGGCTCGCCCGGAAGGGCAAGGCGTGCCTGCAACCTGTCACGCATCATCGGTGCCAGGTACGGCACCGTCTCGTCGCTCTTGGGGTAGCGGATCGGCCACGCGCGGGTGGGGATGCCCTCGCTTGCGTTGCGGGTGTAGAGGCTGTCCTCTTCGTCCTTGTAGGTGCCGATGACGACGTGTTCGACCGGATCGGGGCCGTCGTTGTCAAGGTCGGAGTAGAGCCACGCCACCGCCGCAGACCACTGGCTGTGCAGGCGCTCGCGGGCCTCTCGGGTCACGACGTTGTTGTCGTCCTCCACGTCGTCGTCGATGATCGTGTGGGCACGCATACCCGACAACATGCCGCCGATGGTGATGGCAATGCAGGTGTGCTGCTTGCCGGGAACGGCGGTCGCCACGTCGAACTCGTGGGTGTTGTCGGTCTGCCCGACGTTGGGGTTCAGGTGCGACAGGAACCAGCACGACGCAAGTACCACGCGCATCACGCGCATGTTGTTCGTGGATTCCTTGTCGTTCTTGGACCGAATGATGATCTTGTGGCCGGGGTGACGGAGCAGGCGGTAGCACCCGAGCGTTGCGGTAATCAGGTGGCTCTTGCCCACGCCACGGAAGGCGAGAACCTGACGCACGCGCCCGTGCGAACTGTCGAAGGCGTATGAAACAATGTCCTCTTCGACCTCGCACATCGGCTTCCAGCCAGCCGGTTCCATGATGGCGAACACGTTTCGGACGAACGCCAGCGGGTTGCTGCTGAGTACCTGAATCGCCCGCTCAAACTCTTCCGGGTCCGTGGGCGGTTCGAGCCAAATATCTGTCATTCAACCTCGGAAGCGAGGGCGTTCTTCCCGTCAGTGCCCGTGAGTTTGAGCGCGGGCGGTGCCTTCTGGCGGCGCAGCGACTCTTGGATGTTGGTGGCAAGGCTGTTGGCCTTCTGCGCGACACCGTGCATCTGGACGTACTGCTGCATCTTGCCAATCATCGCGGCGGAGGGTTCCTTGCGGATGACCTCGCCCGTGGGGGAGATGACTTCCTCGCCTTTTTCCAGCACGTTCAGGTGGAACTTGCCCACCTGCACGTCGATATCTTCCGCAAGGTCGCGGGAGTTCTTTTCCTGACTCATGTGGTCCTCAGTTGTACGAAGAGATGGACTTCTCGGGCAATCCCATCGCGGCTGCTGCACGCTCAATCCACGTACGCAGGTTCAGCGTGTTTGGGATGAACACGCCGCGCTCGATGTTGCGCAGGTCTTGGACAGAGAAGTGGTATGAAGGGTCGTGGAACGCCCTGCCGATGCCGGATGTAGAACGAGCCCACGCACTCAGCGTGTCGCCTGTCGGGTTGGAGTTCCAGATACCCGCGATTCCTTCGCCCGGATTGGATAAGGTGATTCGCTGACCGGCAAACTGCGCTTCCTTGCCAAGCCCAAGAAGGGCGGTGTCGGCAACTGCGGGAAGCAGACCGGACCAGATGGCGCGGCTAAACGAAGCCTTTGCGACCTCTTCCGGTGCCAACTTCCTCTTGAGATACTGGTCGGCGTCGGGCCTGCCGACAGACTGAATCCAAGAGTTCACAACGTAGCCAAGCGAACCAACAATGGACGCCTGGACAAACATGCTCCACGCACCCATGTCAAGCGGGTTCTTCCCGATCCTCTTTGCCAGCGGGACAAAGGCGTGTTCGTAGGCGGTAAGTCCGAACCGTCGCATCTGGAAGAACAACTTCATTTCCTCGGATGCCATCACGCCGCTGAGTTCTGTCACGTCGGGCTGCCACGACACACGGCGAGTGAAAGCGATGATGCTGTTCTGCGCAGTGGCGGCTGCCTGCAAGTCGTCCCACTTGCGAAGGTTGAACTCGCCGGTTTTCACGTCTGTTCCGTACCCGTGCTTGCGAATCTGCGACGCGATGCGTTCGCCCATCTCGCTGTCGATGCCGAGCGACGAAAGGAGTTTGGCGTCAAGCGGCTTCCCGCTCTGTGCGGCGCTGAACAACTTCTCGGACATGGAAGCGCCCGCAAGAATCTCGGACAAGTCCGTTGTCCACCGCTGACCGCTGGCCCTGTGCGAGAAGTGCGCGGCCTTCATGCTCGCGTTTTCCATCCAGCCAACCTGACCGGCGATGCCGTCCTCCATGCTCACGTACGGCATCACCCTGTCGGTGATGCTGTGGACGCCAATGCCAAGGTCTGTCACCATCCTGATGATGCCAGCGGGCGGGGCCGTGCCGTTCCATGTCGCCTTGGCAATCTCTGGAAGTACAGGAAACAGCCGGATGGTCGTATCCCATCCAGCGCTGCCAAGTACGTGGGCGATGTTTGAGAAGTTCTGGACGCCAGCGGTGACGTTGCCAAGCAGGGCGAGTTGCTGCGCGTTTCGGAGTGCCCGTGACGCGCCAAACATTTTCCCGCGACGCTTGAGGAAGTATTCTGGCGGGGTGCCGCCAAGCGTGGCGTTGACGGCGAATCGGATGCGATCAAGGTTTGGATCGTCCGCACGACCCGTCGCCTTGCCCAGATAGCCCATAAGGTCGCCGATAGTCTGGGGGGGTTCAGCAATGTCGTACTTCTGAGCGAAAACGCGCATCCCCTCGGCAAACGCCGACTGGGAAAGCACGGCATCAGCGTAACGATGGGTCAAAACCATCGCGTCGTTGACAAGCAAGTCCTCGATACTGAGCCTCTTTGTGAGGCCGGTTCCGTCCACCCACTCGATCCCGTGCGTCACATCCAGCGGCATCCGGCGCTTGAACGGGTTCTTGCCCTCGGCCTGCTTCTTTGGACCCATCCCAAACAGAATGGCCTCAATGTTGTCCGAATGGACGCCAGCGCCCTTGAGGATTTCAACAACTTCGGCGCGGTCGTCGAGGCTGAACAGCCGCGTTTCGGCGGCAGCCATCGCCTCGTTGTGCGTGCCGACGTTGGAAAGCCACCTGTCGGCCAGAAGGCCGGACGCGCGACGAGCCCTAGCAACGTCATCCGGGTCGGTCAAGTCCATCTTCATGGCCTTGAATACCGCCTCGCCAACGAGTTCGCGTATCTTCTCGCTGCCAAGACTCCCAAACTCAGACTTGCCCGACAAGATGGAGTCAATCACAGCGCGCTTCGCCATGATGGGCATGTAGTTGCTATCTTCCTTTGACCGGAACCTCGGCTTGGGCGTCTTTTTCCCGTCCGGGCCAACCTCCATCTCGTACGACCACGGGACGCCGTGCCGGGAGGCAAGGTCCACAAGTTCGTCGCGGAGCCGTATGTGTTCGAGAGCGGCCTTGTGGATGGGGTTGTTCGGATCAGCCGTCACCGTGTTGATGCGGCGGATGGTCTTTGTGACCTCTTCGCGGAACTGCTCGCCCGTCATGGACGGGTTTGCCTTGCGGGCTTCTGTTTCTAGTTTTTCGTAGATCGGGTAGTACCGCTTGCGGAACGAAGCCCTCGCCTGATCGACCTGCGCGGCCATGCCAGCGTAGTTCTTTGTCGGGTCGGTCATAAACATCGACGCGACGTACCTCAATTCACGGATGTCGCTGTTCATCACGCGGGCAATCGGTGCCAGCCGCAGGTACTTGTTTGAGAACTTCTCAAGGCCGGACAGGAATCCATTCTCTTCGTCCGCGTGCGTTGCGTCAAAGTCGCCAACCTTCCAGTTGTCCCGCGTCTTGGGCTGCCTGAACGCCGGGTCGTCAGCACCGGCTGTGCCGATACCGAAGGATGGACCCTTCTTCGTCTTTGGCGTTCCAGCAGCAGGTGGAGTTCCCGTGGGCGGGAGTGGCGACCCGGCCGCAGGGCCGTCGTCAAAGTCTGCGGCCTCGCCCTCGATAAACCGCCCAACGTAGTCGGGCGCTTCAAGAGCCTTCTGCCCCTTGACCGTCAGGTCAACTCCCTGCTGGCGGGCCGTTTCTGCCTGAACACGCTTGATCGTGTTCTTTGCGGCGTCGTCAATGTCGCGCGACAACTTGCTCCCCACGTTCATAGAGTTGAACGCCCCGCCAAGCAGAGAGTTCAGAGCCCACGCGCCCATCATTTCCGTGCCGTCTTTGTCGGATATGACAGCATCGAGCGCCAGCGTTGGAGTTCCCTGCGCAAGAAAGCCTGCACCGGCGCGCCTCCAAATGCTCGCGCCACGGGTCAGGCTTGAAGCCGCGCCGAACGCAAAGTCGCCAGCAAACTGTGAAGCCGTGTCGGTTGCCGCAAAATCCTCTGGCTGCTGTTGTGTTTGATACGTGGATACCGCCGCCTGCGGGACCGCGTTCATAAGCGCCATGCGGAGCCAGTCGTGCGGCTTGATTGCCGCAGCGGTCGCGGCTGTGGCTGCCGACGCCACGGACGAAGCGGCAGAGGCGGACGGTCCTGCCTTGCCGGTAATCTGAATGGCAATCTGCCTAGCAAGTTCGTCAGCGGCGTTGGCCTCAATGCCGCCCGCGAGTGCTGGCTGTTTCTTGATTATCTGCTGCATCACGGCGACAGTTGCCGCCCGGACCTGCTGCGCGCTTGCGCCGTTCCTGATTGCGTTGACCACGTACTCAATCTCTGTGTCGCCAAGAATCCCAAGCGACCTTGCGCGGGACGCAACCTGAGAGAACGCCGAAACCTCTGCGGAGCCGACCGACACGGAGCCAACAAAGCCAAGCGTTCGTGGCGTGTAGAGAACAAGCCCCTGCTCGGCCATCGACGCCACCCTCGCGGCGCGCGCGGCATCAATGGTCGTCTTGGATGTTCCAGACGCACCTGTCAGGAGCATGATCGACAACTGGAGCGGGTCAAGGAATGTTGCGCCAATGGTCGCGGCCATGCCGCCGTACCCGGCTTCCGACAGCGTGCGACGGTCTTTCGTAAGTTGCAGCGCTTCTGCACGAATGGCCTGCGCAGATTCCTCGTTCTCGACGTTCTCGAACCTGCCCCAGAAGGCGGGATCAACACCATCGGACAACTTCTTGAAGTGTTCTTCCGTCACAAGGTACGGGAACGGTTCGTCGTCCCTGTACGACTGGCGTGTCGCCTGGCGAACGGCCATCGCAACAGGGCTCACCATGTCGTACGCCGCGCTCCACACGCGAGTGGATGCAATGTTGAAAAGGCTTTCCAGCCCCGGCCTCGCGTCTTTCGTCTGCTTCTCGGCCACCGGAGCGCCGGGAACAGACTGGAGGTACGTGATTGTCATTTGATGTTCGGATACCTCGTCTTGAGGTCTGCGGACATGTCATCTGCAATCGACATGTCAATGCCAACGCCCTGCTTTGAGCGAAGGTTCTGCGTGTCACGGCGAGCCGACTTGGGGTTGAAAGAATCAACAACAGCCTGCTTCGCCTTGGCGGGGCTCATGCTCTTGGCAAACTCGTTGTACGACAGCATCAGGGCCGGGTTTGTGCGAACAAGTTCCGCAAAGTTCTGGCCCACGACCGCGAACTTGGCCTTGTTTTCCTGCATCGGCTTGGCGAGTTCTCTTGGGTCGATGGAGTCAACCACCGTCAGCGTTGACCTGTCGCTCACCCTGAGCATCCCGCTCGCCACATCCTCGACGATGTAGAGGTCGCCAAGGGACAACTTCTTGCTCTCGGCAATAGCCAGAAGCCGGTCGTTGACCGATTCCTCGAAAGCGTCTTTGTTCTGTGGCGCTGGCGGGTTGGTCATCAGCGTCTTGAATCCGTTGACGTTGACGATCTTGGGCTCAAGTTCTTCCGCAGCCCGCTTCGCGGCCTCGGCAGGTGAGTAGTCGGCAAACAGGTCAACAAGGTTGACGAAGGCGTTCTCGGTGGCCGTCCACGTCGGGTTCGGGCCACCCCAAAGCCCATTGGTCATGTCAACGCCCATGCTCTGCATGGATTCCACCAGTGTCGTTGCACTGAGGTCTACCCGGTTTGGACGCAACTTGATTGAGTTCTTTGCCGACAGCATGGCTGCGCGAACGTCATTGCCAACAACGCCGCGACGCTGGGCCGACATGGTGCGTTCGTAGAACTTGCGCTGCTCGTATGGAACAAGTTCAGACAGAAGGCTTGGGGAGCGCGCCGCAATCGACTTGTACAACTCGAATGCCGCGACGGTCTGGGTTGGTATCGGCGACTCTTTCCCGTCAGCCGTGTCAAGCATGAGCGAGTCGGCTGCCGATTCGCCGACAACCAGAAGCCGCGACCACTCGGACGGCATGTTGCGCGACTGGGAAACGTAGTCGATCTGGTGTTCAATCTGGCGGATCGGGTTGTCCGGGTACAACTGCCGCGACGACGCTACCACGTCATTGAACGCGGCGTCTTTGATTTCAGACACGGTTGTCTTGATGGCCTGCTGAGAACCCGGAACCGGCGTTTCGACTTCGCGGAGAGCGAAGCCGTCCCCGTTCTTGGCTAAAGAGATTGCGTCAGCCACAGACTTGCTGTGGGTTGCTTGAGCCTGCGCAAATACCTCTTCTTTCCTGATTTCCTCGATGGCGCTGCCGATGGCGGACCACTGTGCATTGAGCGTGGGATACACGTCAGCGTTCTTCTTGTCGCTCTGGAATGCGTTCACGTCCTTCTGGAGTGAAGTCAGCGCCGCCACGTCCTTGGACGATACGGCTGCCTGATACCGCAGCGAGTAGTTGTTGAGAATCTCGGTCTTGGCAACCGCCTCGTTTTCTTCCTTCCTGCGAGCCGCCGTGTTCTCAATGGATGCAACAACGCGGGCGTCTGAAATGAAAGTCTTGGCAAGCGTGACAGTGGATTCGTCCGCGCTCGTAGCCGCCCGACCCTGCAACGCCGGGGTGAGTACCTGGTCCGCCCACTGTTCGTCGGTCAGATTGACAAGACCCTTGGTTTCCTCGCGGATGGCGCTCACTTCTTCCGGCGTTGTCACTGTCGCAAGGCGACGCTGGAGGCTTGTGATGTTGTCCTGCCTGTCCGCCTCTTGCAACTGGGCCTGACGCTGAACACCGATGCTTCCGACAAGTTGAATCGTCTGCCGCCGGAACTCGTCGGTGTACGCGGAGTCGGCACCCATCCCGACCGTGCGCATGTCGGCGTACTCGGTCGCCATGCGCGTGAGTGTTTCCGCGTCAACGGTGCGACCGATATCTTTGTCTAGGTCGCCGGACGCGAAGGCGGCGCGAATCTGGATAGCGTGTTCGTCAAAGTCGCGGGCAGCCTGCCCACGCATAAGGCTTTCATTGTTGCGTTCGGCAGCGGCCACCTGCGCCGCGTACCGCTCTGCCTCCCTGATGGCGTCCCGATTCGCCCGGTAGGAGATGACGGCCTCGCGCGCCTTGACACTCTCTACGGCTCCCATAAATCCCACCGCGCGTGTCGCTGCGTCGATGCCGCCGGACAGGATTCCAGCCAGAGTGCCAGCCGTTGTGGGCTGGTTCGTCGGCGGCAGCGGCGTGGACAGGACCGACAGCGGGCCAGCGGAAAGGTCAGCCTGCGGTACTCGGGCGCGACTCAATTTGCGTACCTCCCCGGATTGCCAGCGGCCTTGTTTGCTTCTTCCCAACCCTTGATGGCACTCTGTAGGGCCAAGCCCTGCGAGAAGCCCTGGAACGCACCGCCAATGGCAGCAGGGGCAAGCCCCGGCGTGCCGCCACGGATGCCCGCCGCCGTGGATTCGTAACCCGCACGCACCTGGGCGGATCGGCTGGCGGCGTCAAAGCGGGTGTAGTAGTCGTTGAGAGCCGCTTGTGCGACGGCCTCGTTGATGAGATTCTTTGCGTTCACCCCGCCAAGCCCGCCGTTCGCGGACAGCGTGGTCACGGTGCGGCCTACCAACTTCGCACGGCGGTTGGCGTTCTCAAACAGGGCGAGTTGCAGGTTGCCCTCAATGGCGGACAACTGCCCGCTCGCACCCATCGCGGCGGCGTTCATCGCCTTCTTTGCCTGATCCTGCTTCTGGATGGCGTCGAAAAGAGACAGACCGGCCATGCCAGCGGTCAGGCCGATGGTGAGAGGGTTGAACAGGCTCTCGGCAGCACCGGCACCAGCAGCGCTGCCTGCGCCACTCGCGGCACCGATAAACGCACCTGGTCCTGCAAACATTAGAGCGTACTCCTTACCACGTCACCCTCGAACCCGACGTAGCAGATGTTGACCGGAAGCACCCCGTCCGCCGTGAACGTGATGGTCACGTCTTTGGCGAAACCGATGCCCGTGAACCTGTCGGTGCGGTCGTCGTCGGGCGTCGTTGCGGTCGTGGGGGCGAACGTCATGGTCACGTCGCCCATCGCGGCGTCGCGGCCAAGCACGACCGAGTATGTCCCCGTGCGGAGCGTTTCGACCGTCATCGCTGAGATGTTGAGCGTCTGTCCCGGCTGGGCAAGCCCGTTGCCGTAGCGGACCATCTGTTCAGACAGACGGGCCGACGCGGTGAACTTGCGACCCAGCAGCGCGGCACCGGCGTAGTTGCCGGTCACACGGGCGGTGGACGCGGTAGGGCGCTCAAGCGTCAGCACCACACCAGTCGCGTCAATCACCACAGTGTCCACCGTGGAGTCGTCAAACGTGTTCCCGAACTCGTCGGTCAGTGTGTAGTTGGTGTACGTGGAACCGTCGTAGACGCCGGTGGCAATGCTCACGCGGTCCATGCGCCGCGACCACGCCTGCGTGAAGCCGCCCGCAATCTCGCGGCTACCCCAGTCGTCGAAGAACCGGCACCGCTCCAACAGCCACTCCCCGTCGTCGGTGTAGACCAGGACAAACATGCCGCTGGTCAGCAGGCAAACGTCGTGGATTGTCTCAGCCGCGTCGTAGGAATACTTCGTCCACGCCGACTGCACGCGCTGCCCGGCGTCGTTGTAGTAGGTCCGCCAGACGTACATCTTGTCCTGATTGGTGGAGGTCAGCACGACCAACACACCTTCAACCGGCACCGCCAGCACGCGCGTCACGTAGGCCGAGAACAGGCGCTTGCAATGCTCAGAGATTGGGGACGGGGCGTTGCCGCCGATCCGCTCGTCGTACGCCCACTCGGTCATGCCAGCCGAGATGGTCGTGTTGCGGGGCGAGTGTTCGCGGGTTGGGAAGTAGACGCGACCGTCCATCTCCGCCGGGTCCACGTCGATGACCTCAATGCTCGCCATAGGCAGCAGAGACACCGTGGTTGGTTCCCACGTCCCGTCCTGCCCGCCGCGAGCCTCGTAGACCTGGCCCACGTTCGTCGTCGCCACGATGACGTTGTTGATCGGGATGAGGCGGGTAATCTTGGCAACCGAGTTGCCAGCGGCCTGCTTCTCGATGGGGTCGTCCGGGGCGGTCTGCGTGTCCTCTTTCTTGTAGACCCGCCAGAAGTCGCCCGCAGCGGTGCCGAGCAACTTGTCGCCGCCAGCCAGCCACACGCGGTCGTGGGCGAACTTCACGTCCGAGATTGTTTCCTCGTTCACCAGAAGGTCTGGTGCCGGGTTGGTTTCGTCGTCGCCCGTGTTCCTCATGCTCCAGTCGATCTGGTCGATGGAGAAGGTTGCGGGCGTCGTGCCGTCACCAGTGAAGGCGGTGCGCGTCATCAGCACCGGCATCTTGTCGGGGTCGGGCTTGTAGTTGGCTTCGCCGGGACCGGGCACTCGCGTCCAGCGGTCAACTACGTCCACGCGCACGGCAGCGGTGGTGCCGCCCGTCGCTGCGGTAATCGAATAGTCGCCCGTGTCGCGGCTGAACGGCCTGCCAGCCACCGTCAGGTCGCCGGGGTCGCCCTCGTACTCAATGGGGGGCCACGGCCTGTAGATGGTGTTGTCGCCCGCCGTTACACCACGCCCGTTGAGGGGTCCGCCGATGCGGAACTTGCCAGCGCCGCCCGTGGTTGGCACCCACGCGACCGTCACACCGTCCTCGTTGAGATTGCGGAACTCCTGCTGGATGCGGGCCGCAATGTCGTCCATGTCCACAATGTTGCCCGCCGCGTACTCAGGGGCGAACCGGATGGCAATGTCATACTCAAGGCCCACGCCGATCACCGTGAGGGTCGTGTCGCCATTGCTGAGCGTCGCCGAAAGGCCAGCGGTCCAGTCCGTGCCGCTCGCGCTGGTCACGGTAATCTGGTTGGCGCTGTCGCGGCTCACCAGACGAACGCACCCCTCAGTGACGGCGGTTGGGTAGGTGCCAGCGCCGCCAGATACGGCGATAACGTCGCCCGCCTGTGCCGTCAACCCTGCACCAATGTTTGTCTTGGTGATGGTGAACGTATCGCCAGACACGTTGGCAACGGTGCAGTTGGTCTTGTTGATCGTCTGCCGCTGGAAGAACACGCGGAACGCCTTGGGGTCGCTCCCGTTGCTGTTCCATTCGCCACCCTGAGCCTCGTCCCAGCCGGTCCACGCATCCGGCGTCGTCTCAAGCGTCGGGAAGGTGCCAGCGCCGGGCGTGTACTGGTAGTACCCCGCGTCCAACTCCGCACCATCCGCACGCGCCCGGTAATACTCGTTCGCCGTCGCGGTGTTGCTCATCATCACGTCCGCGTCCTTGTAGGTCCGCGTGACGGTGTATGAGGTGTAGTCAAGAAGCCCCGTCTCCACCAGCGTGTTGACGATGATCGTTCCGTCAGCAATAGTGCAGAACCGCAGGTCGTCAGCGGTGGCGCTGTTGGCCGTCAGGTACGTCATCACCCCAGTGCCAAACGTCACCGTCGCCTCGGGGCCGTAGTCCTCGAACGGGCGAATCCGCATGTTGGACCCGTTGCGCCCGTACACCACCGCGTACTCCTCTTGAGCGGAACGGCGGATGGCGTGCAGGCGGTTGTCCTCACCGCTGGCAAGGGCCAAAGAAGAGTTGTCGATGGCACGGGCAACCTGGAACGCGGAACGCTTGTTCATCCCGTTCCAAACAAGGAAGTCCATGTTGTCGGCGGACGACACTTGGTTGAGGAACCGAGTGCCCTGCGGCTGGTGGCTGATACCGCCCGTTATCATCGGCAGCGCATACCCGTCACTCTTGGACTGGGCATCCATGCCGTTGCCGTCAGTGCGGAATCTGCTCATGTGAGTTCAGTGACAAACAGCGTCGCGGTTGACGCGGCCTTGGTCGCGCGCACCTGACCCGAGTACCCGGCAATCTCGTACCTCGCACCGGCGGCAAGGGCCATAGTCGCGTTGGTTGTGGTGCAGACACTACCGAACGAGACGAACACCGCATCGGTTGCGTGCGAGTTGTAGAGGATCAGGTACTTGCGGTTCGGGCTTGCGGCCACCATCTGAGTGTCTGACGTGGTGACGTTGCCAGCGGTCATCACGCTCGCCGTGTTGCCGCTGTCGTAGGGTGCCGGTGATACGGGCATCTATTACCCCTGCTGTGCGGGCATTATCGGTGCGTTGAGGGGCTGGTTGGGCGGGAAAGCGGGCGGACGACGGGACGTGTTGAACGGCTCCGCCTCGGCCTTGCGGCGCTGGATGAAGGCGTCCTTGATCTGGTTGCCCACATTCTCCTGCTGGAATCGCTCAACGGCACGCGCCACGATGATGGCCTGCGCGTCGGGCGTCAACTCAGAGAATGACTTGTCGTATCGGACCTCGAACAAGTACGTGCCCGCAGAGAACGTCGCGGTGCCGGTGTTGAAGTTGTACGCCTTGGGGTTTGCGCCCGTGCTGTCGAACGTCAGGCCGATGTTCTGACCCTCAAGGGCACCCTTGGGCTTGATCCAGATGGCCTTGACGCTGGTGAAGTCCAGTTCATTGGAACCGTTGGTCGCAATGCTGTAGTTCTTGATCGTGTTGACCTGAAACTCACTGGTGCAGATAACCTCGCGTGTCACGCGGTCCAGCACGCGGCCTGCACGACCAACATCGGACGACCCGTACGTGAATGTCGGCCACGACCCGGTTTCGTCCACCGCAGGCGCGGGACGCACGTTGACCGACGCCAGCATGTCATTCAGGGCGTCAAGCCGTGGGATGTTTGCCATGATGTACCCCCGTTACTGAACAACGACGATTTCAACCACGGGCGCGTAGTTCGTTGCCGTGCAGGTCACAAACAGACCAATGGATGTGTTCTGAGGGACGGTGATGCCGCCGTTGCGGAGTGCAATGCCGGTCCAGTCCCATGTTCCGCCGTTGCAGGCACGTACGTCGTGTGCGTACACAATGTCAACGCCGCCGCTGGCGGCGATGGTGGGCGGAGTGCCCCAGTCCGTTGATACGCCTGACGATCCGGCGGGACCGCCAGTGACCGTGAACACAGCAGACTCGCCGCTTGTGCCTCCGTCTTCAAAGGTGCCAACCGCTGCGGGCGAGCCTTCGGTGCCGAGGCCGTTGAGTTTGGCCCAGCGAGTGAACGCATAGCCAGTGCCAGACGAGCGGTGGCAGACAGTGAATCGGGGGATGATGAGATTGCGCCCTGATGGTGCGGCAATCTTGACGATGCACTTCTCAGCAGTCGTGTGCGTAAAGACGTTTTGGAAAGGGATTCGCCAAGTTGAGGGCATGTTGTTACTCCTCCCTATTGGGAGACTTCGACGTACCAGTGATGGCCGTGGGAGCCGCCGTTGCTCGGTGGCGGCGGATCAATGTCTGTTGGGGTGAGAGAACTCGGAACCTGCAATGGACCGCCTGGCCTGCTCGGGTTGTACGAAGGGCTTTGCGAGATACTCGGCGTCAGCGCGCGGTACGCTGCCTCGGTTGAGATGCGGTGCGTCACCTCAACGACAGGGTCCTCGTCAGGCGGCGGATCAACCGGGTCCGTGCAGCACGTCAGCGCAGCGACAGCAACGTCGCCGTCACACGACACCGCCGACACCGGGTTGTTGCACGTCATCCCAGGTTCCTCGCGGCAACGTCGCCACGGTTCTGCTGAGACTCCCACGTATGCAGCGTGTTCGTCCGGCGAATGTCGTTGTCCACCTTGAGCGCCGTCGCCTTGGCCTTCAACTCATGCTGCCAGAGAACCTGGAAGCGGGGTCCGCCACCCTTGAACTCGCACAGAATCCGGGCCGCTCGACGCATCGCGTAGTACCGGATGTGCGGGGGGTAGCAGTCCACCTCGTACCGCAGGTACAGCCGCACCTTCACGGTGTCGTCTGTGAACACGTCCGTGTTGTCCGTGATGTTGATGAGTTTGCCGCCGCGCTGGGCGTAGACCTTGTGGGTCTGACTGTCCTCTGCCCGGATCAGCATGGTGCCGGTCGGGATGGAGATGTACCCGTCACTGTCAGGCGTGGCCTCGTACTCGATGTTCTCGTGGAAGGCCCAGTTGTCCTCAAGCAGAATGTCACGGCCAGACTGCTCCAAGAACTCTTCGGCTTTCGCCATGTCGGAGCCGCCGCCGGTGTCCAGCACGTTCTTCGACTCGATCCCGTTCGCCAGCAGCACCTCACGGCACATTTCAAGGCGCGACAGGTCGGCTGTTGCCATTAGACGATGCCCTCGATGAAGCCATTGAACTCAGCGCCGTTGGTGTCCCAACCGTCCACGTAGATGTGGGACGGATTGCCGCAGTCAGGGATGATGACAAAGGCGGGAGTCGCGCCGTCGTTGGGCGCGAAGGCGTACGCGCCCGCGCTGCCAAGGGCGGAGTTGAGGATTGCGCCCGGACCCTTGGGGGTGGTAGCCGTGGTGGTCGTTGTTACCGTCAGGTCGTCGCAGATGTAGGCATCAACCGTGCCAGCGTGGCCGGTCGGAATCGTCGGTTCGCCAAGCCCGGCGTCAGCCGACCCGGTAATCGTCGCAAGGCACTGGGCCTCGTACCCCTTGCAGTTGCCAACGCTGTCCATTGCCGGGAACAGAGCCCACACACGCGCGTTCGCGGCCACGGGTTCGCCAAGGCCGTAGAACGACAGGCGGATGCCGCGATAGCGCTCACCCTTGGGCGAGCCGCCCATCAGGAACGAGTCGGCGGGAGGGGCGGTCTTGAAGCCAGCCGTGTAGGACGCGGCGGTTGCGGTCGAGTTCGTCGCAAAAATGACACGACGGCCCGTGGAGTACAGGTCGCTCATTGGTGATTCCTTTGGTTTAGCGGACGCGGGCGCGCGTCGCGTATGCAAGTTGACGGCCATAA